>ENA-UZWT01000113-UZWT01000113.1-metagenome-genome-assembly--contig:-Day-1-50m-contig-113_pt1 | contig 31436 bp, 34 predicted proteins | sample MGYA00260338_ERZ794898 | MGnify/ENA metagenome assembly ERZ794898 | reverse complement strand
ATGACAAGAGAACAACAACGCGATGCGTTCCTTGATTGGTACGAACGTCGTCAATTTGAGCTATATGAAGAGGAAATGAACAAAGAACCATTTGATCTTTTAAATGTAGATGACACAGCAACACATCCGAGCGCTACAGATGCAAGCGCTTGAAGATCACAAGAAAGGGCTGTTAACTACGGCCCAACTTGTGAACATTATTCATCTTTTAGACCGCAAGTCTTTCATTCGTTCAGCTTAATTTTTTTATACATTCACAATCACATCAAGGACGCAGAATGCCACTGCTCGGGAATTCTAAACTTGATGAATATCAAGTAACAATGACTGATGGTAAGGATACATGGACTGAATTTGTCCTGGCTCCCAATTTAGAACAAGCTGCATGGCTTGGTTTTGAATTGTCCAGCAACCGAAAAGCCCAACTCAAGGACGTAATTAGAACTGATGAATGGACGTAAAAAGCCTTATTTTCCAAATAGATGGCAAGCATACAAGAATCAACCTGACAAGTTCTTTTGGCCTCATACATTTGATGAGGTAATGGATTACAAGGTTGCAGGTTGGGATCTACCTAGCAATGTTGCTTGCATCATAAGAACCAAGGACGTAGAAACAAAAAAGATAAAAGAATATGTATATCAGAGGCATCATGCAGCTGATAACAAGATCGAACAACTCATGAACACACCATCGCTAGAACTTTGTGTCTGCACCTCTGATCACATTCACTTCATCTCACAACAACACCCTCCAGACTTTGAAGAGATCGACTTTTGAACGTCGTGTTGAGCAGCTAACAAATGAACTCCAAAACCATCCATATAGGGATGAAATCCTTACACTAGCGTCAGCCCAAATACTAGACGAAGCAACATAACTTTATTGTTGCGCGTCAAGTTTGCTCTTTTTGTACCATGTAAGAACCATTATCACTTCAATGTGAAAAGAGTACTTGTTTCAATGCCTGACAAATGTGCAGCCTTATTAAAGAGCTACGCAGCGCAATGGGGTATGACTCAAAGTGATGTCTTGTACGAATGCTGCAGAAACCACATTCACGCACAAGCGAGAAGTGGATGTAAGGGAACTCTCAACTTACTAGACATTCACGGTATCAAATTAGACAGGCGAGCACACAAAGAGTGCTACGGATATGCATGTCGTGTTTGTAAGCATGACAAGAAATGCCGTACTGGATTACATGAAGGATTGTGGGAATGCGATGAACGTTACAAACATTTATTGTCTCCAACAATTGAGCCTGAATGAACCACGTAAGTTCTTTTCTTTTATTGTTGATCGAACAATTCACAATCACATGCTTGACTGTTGCTTGAGTTTTGACGACCTTTCTTTTTGTGACATTTGGTTTAATGGCACTGGGCTTACCTTCCACTTGGGCAAGCTTAGACTAGACTTATGTAGCCCTTTGTACCAATTCGGTGGATCCACTAAAGAGGGCTGTCACAAACGACGACATGCTCAAGCTTCTCAAAATCATAGAGAAACTACGTGTGTTGGACCTTGAGATGCCTGCTCAAGTGGTTGCTTCCTTTTTGTATGTAGCTTCTCATGACTGCTGTCATTCAGTAGCACTGCAAGAGGATCTAGACATGACAGCTGCAAGTGTTTCCCGGAACACGACCTGGCTATCAAGTCACCACCGTACAAACAAAGAAAGGGGTTTGAACTTAATCACAAAGGAGGCTGACCCATCCAATCGTCGTCGCCACCTTCTTAAATTGACTGTGGAAGGACGCAAGCTAGTTAAAGATCTTCAATCCACTCTTTATGGCTAAACAATTTACTTGGGGTGAAGCATTTGATTACACCATTAAAACCAAATGGTTTGGCAAAGCTTCACTTAAGACCAATCTCATCAATGGTGGTCACATCACTGAGTTTCTTGGTCGATCATTTCCAGTGTCACGCATTGATCAGGTTCAGATGGACTTGTTTACGGCAGACATCAGAACAGAGCGAGGTGTTTCTAACGCTACCATCAACCGTTGCACTACGGTAGCGGCGACTTGCATAAATCATTGTGCAAAGCGCAACATGTGCAAACCAAGCCCTACTTTTGATAAACTTGATGAAGACGAAGGTCGAATGTTTTGGTACACCCAAGACGAAGTAGACCAAATTTGTGCAGCTGCCATTGATCCTTTTAGTCGAACAGATCTTTACGACATTATCTACACCGCAGCCTATACAGGTATGCGGCAAGGTGAACTTCTAAAGATCAAGGTACGGGATATCGATTTGGGTCTTAAAAAGATCCATGTTGGTGGTCTACCTGATGTTCGAACTAAGCCTGGTAACTATCGGTGCATACCTATGCACGGACGCCTTGTAAGTCTTCTATCTAAACGGCTTGAACACGCATCACCGAACACAAGAGTATTTGATGATGTTGGAGACAAGGACGCTTTATACGGAGCGTTTTGCAAGGTGCGTAACTATGCCGGAGTGTCTACTCACTACACCTTTCATGACCTGCGTCACAGCTTTGGCACATGGCACGCCATTGCCGGGACACCGATGCGGACATTGATGGGTTTGATGGGGCACAAACGTATTGAAACCACAATTCGTTATGCCAAGCACACGAGTCAGGCAGCGGAAGCTGCGATGACCACTATCTAAGGCTTGACATTACCTTTTGTTCCGATACAACAGGTTGGGCCTATGCCCTTTGCACCTTGACAACTGAACAATGGAAGACGTGACATTTAATGTCATTCAGTCTCTTGTGAGTTGTTTGGAGTTTGACGAGGCAACTCGTTTGGCTGCATCAGAACACGGTGACTGGTACGAACACATGATTGATCATGTGCTCATTGTTGAGCGTCAGCGTCGAGCCCAGTTCCTGCAATCTAAGCGGGACTAATGGGTGCTCTGATACCATATTTCGAACGTAAGGACCACCTTTTCTCCCTTTCATTCTTCGGATTGAAACCTTGAAAAGCCTTGCGACCACTACGCGGATGTGGCGGAATTGGTAGACGCGCTAGTTTCAGGTACTGACCTAACTAGTTTGCACTTGTGAAATGGTCGGGGTCCGCGCCTCGACTTTCCTTTCACAATCACCGTTGCACTAAGGCAACAGACTAACTACCGGTACTAACGCGGACTTTATTTGCCTACACCAGCCCAGATTGACGAACAAATTGCTCTTGAACGTGAGCAAATAAAACAAGGTCTCAACCAACTACGCAAAAACACTAAAAAACTGGAGGAGAAGGAGTATGCGAGTGCTTCTACTTACGGAGTTGTGTCTATTGAGCAGTTGCTTCCTGCTGTGGTTGCACGTATTGAGCAGACTTACCTACGGATAAGGAAAGGTTCAGCCGGTGTTGCATTTGCTGAGATTATTGAATTCTTAGCTGATGTTGAACCGGACATAGCTGCAGCCATCACGCTCAAGATTTCTTTTGACAAGATCTTTAGTAACAGGCCAAATTCATCTCAAGTAACTAACATCACCAATGCAATTGGTACTGCTGTTGAGAATGAATGCATGATGCGTTATTACGAACGCACATGTCCTGGCTTGTTACATATGATCAGAGAATACTACTTTCATCGTTCAATTGGCACGGCTCAAAAAGTCAAGGTTGTTACAACTTTGATGAACCGATATGACGTTGAAAGTTGGAAAGCTTGGGGTATTCAAAATAGGATCAAACTTGGTGGATGGTTGCTTGATTGCTTATGCCAAGCAAGCGGCTATTTCATGAAGACACATGCTCGTAAAGGGCATAAAACCTACGTTGAATTAACTCCAACTACTGCTTTTCTCGAAGTCAAAGACGAGATCATGCAGCAGGCTGAGTTGTTCAGCCCATTGGCTTGGCCGATGCTGATCGAGCCAAACGATTGGACAGCTGATGGTAAGCATGGCGGTTACCTCTTAAACGAGGTGATGCGTTGTCATGACTTGGTTCGTAGGGGTAACCCGACACTTATACAGGGGGAACGCCCAATTGAATTCCTTAACAAGATTCAAAAGGTTGCCTACTGCCTTAACCCGTTCATTGTTGAAGTCGCTGAGACTTTGATGGAACGAGGTGTAGCAGTAGGTAAGTTCATCCCTATTGTCGAAACTCCTTTACCACCTAAGCCTGCTGACATCGACGACAACAGAGAGTCGGAGATGTGGTATCGACGCACAGCAGCACAAGCTCACAACCAAAACGCACAAGCATTTCAAAAGTCAGTTCGTACAAGAATGACAATGAATGCAGTTGATCGTTTCAAAAAAGTAGATAAATTCTACCATTGTTGGAGCTTTGATTATAGATCTAGGTGTTATCCTCTAGCACCATTTCTTTCTCCTCAAGATACTGACTTTGGTAAAAGTCTTTTACTTTTTTATGAAAGAGCTTTTGTCACACCTGAGGCTGAGCAATGGCTTGCGTTTCAGGTCGCTACTACAGCTGGGCGTTCTAAAGACACCATGTCTGAGAGGTTGCAGTGGGTAGAAGACAACAAATCCACAATCACACGTATTGCGCTTAATCCACTTGGAACCATCCCTGAATGGGAACAAGCTGACGATCCCTGGCAATATCTCGCTAGCTGTAGTGAGTATTATCACTGCTGCATTTTATGTGACAGAGACTATACAAATTTACCGGTGGCCGTAGATGCCACTGCATCTGGACTCCAGATTCTAAGCGGGCTTTGTCGCTGCGCTGGTACAGCCAAGCTTGTAAATGTCTTACCTAGTGATAGGCCACAAGATGCTTACAAAGTAGTTGCTGAAGAGGCAAAACCTCATGTACCAGAACACATACGTCCGTATATGGACAGGAAAACAACAAAGAGAACGTGTCTTACGATTCCTTACAACGCTAAACCCTACTCGAATCGCGCCTACATACGGGAAGCTTTGAACGAGAAGGATTATAAGATTGATAAGGAAGATCTAACACTTGTTGTCAGTGCTGTAAGGGGTGCGATGAATCGCATCTTTCCTGGCCCAATGCAAGTCATGAAATGGATAGAGCAAGAGGTAGGTAAAGCTATTGATCGTGGTCTTACTGAATTGAACTGGGTCACACCTTCTGGCTTTGTGGTTACGCAAAAGCTAAATAAGAAAAACGTTAAACGAATTGAAATGCAACTATTAGGTAGTTGTAAACTTTCAGTCGCTGACGGTGACACAGAACAAGTCGATAAGAAACACCATAAGAATGCAACAGCACCGAATCTAATTCATTCGCTCGATGCCACCCTCTTGTGTCTATCTGCACTGAAATTTGACGCACCAATTGCATTGATACATGATTCAGTCTTGTGTCGTGCAACTGATATGTCAACACTAAATCGAATAGTCAGGGAAACATACATGCATTTATTTGCAGAGCATGATTACTTGACTGACTGGGCTTCACAGATTGGAGCCGAAACTAAACCACCGATTATTGACACACTTAAACCTGAGTCAGTAATTGAATCTACCTACTTTTTTTGTTAATGGCCCGCAACACATTTGTCACCCCAGAACCTGTAATCCTTGAAGGTTATCAGGCTGTAATGCAACCGTCTAAATTTGGCTACTCATTGAAAGCCATTGTTGATCAAGATATGATTGACAAGCTTGAAGATGACCGAATTGAATGCCTCAAATGGGCTGAATCAAAACTATCAAATCCAAAGCGTTCAAGTCTCAAGCCGGAACCTTGGGAAGAGGTAGGTCAAAATCAATATACAATTAAGTTTTCTTGGAAAGAAGATAGCAGGCCGCCTGTTGTAGATACTGAAGGAACGTTGATTGAAGATGATGCAACGCCTATTTACAGTGGAAGCATGGTCAAACTAGCTTTTACACAAAAACCTTATGTACTCAAAGACAAAGTGACATATGGTACAAGCTTAAAAATTCAAGGAATTCAGGTTGTATCAGTCAGCGGTTCAGCTGGTATTGATGTTGGCGATATGTCTAGTGAAGATGTGGTCGCTTTGTTTCCAGCTATGAAAGGGTACAAAGTGGACGAACCTAACGTACAAGAAGTTAAGTCAGGTGATGACTTCTGAAAGCCCAAAGGGATGAAAAAAATGTACGAAAACTATGACCCGCTGTATGACGACTTTGATGAAGTGTATGACAACTACATAAGTTCATTTAATTAATATGGAAAAGATCACAATCACACATAACGAAAATGCTGAGAAGCTGAACGGACGCCTAGCGATGCTTGGTGTCATTGCAGCACTAGGTGCTTATGCACTGACTGGTCAAATTATCCCTGGAGTCTGGTGATGCCACAAGGTAAAGGAACATACGGTACACAAAAAGGTCGTCCACCTAAAAAAGGTGCAAAAGGTGGCAAAAAATAAAGTAGATAAAAAAGCTTTTGACAGTAACTTTGTTGCCCAATCAATGGACATCGGTCCAGGTCATAAAGGCGCTCAAAAGAAACAAAAAATTTACAACAAAGGTAAAAGTACAGATAATCCAAACGAAAAAGATGTATTTCTGAAACGTACTGGACCACAACTACCTTTAGCTAAATCCAAATCAAAAAAACGCTATGGCTAAATCTGGACTTTGGACAAATATCCACGCCAAACGCAAGCGTATTGCTGCTGGTAGTGGTGAAAAGATGAGGAAGCCTGGTTCTGCTGGTGCTCCTACTAATACAGCGCTTAAAAACTCTAAATCTAAAAAGAAAAAAGCTTAAACACTAACAATGAAATCTCTTATTATTGCTTCACTTCTGCTCGGTTCAGCCGGTGCAGCCCAGGCCGGACCCTACGCCAATGTGGAAACCAACCTCGGATATTCGGGCTCGGATTTCACCGGATCCGCAACGGACGTTCACGTAGGTTTTGAAGGTGATAACTGGTATGTGCAGGCTGGACCTGCCTTGCTTGCACCCGATAATGCCGATGGAGAGGTAGAACTCTCAGGAAAAGCAGGTGGTTCTTATGGAATTAACGATGCACTGTCTGTATATGGAGAGGTGTCGTTTCTAACTGGTGATACTACTAGCTACGGAACAAAAGCTGGCCTTAAGTATAATTTTTAATAGCTAAATAGATTCATGTGGGAGGTGCAATTCCTCCCTTGGCTTTAGCCAGCCAGGGCTTAAAACTGGTCTTACTTACACATACTTACCCAACCATGAATTCTTACTTAAATGATCGCTGTACTTTCAAGACCACAAAAACTAAATAACTGGGAACTCTTTTGTAACTGGGTTACCTCCACTAACAACCGTCTCTATGTCGGTTGGTTTGGAATCCTCATGATTCCTACGCTGCTTGCAGCTACCACTTGTTTCATTATCGCCTTTGTTGGAGCACCCCCAGTTGATATCGACGGAATACGTGAACCAGTTGCTGGATCGCTCCTTTACGGAAATAACATTATTTCAGGAGCAGTTGTCCCGTCTTCAAATGCAATCGGACTCCACTTCTACCCAATCTGGGAAGCAGCTTCACTTGACGAATGGCTCTACAACGGTGGACCATTCCAACTTGTCGTCTTTCACTTCCTTATCGGTATCTACTCTTACATGGGACGCGAATGGGAACTTAGTTATCGATTAGGGATGAGGCCCTGGATCTTTGTCGCATACTCCGCACCAGTCGCCGCAGCGTCGGCAGTCTTCCTTGTCTATCCATTTGGACAAGGCTCTTTTTCAGATGCAATGCCTCTTGGCATTTCAGGGACCTTTAATTACATGCTCGTCTTCCAAGCTGAGCATAATATCCTTATGCACCCTTTTCATATGCTTGGCGTTGCCGGGGTATTTGGTGGGTCTTTGTTCAGTGCTATGCATGGCAGTCTTGTCACCAGTTCCCTTGTTAGGGAGACGACCGAAACGGTATCTCAAAACAATGGGTATAAGTTTGGGCAAGAAGAAGAGACGTACAACATTGTAGCCGCTCATGGATATTTTGGCCGTCTTATTTTCCAGTATGCTTCTTTTAATAACAGCCGTAGTCTGCACTTCTTTTTGGCAGCTTGGCCTGTTGTTGGTATCTGGTTTACTGCTCTTGGTGTATCTACCATGGCTTTCAACTTGAATGGATTTAACTTCAATCAATCTATTCAATCTTCAGATGGTCACGTCCTTAATACGTGGGCTGACATCTTAAACCGAGCTGGCCTTGGTATGGAAGTGATGCATGAGCGTAATGCTCATAACTTTCCATTGGATTTAGCAACACACACTGCACCATCTATTGGCTAAGAAACGCACGTTCATCCTTCGGGACGCATATCATCTGACCATGGAACGGGGGTCAGGTACTTCGGAGATTTATCATGCCTTCAGTTGAACTACGTCAACGGGTACGTGAACAGCAGCAAGCTGAAAAGATTTGCAAACTGAAGTATCGCGGCGTTTCTTACCTTAAAAAATATACTAAAAATTAATGGCATTTCGATCAGGCCTTGAAGAAAAGGTTGCTGATCTTATGGTTGAATTGGGAGTGAAGTATGAGTATGAATCTACCAAGGTTCCTTACACAATTGCTCATAACTACACTCCTGATTTTCTTTTACCAAATTCTGTATTTCTAGAATGTAAAGGATATTGGGATGCTGAAGATCGACGCAAGATTAGGAATGTGAAACAACAGCATCCTGAACTTGATATTCGTATGGTCTTTCAAGCACCCTTTAATAAGATCAGTAAAAAGTCAAAGACTACTTACGCACAATACTGTGATCGTTTAAACATTCCTTGGACATCTTGGACAAACATTCCAATTGATTGGTTCACATGACCAGCGAGTTTGAAAGGCACATTGCGTGCGATGAGTGCGGTTCATCTGATGGCAATAGTCTTTATACAGATGGACATTCATTCTGTTTCGTTTGTCACACTTGGAAAAGTGGAGACAATACAAATCACACAACTAAAACCACCTATGTACAAAGAATGGAACAACGCGGATTCCCACAGCGTCTCTCACGAAGAGGCATCTCTGAACGAGTCTGCGAAGAATACGGAATCACTGTCGATGGGGATCTTTTATGTTTCCATTATCGAGACAGCGATAACAGAATTATTGGAATAAAAACAAAGAGCAAAGACAAACAGTTTCGTTATGAAGGCGAGACTGACGGTAGGTTCTTCGGTCAGAATCTATTCCGCAACAACGGCGGCAGACGCATGGTCATCTGCGAAGGTGAGCTAGACGCCGCTACATGTAGAGAAGCTTTTCCGTCGTGGGAAGCAGTCTCTCTTCCACACGGTGCTGCTAGTGCTAAGAAAGCAATGCAGCATAACTATGAGTGGCTGTCTACTTGGGATGAGGTTGTCTTATTTTTTGACAATGACTCTGCAGGCAAGGCTGCTACACAAGAGGCAGCCGGTGTGTTGCCACCAGGCAAAGTAAAGATTGCCGATCTAAAAGATTATAAAGATCCTTCTGAAGCTGCACAAGACGACAACCTTGAGGCAGTACGTCAAGCTATCTGGAATGCAGAGCCGTACAAACCTGACGGCATTGTTGACGGTAAGACGTTACTTTCACTAGTCATTGAACCCCAGCAAGATTGCATCCATGAATACCCATACGCAGGATTACAAGAGAAGTTACTCGGGGTCAGGGCGGGAGAACTTGTGTCGATTACTAGTGGAACTGGTGCGGGCAAAAGCTCCATATGCCGTGAACTTGCAGCTCACTTCCTCAGTAAAGGGGAACGAGTTGGATATGTGGCACTTGAAGAGTCAAATAGACGAACAGCCCTTGGGTTGATGAGTGCTGCGTGCGGTAAACAATTTCACATTGGAGAACATGAACGATCTACCCTCACCGAAGCTTATCAAGAAACTCTTGCTAAGTGGAACCTTTTTCTTTTTGATGGCTTTGGTTCTTTCGATCCTGATAACGTCATCTCCAGAATTCGCTACCTCGCTGCAGGACTTGACTGCAGGGTTGTATTTCTAGATCACTTGTCAATCCTTTTATCAGGATTAGATGGGGACGAACGGCGAATGATAGATACCACAATGACCAAGTTGAGATCACTCTGTGAAGAGACAGGGATTTCTATGTTCTTGGTCTCTCATTTACGCCGACCACAAGGCGACAAAGGACATGAAAATGGAGCACAGATTTCACTTGGACAGTTGCGAGGAAGCCATTCAATTAGTCAAATCTCTGACGCAGTTATTGGACTCGAACGAGATCAACAGAGTGGAGATGAACACGCTGATACGACAGTGCGAGTCCTTAAAAATCGCTTTACTGGCGAAACGGGAGTTGCGTGTCAACTGAAATACGACAAAGAACAGTGTAAATTCTATGAATCAACAACCTTCGACGCAGAACGAGATTTTTAAACCTCATCCTCCAACTAAGGAGATGATCGTCAAAGCACAATTTATCGATAAAACTTACGTTTGGAAACATGCTCGTGTTCGATCTGGAGACAGACGGTCTCCTCAATGATGTTACCTGTATTCACTGTTTGGTTATCTTTGATTCTAAAACTGATGAAACTTATGTCTACAACGACCAAGGTGATCAAGAACCAATTGTACGTGGTGTGCAGCTGTTAGAAGAAGCAGACATCATATGCGGTCACAATGTGATCAACTTTGATTTACCTATCTTACAAAAGTTTTACTCTTGGTTTGAGCCTAAAGGTTTAGTAGTAGATACTTTGTTGCTATCCCGTTTGTATCACTCAGACAGGCTTGCTGAAGATCATCAAGCGAAAACTGAATTAATGCCATTGCAGATGTATGGTCGTCATTCTTTGGCGTCATACGGCTACAGGCTTGCTGAATACAAAGGTGAATTTGGTAAAACAGCTGACTGGAAAGACTGGTCACAAGAGATGCAGGATTACTGCATACAAGATGTAAACGTTACTACAAAACTATGCGAACACTTCCGCCCCTTCCTAAGTGGGTCGCGCTAGAGCACGAAGTTGCTCACATCCTATCTAAACAAGAACGACATGGCTGGTATTTCGATGAGCGGGCTGCATGGAAACTTGCATCGTCTCTCGAACAAGAACTTCAAGATCTTAAAAAGGTACTTCGCAAGAAACACCCTTACATCAGAGGAAATGAATTCACTCCAAAGCGAGATAACAAAACTAGCGGATACATCAAAGGCGCACCATTCACCCGACAAAAAGAATTTAACCCAGTCTCAAGAGATCACATCGCATGGGTATTGATCAAATGCTACGACCTAGAGCCTCAGTTAAAACAACACATGACGGCAACGGGCAAACACGTGATCGACGAAGTAGTACTGACCGAGATTGGATCAGAGATTGCTATGCAGTTTGCGAGATGTTTGAAGGTAACGAAAATGCTTGGGATGCTCTCGAACGGCGTGAACGCATGGCTGAAGCTTGTTACGACATCTAGTCGGATACATCATCACTGTTCGGTAAACACTGCCACTCATAGATGTAGTCATAAATCTCCAAACCTTGCACAATGTATGAAGGAAGAAGAGTTCCGTGCATTGTTTAAACCTACTCCTGGTTTAGTTATGTGCGGAGCGGATTTGTGTGGCGTGGAATTAAGGTTATTATCACATTACCTTTCTCGGTATGATCCTACATTTGGCGACATTCTTTTGAATGGTGATATCCATCAGGTCAACGCAGATAAGGTTGGCGTGTCAAGAAGAGCTATCAAAACTATAACTTATGCATGGTGCTATGGGGCGGGAGATGAAAAGATTGGCTTTAGCTATGACAAACAACTAAGCCCTGAGAAAGCAAAGAAGAAAGGCAAAGAAATTAGAAAAGCATTTGTGGCAGGTATTCCTGGCATGAATCAACTTCTAACACAAATCAAAGAACGAGCTGCTGATGGTTATATTAAATCTATCGATGGTCGTGTTATAAAACTGCGTAGCCCTCACATGTGTCTGAACTATTTGTTGCAGTCAGGCTCTGGTGTTTTAGCAAAGCGACAAATGGTCATCGTTCACAATCACATCAAACAACTTGGGTTGAGTGCATCTCAACTCGCATTTATACATGACGAACTACAATTTGAATGTCCAGAAAACGAAGCAGCAGATTTATCAGCATCCTTGGTACTTAGCGCTGCAGAAGCTGGGGAATACTACAAACTCAGGATCCCAATCGCAGCCGAAGCAAAGGTTGGGGCAAGCTGGGCGGAGGTGCACTGATGAAGTTACTAATTGATGCTGACTTCATTGTCTATAAATCGTGTGCAGCTTGTGAAAACGAAGCTGACTATGGTAATGACGTTATTGTCGTAACCAGTAAATTTAGCGATGCATACCACCAAGTAACAAAAGCTCTCAGCAATATCCGTAATAACTTTCTTTGGGATCTACCTGAACCAATCTTGTTCTTTAGTGACTCAAGGAATTTTAGGAAGAAAATTTACCCCGATTACAAGGGCCATCGAAATCGTAAAAAGCCCTGCGGCTACCGGCGCGTAATTAACGCACTTGCTGATGAATATGAAGTCATCACCTATCCAGAACTAGAGGCTGATGATGGTATGGGTATTTATGCAACAGCTAACCCAGGTAACATTGTTGTTAGCCCAGACAAAGATTTGCGTCAAATTCCTGGTCGGTTGTACAACATGGATGAAACCATGATGATCACACCAGTTGAAGGTGCTAAGTGGCATCTTATTCAAACATTAGCCGGAGACCAAACCGACGGCTACAGCGGCGTTCCCGGAATAGGAATCAAACGTGCTGTCTCTTTGTTTGATGAGCATGGTTACAGCTGGAAGACTGTTGTTAAAGCTTTTCAAGATAAAGATCTAACAGAAGATGATGCATTAATGAATGCTCGTCTTGCTCGCATCCTTACATGTACTGACTATGACTCAGAAAAACAAGCCGTCATTCCTTGGACCCCCTCCGCCGATTACAAAATTGACGATGGAGCAGGAATTCAAACTACGGAGGATGGATGACCTACTACCCAATGCAGACAAAGCAGACATCATCATCTTGTTTATGGCGTTGCAAAAGCAATGCTTTGTTCTTTCTAATTCTCTCTCTAATCTAGTTAAACAATGGCCCATTTCTCACCCACCTACTACACCCGAGGATCGATCGAATGCTGGGATGCAATCAGAGACTGGGAACTAAATTATCACCTTGGTTGTGCAGTTAAATATATTTGCAGAGCCGGTCACAAAAGTGATAACACAAAGGCTCAAGACCTTAAAAAAGCTATCCACTATCTTGAAAATGAACTACAAAGCACACTGCAGGAGTCAAAGTCTCTCCGACCAAGCCAACCAATTTCGATCAGCCTACGGGATAAAGAGCAGTACGGGCAACCGGACTATGCAACGGGATTTGATCGTTGAAGAGTTCAAAGAGTTCATGTATGCAGCAACTGAAGAGGGCTACGAAGCAGAGCTAAAAGAATTAGCTGACCTTGTTTATGTCTGCTTTCAATATTCGGAAAACATGGGCTGGGATTTAGAGGAAGCACTGGACCGTGTACATAAATCAAATCTATCCAAGCTTGGTCTGGATAACAAACCTATCCGTAGGTCCGACGGAAAGATTATGAAAGGACCAAACTACCAACCACCTAATCTTAAAGATCTTGTTAAATGAGTCAATTAATTTCTAGAACTGGACGTGTTCAGGCATGGATGGATGATCCATCAGGCCGTCTCCCCGTGTCGTGCACGGTAATGAACGTTGCAAATGAATTAGAAGGTCTCAATGGAATTGTCGCGTCTTGGAAATTTTGTAGCACAGCTCTACGCCTTGGAGCAGGAGTTGCAATTCACTTGTCACAACTTGACCCACGAGACCACAAGAGAAAATCAGGCGTCATTGCGAGTGGTGTTGTATCATTTGGACGAATCTATTCGACTCTTAACGAAACTCTCCGACGAGGTGGTCGATGGAAAAATGGAGCCGTAGTTTTACATTTAGATGCTAACCATGCAGATCTCCAAGACTTTATTGAAGCTCCACGAGAGCACCTGCCTTGGGCTAAGCGTTGCGTCAACATTACACAAGAATGGTGGGATGCGCTTGACACTGAGATGAAAGCCAAGCTTCTCCTTGGCATTAGGCGCGGTGATATTTGGCTTGTCAAAGTTAAACATGACAAAGAAGAAAACAGAATTTTTGCGAATGTTTGCCAGGAGGTTTTTTTAAAATCAAGGGGCAGTTGTTTGCTGCAACATGTAAACTTAGCAGCCTGTGAGTTTGATTCAATCCCTCAAGCTTTCGTTGAAGGTATGCAAGGTTTATGTGACCTGCATCCACACACTGGTGTAGGCAATACCGGAGAGTATCTACCACCTGAAACCGACCGTCAAGTTGGTCTTGGAATGCTTGGACTTGCAAACCTACTGCGTCGATATGGAGTGACTTACCAACAATTTGGTAATGCTCTTGAGTCTTACAACAAAGGCGAAGTGAAAGCTTCACCTGCCTACGAGTTGGCACGTCAACTTGCTACTGGTATTGACCAGGCAGCAACCATCGCTAGGCAACACAACATGGTGCGAGCATTTGCTATCGCTCCTACAGCGTCTTGCAGCTATCGTTCAAAGGATCTTGATGGTTACACATCAACACCTGAGATTGCTCCTCCAATTGCACGTACTGTCGATCGTGACAGTGGCACCTTTGGAGTGCAGACATACGACTATGGTGAAGTAGAAATTGCATCCGAAGTTGGATGGGATAACTTTATCAAAGTTGCAAATAATATCATGATTTTATTGGATAGGACTGGACTTCTGCACGGTTACTCTCTGAATTGGTGGGCTGATGTAGTCACCATGAATGAGAGTTTCATTGAAGAGTGGCTTGAATCGCCCCAGACTTCCCTTTACTACAGCCTTCAAGTGATGGGTGACGTACAGGATAAGTCAAGCGCGTATGCCGCTTTAGATGAAACTGAGGTTAACGATTACTTGGAGCAATTACTAAATGAACCACAATGTGATTGTCAAGAATGAACCCTTACGAAAAACTACTAAACAGAAAAAGAAAATGGACACCAGTACCGATGACTGCTGGTACATGCAAGGAAGGAACCGAGGAAACAATTCACCGTGCCCTTGCCTTGCGAAATTTGGAAGTGCCTGTGGGAGATTTTATAACTGATGCACTCTCCACTGAAGTTCCAGACATGGCGCGGGAACTACTCGAATCCAATGTCCGGGACGAGATTAACCACGACGTGGCTCTTGGCTTCATCGCCAAATCTTACGGGGTGGATGAGCAGGCTGAAGCTGAAGCGTTACGGCTACGTGATGCTTGGATTTCGCATCCTGATCACACGATCACAAAAGCAATGGTTGCCGAGCGTTCGATTTTCTTCGTTCTTCTACCATTCTTTCGCGCTCATGGTTCAGCTGGTATGCGAACAACATCCGCAGACATAAGTAGAGATGAACAAATTCACGTTGCTACCAATAGTCTTGTTTGTCGGGAGCTGGGGCTTGATATCAGTCCTAGTCTTGATAAGCTCCGCTTGGCCACGATTAACTGGGTGATGCAACCGTTAGGTCGCAGCACTGATAAATACTTAGACAAAAAATTTTGGCTGGATTCTAGTGATCGACTGATGTATGAAGGTAAAGCTCCTGAGCTTTCCTTTACCAAGTCAGCAAGAATGCCAGCCTTCTTTGAACATGATGCAAGAAATCTCCCCCAATACGCTTGAGATCTTCGGAATGGAAGCTCGAGCAGTGCTTCATGAAATGGAGACAATGTACCCACCTATCACCCCTTCTCCTGATGACTCTATTGAAAAGATCATGTACCGCTCTGGGCAACGTTCAGTTGTTGAGTGGCTAATAAACCGGATGGATACTAATGGCTAAAAAACGAGGCAACAAAAGATCTGCCAAAAAGTCAGCACCTAAACGGTCAGCACCTAAACGGTCAGCACCTAAACGGTCAGAACCTAAAGCTAAACGGTCAAATAAGAAGCAGCCGAAAAAACTTTCTACTATTCGTTCTACTAAAAAAAATCAAACTGCTAATAAAGCAAGGCGATCTGATTTACGCGGTCGTTTTAAAAAAGATATTTTCGTTGATAATGCAAAGGCTGCTGGCGTTAAAAAAATTAGCAGTAGAAAAGATTTAAAGAAGATTAGAGATTACTTGAATAAAAAAGACAACGACAAAGGTAAAGGCAGGAATAAAAATAGACGGAAGGGTAAAGATAAAAAAGACAAAACGCTAAACACAATTAAACCTATTAGCCATAAAAAAAAGGGGACTAAGTGGGATCCAGGTGGTGTAGAAAAGCAAGTCAAAAATAATTGGGATAAGGTTAAGGACCAATACAAAGGACCCAAGCGTTTAAAAGTTAATTTTAAATCTACTGGCCTGATGAAAAAGTACGGGTCTGATAAGGGTGATGGTTTCCAGCGGAATAAATTCCTTGCTGACATTAAAAGCAGCGCTCTCAATCGCTACAAGAGTAAAGGCGGCACTAAGGCAAACCTTGATCAAGATCAAACTCCTAACTTTGATAAAATCCCTGATCAGTATGGTCGGACATTAAATGCAGTTCGTGGTAGTTTGTCTGGTATTAAAAAATCACCTACTGCAGATTCTGTTGGATCTAAGCTGACTAAATCGTACACACCTGCTCCAGACAAAAAAGCAACCCGTAAGAAAAGAGGACTTAATATTTTAGGTATAGCAAACAACGGTATTACTGCCTCATAACATGACAGCTCAACAACGATACGAAGCTCTCAGTTCTGACCGTAACCAGTTTCTACAATCCGCAATAGATGCATCTAAATTAACTTTGCCATATTTGATCAAGCAAGATGAGGACAATGGTTCTCATAAAGTGCTGGTCAATCCATATCAAAGCGTAGGTAGTAAAGGAGTTGTGACGCTTGCATCTAAGTTGATGCTTGCGTTGCTTCCTCCACAGACTAGCTTTTTTAAGCTACAACTAGACGAAGCTAGTTTCCTTAATGAAGAGATTGACCCTGAAGTTCGTTCTGAACTTGATCTTTCTTTCTCTAAAATTGAACGTACCATGATGGAAGCTATTGCAGCTTCAGACGATCGTGTTGTTGTTCATCAGGCACTCAAGCATTTAGTTGTCAGTGGTAACGCATTGATTTACATGGCAAAGGATAAGCTCAAGTTGTATCCTTTAAATCGGTATGTTGTAGATAGAGATGGTCTCGGTAATGTAATTGAGATTGTAACTAAAGAACGAATTAACAAGAAAATTATCGAAGCACTTGTACCTGATCTTAAAAGTGTTTACGATAAGGCTGATGAGACATACGCTGGTACTGGTCAAAACAATCAGTGCGATGTTTATACACATGTCAAGCGTGACAATAATAGATTTATTTGGCACCAAGAGGTGTACGGAAAGATCATCCCTAAGTCTCAAGGCAAGTCACCTCTTGACACTAACCCTTGGCTAGCACTTAGATTTAACACCGTAGACAATGAAGCCTACGGTAGAGGAAGAGTAGAAGAGTTTATTGGTGATCTTAAATCACTAGATGCTTTATCTCAAGCAATTATTGAAGGCGCTGCTGCGGCTGCAAAAGTTGTATTTGTTGTCTCACCTTCTAGTACAACCAAACCTTCTACCCTTGCTAAGGCAGGTAACGGTGCAATTGTACAAGGTAGACCAGATGATATTGGAGTCATTAATGTTGGTAAAACAGCAGACTTTAATACTGCTTACCAAATGATTCAAACCATTGAAAAACGTTTGGCCGAGGCATTCCTTATTCTTCAAGTAAGAAACAGTGAACGTACTACAGCTGAAGAAGTACGGATGACACAGATGGAACTAGAGCAACAGCTTGGTGGTCTATTCAGTCTGCTTACAGTTGACTTCCTTGTTCCGTACCTTAACCGTAAACTCAGCATCTTCCAACGTAACGGAGACATTCCGCGTTTACCTGCCAAGCTTGTGAAGCCAACCATTGTGGCTGGTGTTAATGCACTTGGTCGTGGTCAGGATCGTGAAAGTCTAAGTATGTTTATGCAGACCATTGCACAAACAATGGGTCCAGACTCTATTGCTAAATACATCAACCCTGATGAAGTGATCAAACGTCTTGCAGCTTCGCAAGGTATCGACGTACTAAACCTTGTACGTGGTTCTGAAGAAGTACAGCAAAGCGATCAGCAAGCAATGGATCAACAAAAGGATTTAGAAATAACTAAGCAAGCAAGCAAGTTTGCACAAATTGAAGGTGCACAGCCACAAGGTGGTCAAGCCCCAGAACTCCCCCAACAACTTCAACAACAACCTGAATAAAAACACCCATGTCTGAAACACTTTCTATTGACAACACAACACCTAATCAACCTGAACTCAATGCTGATGAGCAAGAGTCTCTAGCCATTGGCGAAGGGATGGTTGAAGAACAGGAATCTCTACTTGCTGGTAAATACGATTCGCCTGCTGCATTGGAGAAAGCTTACCTAGAACTACAACAGAAGCTAGGTGAGCAATCTGACAGTGAAGAAATTGAGGAATCTGAAGAGGCAGAGGAGTCAGAGCAAACTGACGACGAGGATGAGGAAGTCGGTGAAGGTCTTGACGACGAGGATGTAGCTGCCCTTCAGGACATGGCTGGTGGTGAAGAACAGTATGGTCAACTACTTGAATGGGCATCGGATAATTTTAGTTCAGAAGAAATCGATTTGTACGATGCTGTTATGGATGGTGGTGACCCTGCCGCCTGCTTCTTTGCTGTACAAACTTTGATGGCACGCTATGCCGACTCTGAAGGTTACGAAGGTGAGCTACTTACAGGTAAGGGAGCACCGACTGCACCTAATGGTTTCCGTAGTCAAGCTGAATTAATTCAAGCTATGGCTGATCCACGATATGACAACGATCCTGCTTACAGACAGGATGTAATTAACACTCTAGAAAATTCTGACATTGACTTCTAATGGCACGTAAAAAGAAAGGCATCACAGCACTCAAGGTGCTACAAGGTTTATCGATTGCTGCAAAAGGTGTAGCTGATTCTGGCGTACTAAAATCTTTTGCTGAAGGTAATAAAACCAATTTGCCTGGAGCTGAAGGTGGTGTATCACAAAAGAAAAAATATGATCAAGTTCAACATTACATGGACAACTAGGTAGATGGTGTAGAGAGGGTTCGATTCCCTCTCCTACTATTGGCATTGGCCCGTACGCGGATACCCTTTGCCGTCTAGACGGTGGGACAGACCACAAAAATTTCTAAGATCTTAGTCCTGTTTATATTATTATTTAACCAATACAATGGCACAACAAAATTCTACACTGACCACTAACCTTACAAGGCCTGGTCAGGCTAATGCAGCGGGAGACGCCCGCGCTCTTTACTTGAAGTTGTTCTCTGGGGAGATGTTCAAAGGCTTCCAGAATAACACAATCGCTCGTGATTTGATCATGAAGCGTACACTTAAGAACGGCAAATCTTTGCAGTTCATCTACACCGGTCGTACGAAGTCCGAGTTCCATACACCTGGCAACAGCATTCTTGGTAACTCTGATGGTGCACCTCCGGTCGCAGAGAAGACCATCACTTGTGATGATCTGCTCATTAGTTCAGCCTTTGTCTATAATTTAGACGAGGTACTATCTCACTACGATCTGAGGTCTGAGATCTCACGTAAGATCGGATATGCTCTTGCTGAGAAATACGACCGGCTTGCATTCCGTGCTGTTGCACGTGGTGCACGTCAGGCATCGCCTATCACTAAGACTGGCTTTGTTGAGCCAGGTGGTACTCAGGTTCGCGTTGGTGCAACCACCAATGATTCTGATGCTTTCTCTTCTGCTGGTCTGGTAGCTGCTTTCTATGACGCAGCCGCTGCACTTGATGAAAAGGGTGTCAGTTCTGACGGACGAGTGGGCGTCCTAAACCCACGTCAATACTACGAATTGATCCAAGCTGTTGGAAGCAACGGTTTGGTTAACCGCGATGCTCAAGGAACGTCACTGCAAAACGGTAACGGCATCATTGAGATTGCAGGTATCAAGATCTACAAGTCAATGAACATCCCGTTCCTTGGCAAGTACGGCACTGCTTACGGCGGCACCACTGGTGTCACCTCTCCTACCAATGTAGGTTCTTTCGTGGGTGAAACCATGGAAGATGCCTCTGGTGCACAAACCGGTATCAACAACGATTACGGCACAGCTTCTGAAGTTGGCGCTAAGTCTTGCGGTTTGATCTTCCAAAAGGAAGCCGCCGGTATTGTCGAAGCCATCGGTCCCCAGGTGCAAGTCACCAATGGAGACGTAAGTGTGGTTTACCAAGGTGACGTGATGCTCGGGCGTCTTGCCTGTGGTGCGGATTATCTGAACCCTGCAGCCAGCGTTGAGCTGTATGTAGGTGCTTCTGCTCCTTCTGCATTCTAATTTATTCATACACAAGGGTTCCTTCGGGAGCCCTTTTTTTTATTCTTACGAGATCTCTTTATGGCTATTCCTAGTTCTCCTACAACTGATCAACTAACTGCAGTAAATGAGATTCTCATGTCTGTAGGCCAAGCTCCTGTCACTAAACTTGAAAACACCAACCCGGACGTTGCGCTCGCTTTTGAAACACTGACCAATGTGTCACGTGAAGTGCAGGCAGAAGGCTGGACATTTAATAAAGAATATCACCTTAGCTCTTTTGTACCTGATTCAATTACGAAAGAAATTCTAATACCTGCTGATGTGTTGCAGGTTGATTTATCTAACCACCACGCAAACAAAAGTAAAGATGCTGTACAGCGTAAAGGTAAACTATACGACCGGCAGAATCATACTTATCAATGGACTGAAACCCCTACTGTAGATGTAGTTTATTTCTACGATTGGGGTGATCTTCCAAGACCTATTCGAGATTATATTGTTGCGCGTGCATCCACTATCTTTTCTAGTCGCATCGTAGGTGACCCTACTCAATACCAATTACTACAACAGAAGGAACAGTACAACCGAGCTATGGCTATGGAGTACGAATGCAACCAAGGTGACTACTCATACTTTGGTGCACCTGAAGGTGGTGACTTCTATATCAGCTACGAACCTTACAAAGCTCTTTACCGATACTAATGGCAAACATCACTCAACAAATACCAAACTTTCTGGGTGGTGTTTCGACTCAACCTGACGATCAAAAACTACCTAACCAAGTTTCTGAAATTATTAATGGATATCCTGATCCTACATTTGGCCTCATCAAACGTCCAGGCTTTAACTGGATTGCTGACTTAGGGTCTTCGACTACTTACGCTTCAGGTCATTGGTTCTACTATCGTTTTTCTAGTACTGAAGCCTATGTAGGTGTAATCAAATCACAGACTATCCAGCTGTGGAATACAGATGGGACAGCTGCAACCATGACAAATGGTACAGGTCAAGCCTATCTAAACAATGGGCATAATGATTTTCACGTTGTTTCTAGGCAAGAGCAAATTATTATCATCAACAAGACAGTAGCTACGGCTATGTCTTCTAGTACTGTCAGCGGTTCTGTCGCTGCAACGGTAGACAGCGTTGCTAATCTTCCATCTGCTAGTTCGAACAATGGTTCTGTTTATAAGGTATCTAATACCTCTGCTGCTGCTGATGATTTCTATGTACTCTCAGATGGAACTACATGGAATGAAACTGTTAAGCCTGGTGTTTCTGTTGGTTTAGATAACTCTACTTTACCTCATAAGCTTGCACGTACAGCTGTAAATACATTTACCTTTTCAACAATTACATATGACAATAGAGTTGTAGGTGATGCTGTTACAAATCCTGAGCCAGGTTTTATCGGGAAAAAAATTAACTATGCTTTTTTTGCTAACAATAGGCTAGGGTTGTTGGCAGGTGATGCTGTTATTCTCAGCCAACCTGCAAAGGGTGAAAACTTTTTTAACTTCTTTGTCAACTCCGCACAAGTACAAACTGATGCGGACCCTATTGACTTGAAATGTGGTAGTAACAAGCCTGTCACTTTGACGGCTGCTTTGCCTGTCTCACAAGGTGTAGTTCTATTCAGTCAACAGCAACAATTTATGTTGTTTTCAGATTCAGGAGTGTTAACTCCTACCCTTGCTGTAATTAAATCTATATCAAATTACGAAGTTGATCCAGCTGTACCTCCTGTAGAAAACGGTACAAGTATTACCTTTATCAATAAGACTACTGATTACTGTCGTGTGTTTGGTATGCAGACACAAGGCCAAGGTGCTAGTCCTTTATTTATTGATTTAGGTAAGACGGTTACCCAATACATTCCGCAGACAATATCTGCTTTGTTTTCTGACACACAGAACTCGTTTATCGGCCTATATGGTCAAACTAGTAGCAGGGTATATTTCTATAGGTCATATACAGAAGGACAGCAGAACCTTATGCGTGCCTGGTATAGCTGGGATATGCCTGGTAATGTTCAGTTCTTTGTGACAGATACTGATTCTGTCATTTCTGTAGTTAAGGGTAATGGACAGCTGACCTTAATTACCTCTCAACTTAATGCTCTACCTACAAGCACTACGACTGTCAGCGGTAATTCATCATTTGATTTTATGGTAGCTCCTACTAGTAAAACATACGATGTAGCTACAAAGACGACTAAGCTGTTTGTACCCTTCGAGTTGTTATCTGGGCTAACTCCTGTATGTGTTCAAGATTCTACATCAGGTTCTACAGAGTCTGGTTTGTTTCTTACACCTACAACCAGCGCTAGTGGAGGTAAACACTTTATCCTTACAGGTAAAGACTATACTTCTGTCAATTGGAAGGTTGGTTATAAATTTAACTTCGACATCAAGTTACCTAGGGTATTTGTTCGTAACGGCGAACGTGTTGACTATACCGGATATTTAACAGTTGCACGTATGAAGTTCTCTATTGGTTTGTCTGGTGATGTTCAATTTAAAATCAAACCAAGAGAAGAAACTGAATTTACAATTACTGGAGACATCTTCAATACTGGCTACTCACCGTTAAACCAAGTACCTATTGAAGACAGTAATGTATTTACTGTTCCAATCAATCAACGTAACAACAACTATACCCTTCGTGTGTTCAGCGATACTCCCTTTATTGTTTCCATGAACTCCGCTATGTGGGAAGGAAATTATTCTACTAAATTTTATAGGAGAGCTTAATGGCTAGTGCTAAGAAAAGGATAAAGCAGTTTAATACCGCTGTAGCACAGAAACAGTACGAAACTAATCTAAATAATTTTTATTCTCAAGAGTTTCAGAATAAGGTCAAAAAAGATCTTACTGATGAACAAGCTAAGGATACCTGGAAACGCAATATGCAGATCCGGGACATTCAAGAGAATGCCAAACTAGAAGCTTACGAAAAGTCAGAACAAACCTTTGTTGATCAACTTATCTTTAACGAGGAAGCAGCCAAGGTTGCCCGCGAGGGTGAGCAGCGTGTATTCCAAGAGCGTATTCTGGAGACTGCATTTCAAACCGATGAGCTTAACCTACAGTTTGAAAAACAAGTAACTCAAAGCAAGTTTGAATACGGCAGTCAAGAGCAGAACATTAAAAATGCTATTACTGATTTTGAAACCAACCAAGCATTAATTGATTTACAAACAGATAAGTCAAAGAGTGATGTTGAGTTTGGTCTAAAGCAAGCTGATCAAAAAGAATCAAATGCTAGAGCTGACTCAAATACCAAGCAATATCAAAATCGCATTCGCACTCTTCAGGATACTGGCCAAGCTAGAGCACAAGGTCGTCGTGGCAACTCTGCGGATAGAGCCCTTCAATCAATCACAGCATTGTCCGGCGTCAATTCAGCACTTATTGCTGATCAGCTGACTCGCTCTGAGCTGTCTATTAATACTGACAGAGAAATTCTAAAAGCTACATACAACAAAGATACTCAGTCTGGCTTTGCTTTACGTCAGCAGCAGGTTTCAACCAGGCAAGCTTCTGACAGGAAAACACAGACTGTCGCTACAGCTAACAGAACTAAAGAGTTTGTTGCTGAAACCCTTGGCATGTCTGAAGAGCAATTTAATATGTCTCGTGAGCAACTAGGTAATTCATTACTTAGTGCAGCCGATACCTATGAAGCTAATCTTAAAAAGGTTAACCGTCAAAAATATGCTTCTGACCTACAAACGTATGCTAATCGTCAACTCAAACCACGAGTTGCGATGCCATATCCAAAGCCCTTTGAATCTGAACTACCTATTAACATCACGCCACCACGTCCTGTTGAACCTGTCCGGGGTGCTGGTGCAACTGCACAAGCTACTGGATCTAGTACCGCAGGAATTATCACTGGTGTAGCAGGGACAGTTGCGACTGTTGCCGCTGCCTTTGGTCCAGCTGGTGCACCTGTAGCTGCTGCCGCTGCTGTTGTTGGTGGTATTGCTTCTATATTTAGCTAAGTACTAATTATGTCAAAATTTCGTGGGTACGCCCAAGAAAGTAGAGAGGGTTTTGATCCTATCAAAGCTCCCGATACATCGTCCAGAATACTAAACCGAGCTGACGATACTATACGTGGTATGCGTGAAGTTCGGGATGCAGATATTGCTAACACTGCAGCTTATCTCAAGTCTTTTAATGAAAAGATGGAGGCTGAGCGTGCCAGTTTTAGTGATTATTCTAAGCTGCTTCAATTAAATGATCAAACTAAAAGAGATCATGTAGAGATACGTGCACAGCAAAATGCTGAACGTCAGCAGGAACTAGGCGCTAACCGTGAAGGCATTTACAAAGCTGTCGCTGGTCTAAGCGCTCAGGCAGCAGGGATGATCACTAAGTACAGAGAGGATAAATACCAATCTGATTACGATGAGCATCTCTATCGTCTTTACACACAAGGTCCATCTGATCAAAGCGATGCTGCTGGTTACATTGCTGACAAGTTCACCATGCATAACCTGCAGATGACTGACATTGGTCGTCTTGGTGGTGCCGCTGCTGCAGAAGCTAATGGTTCCAGTCCTATTCAGACTGCTGAATTACGTGCACAAGCGCACGGTCTTAATACAGCTGAGCTACATGCTCAAGCTGATTACATGGCACAACGTTGGCCGTTGTTTTTACAGCAGTCCTTTATGAATGATAAGGAGACTCAAGTAAAACTATATGGTCCTAATGGTACATTTCGTACAGGTACACCAAGCGATGCTCACTCGAGTAAAGATAAAGCTCTTGTAGCTCAGCAGCTTTTAAAAAAGCATATTCAAGACAACGGATTTTATGGAAAAAGTCCTGCTTTCTTGACTGATGCTTTGACTAAGATGTCTCAGGGTACTAATCAAATTGTTGCTTCTGCAATGACTGCTGAAGTAAGCCTTCAACGTCAGCAGCAAGTAGACAAAGTAGAAAATATATTTCGAAGTGGCGATGGTAATGCTGCTCAACGTTTTCATCTAGCTTATAACTATCTTTCAACTATTGACCCAGGTCAGCAATCAGCAGCTAGGGAAAGGTTGTTTACAATCATGCATGATCAGCGCCAAGTTATTAATGGTGTTGTTGTGGGTATGAGTGATGAGGAAGTTTCTGAAATTATGAATTCTTCGTTTTCACACCAACCTGACAAAACTCTCGCACAATTGTTTTCAGGTGAACTACTGAAGATTAATAAAGCTAGGCTGACTACCAAAAATAATCTCCATACTGCTGAGGTAACTCAACGTCGGCACGCTGTTGAAAAAGATCTAATTAATTTAACAGACACTGTTAAAGAAGATTTGCTTGGAGATGGAACTTTAGATTTAAATGATGAAAATATCACTGAGATGGTTAAGAGGTATCAGCAGCTTGGACCTGATTATAGCGGACAGATTTCCTTTTTAGAAAGCTTGCGCGACAAGACATACCAAGCAATCAATGCAGCTCCTGTCATTGCTGAGATTGAAAAAAAAATTTTGTTTGGCAACGTCTTACCTGAAACCATTATGGTCGATCAACGAATTCCTTTAGATGATCGTATCCGATTAATGAAATTAGCTGACAAATCTGATAAAACTAATCCGTCTGATCCTTTACTCACTAGTGCCAAAGAAGCAATTTCTGAACGTTTACGTTCTAGAGCAAGAGTAAATGGTGCAACCTCTATTCATTATTCACTTGGTGTCATGAGACGCCATGCCTTAAATGAATTTCGTAGCATGTACAAGCTTGCTATGGAAAATACTAATGATTCTAACGTTGCATATAACAACGCAATCAGCTCCTTTAATGCCGAATTTGACAAAGAAGGTGGTAAGTATTCTCTTATGAATGAAAAGGATCTTGTTGAGCGAGCTAAGGCAGGAAAACCTTTTGATTCAGGTATTTTCAAATTTTATTCCAATTACGATGCCCAAGCTGTAACCCCAGAAACCACAGCAAGTGATTTACAAAAAATTCTTAGCGGCAATCCTGCTGCTATCAATACCCCTATTATTGACGAGCCAGTTCTTAAAAAAGTAATTACGCAGTACAACAACGGTCAAAAACATTCTTTGATTCCTCAAATACAAATTATGCAAAGAACAGTCACTAAGCCTAACGGTGACCGCTATTCTTATGCTGAGTTGCTAGAAAAACAGTTTGATGCATATCAGGGTTTAGATACACCTGAAGGTTTGCGTACTGCGTTAAAGTTTGAAAATTCTATACCTGGCAATTATAAAAAGTTCGGACTTTACCCTAGTGCTACTAACAGCGACATCATGATTATGGCGTCTGGATCGCCTTCAGTGTATAGCCGTAACTTTGAAATTAGTAGTGACCAGATTAACGCATTAAATGTTCTTGCTAAGTATGAGTCATCTGCCTACATTCAAAATAATGATGGTGGTTATAATGCCATGAATCAAGGCGGAACTAAAGGCGGTCGTGAAGCTATTAACCCAGGCCATAGCACAGCTCTTTTAGGTAAGCTTTTAACTGATATGACAATTGGCGAAGTTATCCAAGCACAAAAAAATGGTCGATTACATGCTGCTGGTCGCTATCAATTTACCAACAACACTGGTACTTTGGAAGATACAATCAAACTTGCTGGAGGTATTCCTTTAAATGCTAAGTTTGATGCAAAAACACAAGATTTCTTAGCTCTTACTTTGATGCGCTCTCGTGGTATTACTCCTTGGATTGGCCCTGCTGACTACGCCTCTTCAGCTGAGCGTCAATTAATTGAAAGCGCTAGGTCTCAACCAATCAGTTTTGGTCCTTCTGTTTGGGCGCAGGGTGACAACATGAACCCTGAACTTGTAAAGCGTAAATTAGCAGGTGCTAAATGAATACTAACGAACAATTTGGACAAATAGGATATGATCCTACAGATGAGGTTGAACAACGTTTTGAAGCTCACCGAGTAGAAGAACAACGTCAGGCAGCCTTAAAAGAAGAGGAAAAACTAAAAGCAGAAAAAGAGGAAGCAAAAGCTGCTACTGAGAAAGAAGCTAAAGCCAAAGAAGACAGCAAACATCTTGGCGACAAAATCTTAGACACACCAGTTGTTGGTCAAGTGGCGAGTGTTGGTGCTGGTGTTATTGATACTGCCTTTGACGTTGGTGGGCTGGTACCTTGGCTTAAGCCTGCAGATGAATGGTGGGATACTCACCATGGTAGAGATAAAGAAGACAACCCACTTAACAAATTTATTCGAGATGCTTCTGGCATTATTGTTCCTACTCTTACTGGTGGTGGCATCATTGCTAAAGGACTACAAGGTGCAGCAACTGTAGGCAAGCTTGGTAAAGGTGTTCAGGCTGCTTCTGCTTTAACTCGTACCAAAGTTCTTGGTCGGATAGCTGTTGACCTAGGTGTCAGCACAGCGATTGAAGCTACCTCCGAACAAACTGATGAAGCAGGTAACGTTGCCTCTGCTCTTGAAGATGTATTAGGTGCACAGATACCTTGGGCTAGTCGTGACAGCGATAGTCCTGATGTAATCAAAGCAAAGAACATTTGGGAAAGTGTTGCCATCGGTGGTTTTACTGGTGTTCTAGACGCTTTCTTTTCCCTTAAAAGCGCTACTAAATTAATTCCAAAAGATGAGGCAGCAAAGGTAGTTCTTGACGAACGTCTTGCAAAAGAATCTAAGGATTTAATGGCTGCAGATGGTGATGAGCTAGTTGCTAAAGTTGAATCTGCAAGGACTGCTAGAGAAGCAGCTATTACTGACGAAGCAGAAAAAAGGTTTGATGTAACAGGTGGTCAGGATTATGACCCTTATGTCAATGAACCGCACCTTTCTACTGATCGCCCAATGCCTAATTGGGATGCTGACCCAATCTTAGCCAAGGTTGATTACGTTCGTATGGCTAAAAATATTGACGTGTCTGACGGTAGAGCCAAAGCAGTTGTCACTGATTCTTATAAAAAAGAACTCCTTAACTCTGATGCTGCTGGACGCAATGTAGTACTAGATAGGCTTACTGCAAAAGCTAGTCCTAAATTTAATGCTGTCGTTAAAACAGCTAAAGGTTCTGTCACCATTACGGCTAACGAACAAGATTTAGCAGTTCAAGAGCTTACTCGTGCTGTCACTAGAGTTGATCCTAAAGAAATGGAAGTTCTAGTAAAGCAAATGCTTGGATTTACAGAAGAGCAGTTAGTTGTTGGTGGCAAAAAATTTAAAACGTTAAATGTAGCTAGTGCTAAAAAAGCTACGGAAGTGTTGATGCGTGGTTTAGAAATTATTGATCCACAAAAACTTAAGGCTTCAGCTATGGTTGTCAACCAATCAGCGGGCGATGCAGCAGATGTTTCAACTGCCATTGGTAAAATGGATAATCTTAATACTACGAGTCAGCAAGAACTAGCCATTGATAATTTATCAATATTATTGCGTGAAGTCGGCATTCATAATTCTATCAATGGTACGCGCCTTCAAGCTACTAAGCAGCTTAAACTTGCTCAGCAGCAGAAGAAACTTGATACATCTTGGTGGAAGAATCAAGTAGATTCGTTTGACGAAAAAGTTGCCGAGAGAACTAGGAGTGCTCAGAAAGTGGCTTCTACACTAAAAGAAGTAGCTAAAGCGAATCCAGAATATTTTAAACCTCTTTATCGTGAGGTTGCAAAAACAGGAGGCAGAGTCCACGATATTCACTCCCTTAATAAACTTGTTGAAAACCGTTTAGGTTTTATTAAAAAGGCATTTGTTGATGGTGATTCTGAGATGCCATCTAACCTTGTGCGTGAATTACAAACTGCACGTTATAACAGTGTCTTGACTGGTCTTGCACCTATACGTGCTGCTAGCGGTGCTGCTATTTCATTGATTGGTAAACCGCTTACTGTGTTTGCTGGTTCTGCAGGTGGAAAGTTATCAGGCACTGCTGAAGGTGCTGCAGCCTGGAAACGTGCTATGTACACCTACGGAGGTGTGGTAGAAAATTTCCAGCGTGCATTTAAGAATCTTCAATCTGAATGGAAATTCGCTCTTGAAAATCCACGCACATACGGTAGTGGAATGCGGCAGGATCTTAAATTCAATGCCTTAGATGACTACGAAACTCTAGAAGAACTTTCCGAGTCATGGTATAAAAATAAGGAGTTTGGAAAAGTAGCTGTTTGGAATTTGACTAAAGCTGTTTCGCGTATGAATGATGGTGTCATTCCTAGGTTTGGTATCAACTCAATGCGAGCAATTGACGGCTTTACCCAGTCCTTTACTGGAAGCATGGCAGCGAGAGCTAAGGCTTATGACGCACTATTTAGTGAAAGCAATGGTGTTTATAACGACCTTGATTTTCAAAAAATGCAGCGTAACATCTATGATGATATGTTTAATGCAGACGGTGGACCAAAAACTAGCAAAGGTTTTGAAGCTAAACTATATGCCGAAAATGCTGCTGGTGAAATTAACTTAAACTTAGATGTTGCAGTTGTTGATTCCTTGGAAAATGCAATGAAAAATTTTCCGGTCTTAAAGTCAATCTTTATGTTCCCTAGGACTGGTGTAAATGCTTTGCAACTTGCAGCAACCTTTAGTCCTGGTAATACTATTACAACTATCACAAACGGTAGATTAAACCTTGCACTTGGGAAAGCTCGTCGTGTACTAACTGCTGAAACTAAAGAGCAAATTAGAGACGTTTTATCTGAACATGGTCTTGCTGGCTTTAATGATGAGTTAGCTTTTCGTCAACTTAAATCAGAATATATTGGTCGCCATACCATGGGTAGTGCCGTAACTATGGGTGCTGCGCTTATGGCAGCTAATGGAATGATGACTGGATCAGGTCCACAAGATGCAGCGGAAAAGCGTCGTATGCAGGCAATGGGCTGGAAACCATTTTCATTTTGGGATCCTATTTCCAACCAATGGCGTAGCTACCAAGGTCTCGAGCCTTTTGATACATTCCTTGGACTAACGTCCGATATTGTTTATAATTTTGATCGTGTAGATGAAGCTGTTACTGAAGATATGTTTCGTGCTGTTGTCCATGCTATTACTATGAACATTAGTGCTAAGTCTTTTCTTAGTGGTTTTGAACCGTTGGCTGGTGTTATTGGTGGTGATCCTGGTGAACTCAACAAATTTCTTGTTAACTACGCTGACTCTACAATTCCTATGGCAGGAGTTCGTAGTATTTTAAACAAGGCTATTACTCCTCAACTAAAGGATGTTGAAAATAATTTGCTTGAACGTTTAGCCAATCGAAACAAATGGCTAATGGGTCATGGCTTAGAAAATTTCGATGACATCTATACAGGTGAACCAATCAACTACCCTGATCCTCTAACCAGGGCTTGGAATACTTTTGCTCCATTCTTCAAAACTAACCCTGGTATGGAGCCTTGGCGTCTTTGGTTGCTTGGCACAGGCTGGGACGGCTTACAAACAGTACGTCGCAACAGAACTACCAATGAAGCATTAACGCCAGAAGAGCGTCAATTCATGAATAACTGGATTGGAAAAAATTATCAACTTGGCAATAAAGTTGAAAAACTAATGAATGCTGGGCCAGAATTTTGGGACAAAAAAATGAAAGAGTATGTCCAGGCAAGAGGCTTAAAAACTCAGGAAGAGATGCCTATCAAAGAAACTGTGCTTCATCAACTTCTTTCTGATATGCATAATGATGCTTTTATGGCTGCTTCAACAGCTTTAAGTATGCAGAATGAGAACTACGCACGTAAGAAAGTTCTCAATTCTATGCGTGATGCTGCTCTTAATCGCGGTGATAGTGAAGGTGCAAATCGTATCTCCGATCAAATTAAAAAGTTAACTTCTATTCCTAAATAAATAATGTCATACTCACCATTTACTGCTACAGGTGATGGTTCAACAACTGCCTATACTATCGCCTTTGAATACATCGATACAGCTGATATTAAAGCTCGTGTCAATGATGTTCTTACTACAGCTTTCTCTGTTTCTGGGAGTACTGTCACATTTACAACTGCACCACCTAGCGGTCAAAGTGTAAAAATCTTTCGTGACACTGACAACCAAACTATTCAAGCTGACTTTCAATCTGGTAGTGCCTTGCGTGCTGTGGACTTGAACAGCAATTTTACGCAACTTCTGTATGTAAC
>ENA-UZWT01002396-UZWT01002396.1-metagenome-genome-assembly--contig:-Day-1-50m-contig-2396_pt1 | contig 32691 bp, 43 predicted proteins | sample MGYA00260338_ERZ794898 | MGnify/ENA metagenome assembly ERZ794898 | reverse complement strand
TGAATTTGTTTGGGGGTATGACCCAAACAGGGACGATGGGCGCCTAGCTGCCACGTTTCGCCAAGCCCTTAGCTCAGGACTCAACCTCATCGATACGGCCGATTCTTACGGGACGGGTCGTTTAAACGGTCGCAGCGAAAGTCTTCTGGGAGGCTTTATTGAGGCTTTACCGGCTTCGCGTCGCTCTCAATTAGTGGTGGCGACAAAGTTGGCTCCTTTCCCCTGGCGTCAGGGGAGAAGGGGGCTGGATCGTGCTTTTAATGCCAGTCAAAAGCGATTAGGTGGTTATCTGAAGCGGGTGCAATTGCACTGGAGTACAGCGCGGTATGCGCCCTGGCAGGAAGCTGCGCTTTTGGATGGTTTGGCTGATCTGGTTCAGGCTCAGCAAGTGGACGAGCTGGGGGTGTCGAATGTGGGGCCTCGCCGTTTGCGTTGGATGCAGGCCCGGCTGAGGGAGCGAGGGGTGAAGCTCAGCAGTGTGCAGATCCAATGGTCATTGCTCTCTCCGGGAGTGGCGCCAGCGCAAGAGTTGTTGGATCTTTGTCAGTCGCTGGATATTCAAGTGTTGGCCTACAGCCCATTGGCCTTCGGGGTGCTGGGCTGTACTCCGGGTGATACACCTCGGCCGTCCACCTGGCTACGCCAACGACTGTTTCGCCGACTCTTGCCGGAGAGTCTTCCAATCAGGCAGCTGCTCGCAGCTATCGCGAGAGAGCGTGGGGTATCGATGGTTCAGGTGGCCTTGAATTGGTGTCGAGCCACTGGAACAACACCAATTCCCGGTATTCGATCGCCCCGGCAAGCCATGGATGCGGCAGCAGCACTCACCTGGCAATTGTCGGAGGCTGAATGCTTTGCGTTAAACCAAGCCAGAGAGCGATGCCTTGCACGCATGCCCTCGAATCCGTTTCAAAGCCGTTGAGGTTGGTTCAGGCTTCAGATACCGATTCAGGGGCTGGACTCACAACCACGGGAAGGCTGTCACTATCGCTTCGAATGGGTACGACCTTTTCTGTTGCTACTTTCTCCGCCTCAGCTTCAGCGGCAGCAGCTTGTTGTTGTTCGCACGCCGTGAGCGCCTCTTGAAGCAGTGAATCGAAGGTGGCGCCGGGTAAGCGGTGACGTGCAACTTCAAGAAACGTTCGAGGAAGAGATTCACCGGCTGCATGCCGGATTGCGGGATTGTTACGCCGTTGCTCTTGCTCTTCTTGGATGGCTCGCAAAAAACGCCGAGTCACGTCGCGTTTCGTTGATGCCTTGATCAACGTGTCTCGATCCTGCGGACTATGGCTGAGCTCTTGTTCCAGCTCTTGGATTCGGCGCTCAAGACTGGTGAAAACTTCGTCTGCTTCCTTATGAATATGGGATAGCTGGCCGTCAGACAAATGCGGCATGTCTGCCACAAACACTTTGCCGTGGTCCCGAAGGGTTAAAAACGTTGGGCGTGGACTCTGACGATGGCCGTGGCCAGAGTCAAGGGGACGTCTAGGTGGTACGGGGCCCGCCGATGAGCGACGCCGAGTAAGGCGCTGTGGCTTATCAAATGGCATAGAAACAAGACGATGTATCGGCGTTGCTATCGGAAATTTTCCGATGTGCTCACTGCACAATATTGACTTAATTCAGCTGTTGAGAGCTGAAATTCAACCAGGTTGGAAACTGATGCAATCAGCTGGGCAGCCCTTGTAAGGCTGAATGCTCCCCTGGAGGGGCCTTCAGCACTTCACCAATGACCCATGCCTGATGGTTGTTCAAATGACAAACATCTAGTGCAGTTTGTTCCGCTTCTTTTGGTACGACGAGGCAGAACCCGATTCCCATGTTGAACGTATGCCAAAGATCACGTTCTGGAATCGCTCCTGCGGATTGCAGCCACTGAAATAAAGGAGATCGAGGCCATGCCTCAGCCTCGATTTTGGCCGTCGTGCCCTCCGGCAGACAGCGGGGCAAATTTTCAGGCAATCCCCCGCCAGTGATGTGGGCCATGCCATGGATCTTGATGGCGTTGCTGAGCAGTTCTTGAACAAGTGAGGCGTAGAGCGTTGTCGGCGCGAGCAGGTCGTTGAGGAGTCGTCTGTTGTCTGGTCCGTATTGGCTGTTTTCGTTGATGCCTGCTTTTTCTAAAACCTTCCTGACGAGGCTGAATCCGTTGCTGTGCACACCACTGCTAGCGATGCCGATGATCCGATCCCCCGGGGAAATGGATCGTCCATCGATGAGGTCGTCTTCCTCGACGACGGCAACGCAGAAGCCGGCGAGGTCGTATCTCCCTTGGGGATAAAACCCGGGCATTTCTGCTGTTTCGCCTCCTAGAAGTGCGCAACCGCTCTGACGGCATCCATCTGCGATTCCCTCGACCACTTCGGCCATGGCGGCTGGGCTTAGGGCGCCTGTGGCCATGTAGTCGAGGAAAAACAGGGGAGCGGCCCCAGACGTAATCACGTCGTTGACGCACATCGCCACAAGATCAATGCCCACCCCGTGATGGCAGTGATGATTTTGGGCGAGTTCCAGCTTGGTGCCGACTCCGTCCGTTCCGGACACGAGAAGAGGTTTGCGCAGGCCAGTTGGAAGGCGCATGAGGCCGCCAAATCCGCCAAGACCTCCCACGACTTCTGGGCGGTGGGTGGCCTCTACCGAAGCTTTGATGCGCTGAACAAAAGCCCGTCCAGCTTCTACATCAACACCTGCACTCTTGTAGTCCATGGATTGAATCCGGTTTCATGATCCTGCCCCTTCACCAAGTTGGTGGTCCGGGTGCGCAGGTGTCCGCAGGCTGATCATGCCTGCTTATGCCAATCACGTCTGCTGCTTATCAATGGGTGCCGGCCTCTGTTTGGCGTCTGTTCAGTGCTTGAGGCCATTGAAGGCGTTCCCGCTTCGTCTTAACCGTGCTGGGGCAGAGGTTGGTTTTTCAGAAAGGTGCTTCTCCTCCCTGATTAGGTTTTGAAACCATTTCCTTTTGAAAACCCTCTGGAGTTGGTGCCGAGTGATTTCGGCCCATGCTCCTGTTGGTTTGCCCGGCATGCGAGTTCCCTTCACGCTGCTATTCATCTGTGGAGCGATTTCTGGCAGCGCGACCCTTCTGCCTGTCGACGCAGCGGACTTTTTAGATCAAGGGCTGGCTGATCCCATCGATCCAAGTGATCTGATTGCACCGCCTGCGGTGATTCCATCGGCATCGATTGAGGCCAGCTTGACCCCTGCTGATGTGAAAGAGGCTGAGGAATCGGCTCCTCCGCTGGCGGTCATTCCCCCACCAAAAATCAAAGTTGTGCCGACCGTGGTTCGCGTCATCACTGGGGAGGCCAGTTGGTACGGACCAGGATTTTTTGGGAACCGCACAGCTAATGGTGAGGTGTACCAGCGGGGAACAATGACCGCAGCCCATCGGACCTTGCCGTTTGGCACCAAAGTTCGTGTCACCAATTTGTGGAATGGACGTTCGGAAGTGATTCGGATTAACGATCGTGGCCCCTTTGTGCACCACCGGGTGATTGATTTGGGCCATGGAGCCGCCAGCAGTCTTGGTTTAACTGCCTCTGGCATTGCTCAAGTTCGGCTCGAGGTATTGCGCTGAGTTTTCTCCTCCTACGCACTACTGCTCAACTCAACGATTGGATCACGACTCAGCAGGGTGATCTCCAATTTGTGCCCACGATGGGTGCTCTCCACGCTGGCCATGGAACCGTAATCCGCGCCGCGTCCGCGATGGGACCGGTCTTGGTGAGTGTGTTCGTGAATCCCCTGCAGTTCGGCCCTGACGAGGACTTGGCTCGATACCCCCGCAGTCTCGAGTCCGATTTGGCGGTGGCAGAGCGATGGGGTGCAGCAGCGCTTTGGGCACCATCGGTGGAACAGATCTACCCACAGGGGGGGGAGCGTCATCCATCAACAATTCAAGTTCCGCCTGGTCTCCAGAAGCACCTTTGTGGAGCGGCGCGACCGGGACACTTCGATGGGGTTGTGACGGTTGTGGCCAGATTGTTGGATCTGGTTCGTCCGCGCCAGCTTTGGCTTGGTGAAAAGGATTGGCAACAGCTTGTGATTCTTCGCTGGTTAGTTGCCCATTTGGCACGACCGGTGATTGTTCAAGGTGTCGCCACCGTTCGGGAGGCCGATGGACTGGCCTTGAGTTCCAGGAATCAATACCTTTCCCCTGATCAGCGACGCATGGCCGCGGCATTGCCCGAGGCATTGCATGCGGCCCGGGGAGATGGATCTGATCCGATCCCAGCACTACGGGGATCTCTTTCTGATGCAGGATTTGAGGTGGAATACGTTCAACGTGTTGATCCCTGCACGCTTCAACCCTGTGGCGATGAGACAGCAATCTCATTGCTCGCAGCTGCTGTTCGTTGTGGGTCAACGCGTTTGATTGATCATGCGTTTTTGATGACTCGCCAGCCTCTTGTTGCTATCGATGGTCCGGCTGGAGCTGGAAAAAGTACGGTCACACGGGCGTTTGCGGAGCGCCTAGGGCTCGTGTATCTCGACACGGGGGCGATGTATCGCTCAGTCACTTGGCTCGTCCTGGAGCGTGGTGTCAATCCATCGGATGGCGTCGCCATCGAACCTCTGCTTAAGGATTTAGATGTGCAGTTGCAGTCTTTGCCCGGTGGAGTGCAGCAGGTTCTTGTGAATGGAGAGGACGTGAGCAGCGCGATTCGCTCTCCAGAGGTCACAGCATCGGTGTCTGCCGTCGCTGCCCATCGTTGCGTGCGTCAAGCCTTGACTGTGCAGCAGAAATCGATGGGTTCGAAGGGGGGGCTGGTGGCGGAAGGACGGGATATCGGCACCGCTGTGTTCCCCCACGCTGACCTCAAAGTGTTTTTGACGGCCACCGTGACTGAGAGAGCCCGACGTCGTGCTCTGGATTTAGAGCAGCGAGGGTTTGCGGTGCCCGAGCGGGCGGAGTTAGAAACTCAGATCGCGGAGAGGGATCGTCTTGATAGCACTCGAGAGGAAGCACCTCTGATGCAGGCTGATGATGCCATCGAGCTTGTGACGGATGGCATGGACATTGATGCTGTGATTGAAGCTTTGGTGCGACTGTTTCGGGAACGGGTGGCCGAGGAGGCTTGGCCTACTCCCCAGCGGTGAGTTCATCAAGTAACGCAGAACAGGAGTCATCGAGGAGGTCGAGGACATGTTCGAAACCCGCTTCACCGCCGTAGTACGGGTCTGGTACTTCGTGTTCAGTGAAGTTGCGAGCAAAACTCAGCATTGGCCTCACCTCCGCTGTGGCACGGCCGCCCATCTCATCGGACAAACTTCGTACCGCTGACAAGTTGGCATCGTCCATGGTGAGCACGAGATCGAAATCCACCAGGTCGTCAAGACTGATTTGTCGGGCTCGACTTGGTAACTGAATCCCTCGGCGATTGGCTGCTGCCTGCATGCGGCGATCTGCTGGGTTCCCCACATGCCATCCGCCTGTTCCAGCCGAATCCACTACAAATTGATCGGTGAGGTTGCGCTCGGCGAGTAAGTGCAGGAACACCCCCTCGGCTGCGGGAGATCGGCAAATGTTCCCGAGGCAGACGAACAGAATTGTCTTGGTCATCCGGCTTGAAGACGTTGCAACGCGAGCTTTGCCCGCTGTTTCACCACCTTGACAGCCTCTGAATTCGAACTGAGCTCCTCCAAATGAGCGATGGCTTGGGTTTTCAGCCCGGTATTTGTTGAGTTGTGGCCGAATCGTTGCTCAAGGCCGAAGGCCGCGGCGTAACGCACGATCCACTCATCATCCGCAGCTGCTTTGAACAGGGCTTCACAACACCTTGAAAAATCTTTGGAGACGTTCGAACCTTCGAGCTCCATCTCCGCCAACCCACGAGTGGCGGAGCGGCGCACGCTTGGTGCGATGTCGGCGTTGAGCGCATGCTCCAGCAGGTCGAGTCCGCGAGGGTCTCGCAGCGTGGCGATGGCTCGCACCACCCAAGCCCTTGCGCCGTAATTACCAACATCCAAATTCACAACCAGGATCGGCACAACATCACGGCCGAGGGCGATCAGGCCCTGGGTTGCAACGGCTCCAACCGCAGGATTGTTGAAGCCAAGAACTTTGATCAGCGTGGGTGCTGCTTCAAGATCCTTCAAGCCACAAATGGTTTGCGTGGCCTCGACGAGTTCGGAGGTCGTTGTCGCACGGTCCAACGCAAGGATGGCCTTCTGGAGAGCAGATGCTGACATCAGAGCAGTCGGTCCATTGCATCCAACACCTTGGTGTCGTCGCTTTGTTCGGCAAGACCTCGCAACGCCACCAACTTGAGACTGGCTTCAACGCTGGCGGATTCGATCGCTGGAAGGGCTGCTGTCCAGCCAGTGGCGCCTAGATCCAACAACACTCCACGCCGAACCAGTGGCTCAGGATGTTGAAGCAGCTTTTCCAACTCAACTGCCCAACGCTGCTCTTTCATGAGCTGAAGGAGGGCACGACAGGCTGCTGCGCGAACCAAAGGGCGTGGGTGGTTAGTGAACGGAGTAATCACGTTGAGAACGTCTGGGCTACTCACGCCGATGTTCCCCAAGGCTTCGAGTAGGGCCTCACAGGGTTCGTTCAATGTTGATGAGCCCACTTGCTCGCCTCCGGATGCGGCAGGCCCACTTCTCAAGAGGTGGCACATTTGGGGAAGAGCCTCCTTCGTTTGCATCGCGCCGAGACTTCGTGCGGCCTCTTCGCGCACCGTGTAGTCCGTTGATGAAAGAAGTTGAATCAGTGGGTCGTTGGCGGCTGGATTGAGCAGAAGCCCAAGAGCTCGAATGGCATTGAGTGCAACGCCTCGGTCCTCTTCATTCACGGGGTCTTCACTTAAGGCTGAGAGGGTTCCAAGCAGCAACGGCACCGCCTCAGGATGCTGACTGCGCATTTTCCCTAACCACCACGCGGCGTAATACCGGTCTGACGCATCCTCTCGCTGCTGCAGGTTGGCGATCACCTGGTGTTCGCTGAGCGGTTCCATCAGCTCCATGTCACGGGGAGGGTGTTCGACCAACTGGCTGTTTGTTGAAAGCGGAATTCGCCTGCGATTGATCCCCAACAGCGTTCATTGGTTTCTGGGTCATGGCCTCGGTCCAGGGTCTCGAGGGACTCTCCCTTGAGCATGAAGCTGCTCATCAAGACCGTGTCCTTGCCATCGCGGTGAACAATGCAACGGCAACCTGGCTCTAATTCGCCGAAGTACCCCCCATCCTTTTCGGTGACCTGGTAATGGCATTGGTCAAGGCAGATCAGGTCGCTGTCCTGAATCTCCTTTCGACAAGCTTCATCATGGGTTGCTAAGGCGAAGCGTTGGGGATCTCGGAAAGTGTGGTTCCAAAGCTTGATCACTCCAGGTTCGCGTTCTTCTGCCCGAATCATGCGCAATCGATAGGGGTTCTTTGGATCCACGGCATAGGTTTGTTCGAGCAGGATCGATCCCGGTTTGAGATGTGAGAGCGGTCGATATCGCAGAAAGATGTGAGCAAAAAAAGGTGGGTTATCCCAAGCTTGTTGCTGGTTGCTGTATTCCCCGCATAGCTGAGACAGAAAACGTTTCACGGTTGGAGTCATCTCTACGTCCGGACCTCTCGCATCTGATGACAATAAAAAAGCCCCCCCTTTCGGGAGGACTTGGTGACATAACGCTGGCCTGAATCAGGTCAGAGCATTGATGGCGTAGTCGATGTAGCTGTTGGCTTCAGTGGCGGCATCGCCGCTGAGGCCGTGGCTGGACTTGATGTGCTTCAGAGCTTCTACGTACCAGGAGGGGGAGAGCTCAAAAGTGCGGTTGATTTCATCAAGACCGGCGATCAAGTAGTCGTCCATCGGTCCGGTACCACCTGCAACGAGGCAGTACGTGATCATCCGCAAGTAGTAGCCGATGTCACGAGAGCATTTGGCTTTGCCCTCAGTGGTGGTGGAGTAGTTAGACCCCTGCATCTGGGTGGTGTAGGGGAACTTGGTGTAGACGGCCTGGGCGGCACCGTTCACCAGTGATTCCGCTTTCGTGGTGAGAGCTTTAGCCGCATCGAGGCTTGCCTTGGCGCGGTTGAAGCGGCCGGAAGCTGCCTGAACTTCCGTGTTGGACAGGAAGCGGCCCTGGGAATCAGCTGCTGCAACAGCTTCGGTGAGGGGAGTTTTCATGGATCTAAAAGAAGATAAAAGACGTCAAGAACGCAGTGCTGATCAGGCGACTGAAGCTGCGGCGCGATCGAAATAAGTGCCGATTTCGCTGCTCAGGGAAGCGCAATCACCGGCTGCGATACCAGCTTTGTCGTTCACGATCGACAGGGCAGTTTCCTTCATCAGGTTCACGCCAGCTGCGACTGAAGCGCCAGGAGTACCCAAAGCGAGGTAGGTCTCGCGCAAACCGTTCAAGCAGCGGTCTTCCATGACCGAAGCATCTCCTGTGAAGGCGGAGTAGGTGACATAACGCAGGATGATCTCCATGTCGCGCAGGCAAGCAGCCATGCGGCGGGAGGTGTATGCATTACCGCCTGGAGCGATCAGTGCAGGTTGTTGTGCGAACAGCTTGCGGGCAGCGTCAGCAACGATGGTGGAAGCGTTGCTGGAGATGCGGCTGACGGAATCCAGACGCTTGTTGCTGTCGGAAACCATGGCAGCGAGAGCATCGATCTCGCTGGTGCTGATGAATTGTCCCCGGGCGTCGGCCTGGGCGACAACCTTAGTGAAGGCGTCGAACATGGTTGTTGTTCCTGTGAACTACGTCTGGAAGGGAATCTCAGACAAAGATTGGGATGGTTGGGAAGCTAAGTCCTTCATCCCGACGTGTGTGATTCTCGCCAATAGCGAGGAGTGCCCTCGAAAGCTGTTCATAATGCTTAACTACCTTGCTACAACAAGAAAGTTCGGTGCTTTTGGCCTAGAGATCGAACAGCACGTCATGGATATACGCCTCGGTCCACTCGCTTCCGTAGAAACGCGTCAGCATTCCGCGAGCGGGATCTTTCTCGGCTCTGTAGGCGGTGTAGCGCTTTTGGCCCTCTAAAAGAAGGTGAGCTCGGTCGTCGTCCACCGGCTCTGCGTCTTTTTCCAGACTCAGATACAGCTTCAAATAGTCCTGAAAAGCTGGGCGAATGACTCGGTTGATGAGGTCATCGCCTTCTGGTCCCAAAGGAATTCGAGTCCATAAAAAAGCCGGTGAAAAATAGGGCTTGGCCTCATCAGGGATGGGCCCTCCATCAGGAAGTTCACGCCTCCACCGTTCGAAAATTGGCAATAAGCGCTCCCAAACGGGCTCGGTATGCTTTGAATCACCTTTATCGACGGGTTGTAAATCGAGGGCCAAGAGATGGCCATTCGGCAGGGTTACGAGGTCGGCCCCAAAGAAGGGAAGATCAAACCGACAACTTGGGTTGATGACGAAATTGAGAACCGAAGCTGCGGTTCCAGCTTCAACGCAGGCACATCGAACTTGGCGGAGTTTGCTTGTGCTGCAGGCCCAGGTTGCCGTCGTGACCGGCATCGGTTTTGCTTTTGACCCTGTGCTGCCCTTTTTCTGCAGAAAGGCATCGGGCACCGGATAAGCCTGGGGCTTGAGTGGTTGAAGAGCGTCTATGGCTGCATCAAGAAATGGCTGCCAGCGCCAACCGTCGATTTGAACGGGATCCAGGCTGCTGTGTCGGTTAAGCATGGTCATGCGGCTGGCTGGCTGGGAATAGGAACTCGTGCAGGAACCGATCAGACCAATCTTTTCCAAAATGGCTCGTGAAGAGTCCATGGGCTGGATCGCGCTCGGCGCTATACACGTCGTAGGCGTCTTGAAGCTGACTGACTTTTTCAGCAGACAGTGTTGATGAGGGTGCGGCTTGATCGTGCATGGACCAGTAGGCCTCAAGAAAAGCGTCGAACGCTTTCGGTAGAGACCCTTCAGCCTGTGTCGCGTCGCCTCGACAGAACAGAAGCCAGGGAGAAAAATACTGATTGGGATCAAACGACCGCATCGTTTCTTCTCCGTTCAAATCTGGGAAGCGTTCGTGGAGGTTTTTTAATCCCGCAAAGTGACGATTGAAATAGTCTTCGTCTTGAACAAGGGGTTGAAAATCCAGCACAGCTACAAGTTTTTGCCGGGCACCAAACCAGAGCAAATCGACTCCCATTAACGGGTGGTCGAGGGAGCAATCGGGATAAGCAACTGAATTAAGAACCTGGAGGCTGTCGCCTGCATCGAGTCGCGTGACGCGCCATCGGCGAAAGCCGGGAACAGCCCAAAGCCAACTTTGGATCGTCGCGCTGCTTTTGCTTGATTCACACCAACCAAGATCGTCAGGAACTTGGACCGCAGCCCCCCCACGCTTTTCAATTCCAGCGTGGAGTTGATCGAGAAAGGGATCAAACATCAGCCCATGACCCCCGACATTGGCGCGTCGGCCAAGCGACGTGCCTCATCCGCCAACGCCATGATGTCGTCATCGGTGGGGCAACGCAGTTCGGTGCAGTAGGTGGTCATCGAGACGCCATTGAGACATTGAACTGAGCTCACGCGCATCCTCACGCGATCTGTCACGAACCAGCAGCGTTCGATACCGACGTTGGTGTCATATCGGGTGGTGATCGTTAGGACTCCATCGTTGGCAAAGGAGTAGGTGCTTAAGACCGACTTTTTTTCCACGTATCCAACATCCCTCAGAAGAAAGCCTTCACGAGGGTTGTCCAACTCTGGAACGTCGACAATGACAGCGGCGTAATCGTCGTTTCTGATGTCCTTCTTGAGGTTGCTTTCCCACCAAAATCTGCCTCCACCAGCGGCGCGGTCAGGGTCAACCTGCAGGGCTTTGCAAACCTTCAGGACCACGGGGTCTGATCGGTCGAAGGGCTCAATCGCCAGGTTTGAATCCGCGGCTTCGTCGTCTTGGTGGTCGAGATGATGGATGGATCGTCGGTTGAGCCACGTTCCGCGACTGGCACCCAAAAAGTCCGCCATCGACATCGGTGGCTGAAATGCGGTCATCAGTTACCCGTTGCCCATGAGCTCGCGTTGCTTGAGCAGTTGCTCCAGAACTTCATCGAGGCGCTGCAGTTCTGCATGCTCCGACACGGTGGCGTCAATCCGTTTCTGAGGAAGTTTGAGCTTTTTGCCCATCGCAATAACGTCGTTGCGAAGACGATCTCGGTAGGCCTCGAGTTCCACAATCGAGTCCTGCAGTTCCTGGGCAGTGGGTTCAGCCATCACAGTTCATCGATTCGTCGAGGGTAAACCTCGTTGTTCCGCCATCGATTCGGCTGCTTGAAAGCGGTATCTACTAATAGATATGCCTCGACCAATCTGAAACAAAGCGGAAGACGCTTGGCTTGCCGCCGCTGATGACCGAGGCCTTCCATGCAAAATCTCAATATTTATTCGTCAGATGACGAACCGTTGCGTGAACTCATCGCCTTAGCAGGCTGACCAGTGGATGCGGTTACGTTTCAAGGGCGCTTCGCTTTGTCCGGTTCGAACGTCAGTTGTCAATCCCCTTTATGGGGACTGACAACTGACCGCTTCATTCCTGGCTCTCAAGAAGCATTCCCTCCCTCTGTCTGGCTTCCTAATGCTCGACGCATTCTCCCGCTCAGTCGTCAGCGCCGACGCTAAAACCGCTGCTGTGGGTTCTGGCGATATCGCCGCTCTCCGCTCGTACGTTGCCGAAGGCAACAAGCGTCTGGACGCTGTTAACGCAATCACTTCCAATGCTTCCTGCATCGTTTCTGATGCAGTGACCGGCATGATTTGCGAGAACACTGGCCTGATTCAGGCTGGTGGTAATTGCTACCCCAACCGCCGCATGGCTGCTTGCCTGCGTGACGGTGAAATCGTTCTTCGTTACATCTCCTACGCCTTGTTGGCTGGCGATGCTTCCGTTCTGGATGATCGTTGCCTCAACGGTTTGAAAGAGACCTACATCGCTCTGGGTGTACCAACCCAGTCCGCTGCCCGTGCAGTGTCCATCATGAAGGCCTCTTCTACGGCTCACATCGGTGAGACCAACACCCCTGGATTGGGTGGCACGAAATTCCGCAAGATGGAAACCGCTCAGGGCGATTGTTCCGCTCTGGTCGCTGAGGCTGCCTCTTACTTCGATCGCGTGATCAGCGCAGTCAGCTGAGTTAATCGGGTTTTTCCCTTCCCTCAACACACACCTCCATCTAAAGGATCTCAACGATGAAATCCGTCGTCACCACTGTTGTGACCGCTGCTGACGCAGCCGGTCGCTTCCCTTCCCAAAACGATCTCGAAGCCGTTCAGGGCAACATTCAGCGTGCCGCTGCACGCCTGGAAGCTGCTGAGAAGCTGGCTGCTGGTTTGGACAACGTCACCAAAGAAGCTGGCGATGCTTGCTTCAACAAGTACCCCTACCTCAAGCAGCCCGGTGAGGCTGGTGAGAATCAGACCAAGGTTGACAAGTGCTACCGCGATCTGGGCCACTACCTCCGCCTGATCAACTACTGCTTGGTTGTTGGCGGCACCGGCCCTCTCGATGAGTGGGGCATTGCCGGCGCCCGTGAGGTTTATCGCAGCCTCGGACTTCCTACAGGTCCTTATGTGGAAGCTCTCACGTACACCCGCGACCGCGCTTGCGCACCTCGCGACATGAGCCCACAGGCCCTGAATGAGTTCAAGTCCTACCTGGACTATGTGATCAACGCCCTCTCCTGAGGACTTGATTCAAGACATTTAATGTCAATAAAGGAGGCCGTCAGGCCTCCTTTTTTAATGGCTTTGTACTGATTCGATTAGATTTGTTTGAGATCTGATTCTGATCAGAGTTGTTCTAATTTTTTCTGAAAGATGAGCTCGCAGCCGCAAGCCGATCGTCCTGATTTGGATGCTCTCTTTGATGATCTAGCTCACCCAAATCCCCACCTTCAAACGCAGGCATATCTTGCAATGGTGGATCATTGGCCATCCGAGTCGATGCCACGTTTGTTGGATCTTCTCGACCAACCAGATGTGTCATTGCGTCGTGCAGCTGTGCGTGGACTCGGCGCCTTTGGTGCCACGGCTCTTCAACCGCTGGCGGTGCTGTTTTCGCAAAGCCCGGATGGCACGGTTCGTGCCAGCTGTGTGAAGGCGTACGCGCAAATTGCCTCCAACTATCCCGAGGACGATTTCAGCCCAGAAGCGATGGCTGTTTTGGAACAAGCCCTTTCGGATGAATCCCCTGTTGTGTCCCAGTCCGCCGTGATGGCGTTAGGTCAGGTGGGTCGTCAGGCCCTACCTGCTCTGATCCGCATTTGTAAGGGCGACAACATTGCTCACGTGCAATCTGCTGCGATGGCGTTGGCAGAAATCCCAGACCCTCAGGCTGAGACTTGCTTGCAGGAGGTCTTTGATAACCCTGATACCGACCCTTTGGCGAAGCAGATGGTTGAGGCATCTTTGGCTCGTCTCGAGGGCTCGCGTTAATAGTGTCTTTGCCTATTTGATCAAAAAAAACGGGGAGAAAGCCCCTCAGCCTCCTCCCCGTTGGTGCGCATGCAGTGCTCGACGCGAACACTACGTCCATGACCTTAGAGAAGCATCGCTCCCATTCTCTGGGTTAGTCCACCCTGAGCTGGTTGATAGCGAGCGTCAGGATCGGCGTCACACTGGCCTCTGCTTCTGTTTCCAGGCAGCTTTCAAGTTCGGGAATCACTGATGGGTTTTCGAGCTTCATTAACGACAACGCTGCATTGCGTCGGACCAACGGGGATTGGTCGTGCAGCTTCGGCAATAACAACGGCGCAGCCCACTCGCTTTCGTTGAGCTTGCCCATCAAGGTTGTCGCTTCAGCCCGAACCTCTTCATCGGTGTCGTCCAAAGCGTTCATCAATAACTGCCGGGCATCTTGATCATTGAGATTTTGAATTTGGTCGCCAAGGGCTGCAATCGCAGCGGTTCGGATCTGCGCATGCTCAGAGCGAGCGGCTTCTCGCAACGCCTCGGGGGCTCGTGCACCTACGAATGCCAGGCCCCAAGTGGCCAACCCTGTTTGCATCGGAGAGTTGGCTGGGTCAATCAAAATATTCAGAAGTCCATCGACAGCCTCAGCTCCGATGGATGCCATGGCTCCAACGGCTGATCCTTGAACGACGGGATCCGCATCATTGAGAAGAGCCTCCAACAAATCAGGCAAGGCCTGCTTGTCTGAAATCAACGTGAGGGTTTTTGCTGCCGCTCGGCGCACGGTCACGTTGCTGTGTTCACGCATGGCTTTGCAAAGCGCGGGCACCGCAGCTCCACCCACTGTTCCAAGACTTTCTGCAAAAGTGAGTCTTAATAAGCCCCGCCGATCTCCGAGTCCCGCCACCATCCGTTCAATGGTGCTGGTATCGGACTCAGGTGTTGCTCCGCCTCGAAGTTGTTGCTTCAGTTCCTCAGCAAGCTGTTCTGCCTCCTCCTCGCTGAGTTGCACTGGTTCAGCGCTATTCCAGGTTGATGGAGCGTTGGTCACGACAGTGCTCAGGTGAGACTTCATTATCCGGTTCTCCCATCGCTAAGCTCAACAATCAGTATCGATTGTTGTGACCAGTTTCGTTCTCTCTCACAATCTGCAGATTCAGGATTCCTCGGTTCCAGCCCTGGCATTTGATGCGTTGGCAGCCGGACTGAAGGAGCATTGTTCGTCCATCACCACCGCTGAAGTGCTGTCGCATCCGCACTGGAAACTCCGACTGGAGTCAACGGCTGATCCAGCGGTTTTCGCCCATGAACTTGCTACGGCATGGCGCTCCGTACGCCAGGCAATGGGGCACAACACTCACCATGCTGTGTTGGCCTTGGGTGGCCGTAAAGATTCTGTAGGCTCGCCGGGTGCTCCTCTGCAACAGGGGGGCTGGGGTGTCGATGTGGTCGAGACCGTCGACCCAGAAGCATTTTTGACATCGATCAATTGGACAGGCCTGACAGCAAGTCGGCCTGCCGATGGCGTTGTCGAGGTGATTAACCGTTCCGCTTGACGTCAGCTACGACGCCGACGAGACCCGCGTTTTGCTGTTTTCGGCTTTTCGACGTGTGTGGTGGTGGTCGTTTTGTCGACGCCAACCTTGTCAGCAGCAGCCTTTGGCTTGCGAGCCTTGGTTGATTGGTGGGACTGGCTCTCGGCAGGATGCCCCCACGTGATCGATTCAATGGTCAAGCCTCGATTGTGCATCGATCGCATGCTGAGGCTCAAATTCCGCAACGGCACGCGAACCGAACGCGCAGTCCATGGCCGTGAACCAGGCTCAATACCGGTTGTGATGCTTAAAGACTTGTCGAGTGCAGATCCCATTTTTTCAGAGTGGACTCCAACGCAGATTGGCGCAGATTGATTGCTACGCCAGAGCATTGCAATCTTCCTTACAAGAATCAATTGGGGAATTTTGCGCGACTGTCTGCTGCAGAATTAGACCAAGATCATGGCGCTCAGATGGCCGGAGCATTCGACAACATTCACCCTGGTCTTTCACAAGAGGAGGCCATCCGATTGTTGACGGTTCCTGTCGACGAACTTGAGTCGCAAAGCGACCCATATATGGCCGCGGCACATCTGATTAATTTCCCTGGCCCCCAGTCGGAAGAAGCATTGTTGGCGCTTGTCCAGGATCCCAATCAAGAACAACCTAAAAAACTTGCACGACGTAAAGCTGTCGAAGTTTTAGGTCGCTTAAAAAGCGTTTCAGCCATACCTGACATTGGTCATTGCTTGAAAAGTGATGATCCATATTTGGTGGAGAACGCTGCATTCGCATTGCAGCAATTGAATTGTCAAGACAAATCCATCCTTCAGGTGTTGCGATCTCTGCTGGCTGATTCACAACAAAATCGCCGGGTGGTGATTCAGAGTCTTGCGGGGCTCGGCGTCAAAGATGCTTTGCCTGAGATTCAGGCCCTTCAGGACAGTGATAACCCGGGTTTGCGTGGTGCCGCTATCAGCGCCAATGTGGCTCTTGGCGGTTCGCGCGAGCGTTTAGATGAACTGCAGGAGCAGTTTTTTCTACCCAATCAAATGGATCGACAGTCGTCGATTCAGGATGCGATCAATGCAAAGGCGGCTGAGTTGCTGCCCAAGATTCTGCAGGCTCCGGTTTCGCCAGTTTTTCGGATGCGAGCGTTGCGTGCTCTTTGGCCATCGGATGGTTTGGATATCTGTGGAATGAAGCTCACAAAATCGCTCGATTGCTTGCTTTGGGATCGACCTGATCAGCTTTTGCTTGTGCATTCCTACGACCAAGATCCCAGTGACGAGTTTTTGATTCAGGAATTTTTCGGTACTGATTTCAGTCGTAGTTACCTTGCTCTTCGAACATTATGTCAGCGCCCTGCTGAGCGGCTTTGGCCTTTATTGGAAGAACGATGGCATTCTGATGCACACAATGATTACGGTGCGCATTACTTTTACATGCGTCTATTTGGTTCGATCGTGTCTTGGCCCGGCTCAGCAAAGATATTGATTCAGAAGATCATGCTTGATGCGATTGCAACCCAACGTCCTCAGTTCATGAAGTCCAAACCCGCGGCTGTACTGGCTATGAATGCGCTGGGTTTTGTTGAAAATGACCAGTTGATTGGCCAATGGCTCAATCCTGAAATTACCTCTTTTTGGGAATGCCGTTATGCAGCGCTGATGGTGTTATCTCAGCGAGGTGTGAGTGCTGAATATCAAAAGATTCTTGATCTCGCATTGTTAGACCCTGAACCCTTTGTTGTGGCAAAAGCAACTGATCTGATCTCTCGCTGAGTTCATCACATCTGACGATTGCAAAGCATAAAAAAGGGGGCAGTTTGACTGCCCCCAGATGCGCATGAAGAACGATCGAATCCCTCGTCTGAGAATCAGGCGAGGGAGTTGATCACATAGTCCAGAGCCGAGTTGTACTCAGTCAGGGCCTGAGGGCTCAGGTCGCGGGGAGCACAACCGTCGTTGCGCATTTGGGTGAAACCAGCGACGTAGGTGCCGGGGTCGATGCTGAGGGCCTTGTACACCTCACGCTGACCATTGATGGCCAGTTCGTCGAGAGGGCCGGTGCCGCCGACAACCAAGGAGTAGTTGATCAAACGGAGGTAGTGCACGAAATCGCGCTTGCACTTCTCTTTGCCTTCAGTAGCGCACTGACGGGGCTGACGGCCAGTCGCACCGTTGGGGTACTGGGTGTAGACAGCGTCAACGGCACGCTGAGCAATGGCGTCGAAGTTCTGAGCAATTTTCTCAGCAGCTTCGAGGCGTGCAGCGGCGCGCTGCAGTGAACCCTGTACAGACTCCAGGTCGGAGCTGGAAGGGAAACGGGATCCGCTGTCAGCGGAGCCGATAACGGTGGTGAGTACGGACTTCATAGATTTAAAAGAAGGGTTTGCTTGAAATTCTTCAGGTTGTTCAGCTGATGGAGCTGATCACCATGTCGAAATAGGAAGCAGCCTCAGAAGACAGTGCGTTGCAATCGCCCTGTGTCACAGGCATCTTGCGCTGAACACCAGTGCTGTTGTTGGTGTTAGTGATGTGGGCACAGGCGGAAGCCTTCATGATTGCCACGGCGCGGGAGGCGGAACCAGCGGGAACGCCAAGTGCTGCGTAGGTCTCGCGCAGACCGTTCAGGCAGCGATCCTGCAGGACGGAAGCGTCGCCAGCCAGCAAGGCATAGGAGACGTAGCGCATGATGATCTCAGCATCACGCAGGCAAGCGGCCATCTTGCGGTTGGTGTAGACGCCACCGTTAGGTGCGGTCAGACCAGTGTTTTCGCAGCAGATGCCAGCGACGGAGTCGGAAACTACGCAAGAAGCGTTGGAAGTGATTGCGTTCACTGCGTCCAAACGCTTGTTGCCCTCGGCGATGAATGCCTTGAGGTCGTTCAGCTGTGAACCACCGATGAAGCTGCCGCTGGAATCAGCGGATACAGCCTGCCTAGAGAATGCGTCGAGCATAAAGATTTCTAAGGGAGGGGTCAGATGCGTTGCATCACCAAGGGACGGTAAGCCTCATCAATCGCTGAAGGCCTTCAACCTTCAACCTTCTAAATACAAGTTTGCATTCAGAAGCTGAAGAAAAAATAAAGTCCCGTTTATTTTGTTTGCTGGCCTAGTTGGGTGACCACGCGGCTGCAGCTCCAGCGCAGGGGATGCCATCGACTGGTTTGGCTGAGTTCTGTCAGAAGGACACGTTGATCTTGCAGGTTGAGGCGTAGGCACGACCAGGCTGCTGCCACCCTTGATTTCGCGTATTGCGGTGCCGTTTCAGCTAAGGCCTCTCGCACTAGGTCTTTGCGTTCCGTCAGCCTGAGGAGCCCAGTGCAATTGGCTAATAAGTAGTGCACGCCGTAGTCGCTTCCAAGGTTTGTCCTGAGGCAGTCGATTTCGTTGAGTCGGATTTCAGGCGTCAAGCTCATGAGCGCTTTGGCGGCTGAATATTGCCGGGCTTCGTCGCGATGCTGAAGTCCATCACGAATGGCCTGTGGTTCCAGGGCTGTCTTGGGAGTGTCGTCAAGGGCGAGTGTCCGGGGATCGTCTTGAAGCAGCTGTTCAAGTAAGGCAACGGCTTCAGGGAGAATGGTTTGATCAGGAGCTGTCGCCATTTGAAAGGCACTCTTGGCTCGCAGTGGCATGGACACTGGACAGCGGACGAGTGCCTCAAGCGCCTCAACTCGGGCCGCATCTCCAAGATCGATGACAGCGGCCCGTCGGCGCCCGGGGTTCTCATCCTTGAGTTGGTGCATCAGGGGCTGAAGCCCATCGAGATGCCCGGCCACTCGGACTGCATACGCATGGGCAGCGCCAGCAACTAGGGGATTGTGATCGGAACGGCAGGTCACCAGCTTGTCGTTGCGGTCAGCTAACCCCAGCCGAGTGAACGATTGGATGATGGCCCGACGTTGGTTGTCTGGGCCATCGAGGGCTGCTGCCATGGCGACTTGTGCTGCGTCATTGAGCGGGGCAGCGATTCTGGCGATGGCGTCGGCAGCGTTAACCACTGTGGGTTCGTCTGCTGAGTCGAGCGCTTTCAAAATGACTGGTAGAGCCACGGGATTTTTTCGACGCCCTAGCGCTTCAAGTGCTTTTCGCCGGGTGATCCTTTCGTAAAGAGCATCCGTGCAGTTGCCAGCAGCATCGATTAGGTGCTGAAGCGATTGTGGGGATGAGCAAGCCCCAAGGCGGCTAGCGGCCAGATACTTCAATCCTGGGTTACTGAGTTCTGAAGAATCCGTAAGCAAAGTATTGATGGCTGATTCTTCACTCATCCCCTCAAAAAGAGTGTCGAAGCGCTCGCTCATTGATGGTTAGCGATGTGAATAGAGATGGAGATGGATCAGCTGCTCTATGATCACCTCTGAATCAGACCTTAAAGCAGATGGCAGTTATCGAATCTGCTTCGCTTGCAATACGGCATTTTATTGACTCTAATCAAAATAATTTAGCCTTGAATGCGCTTACAAGTCTTGAGGAGCTCAATGCTTTGCTTCATGAATTGGCAAGCCCCCTAACCGGTGCAATTATTCCCGATGAACAAGCCACACGTCCTCCAAAAATACTAATTGATTCCGGCATCACAAAAACAAGTGCAAAGTGGCGCATCCTCCAATGCCCGGGTGGTCCTTTAGTTCTTCAAATAATCTGTAAGAATGTCAATATTGCTCTTTGGATTCAGGATTGTTGAGTATGGCTTCCGCTGCTATTGAACAATTTATTCAGGCCATTGTGAGTGATCATGGTCTCGCAACGGGGATTAAACCCCTTGGTAATCACTACGACATTGTTGCTTATGCCAATATTCGTGGTTACGCGATCACGCTTGCTGAATGGGGGCGTTTTGTGGCGATGGATTGCTTGCAGGCTTCGGATGAAGACCTTGTTCTTTTGTATCGGGCCGATCCTTCCCATTGGAGCTGGGCATTCCGTCAAGTGTCACGATGGCGGACTTTGCTGATGGATGGTGCTGGAGCGGAGGGATTGCTCGGCCCTGCAGATTTTGTGGCTCCATCTCCTTCATCCTCTGTAGTGGATGAGATGTCTCAGCCTGTTGCTGAACTAACAGATGCGCAGAAAGATGCAGAACTTTCCGCTTTTATTCAACGGGTAAAATCTGATCCTGGTCTGAAAGAGCAAATTAAATTAGCTCGCAACCAAGATGATGTTTTAGCTATCGCAGAAGCGAACGGCGCCATCATTGACTCTCTTGCGCTGTTACGTAGTTGGAGTCAAGTCACTGATTTCAGTAAGCCAACGTGGTTTGGATGGTTTGATGATTGAATTTCTTAGCTAATTTCTGCGTACCTAGTTCGGGTTGTTCCGCGTTTAGCCCAATAGGTCACTATAGATTCACCGCCTGGTCTCGGTACACCGGCAGTTGCCCGCAAAATTTTGAATGTTCGTCTTGGTCCCATCGGCCAATTCCCAGCTGCCGAAACATTTCGAACTCTCCCTCCGAGTTGTTCGATGCATTGTTCAAATTTTTCGAGATGGGTTTGATCAACCGTTTCAAAGATAAAATCAGTCCCTTCACAAATCAAATGTTGCGAGCGTATCCAATTCTTTAGTTGTTTTTCAGCATCTGATGCGGACATCAGCGCAAATTAGAGGTGTTATACATTTACCATCGTAACCAATCTTCCTTAAGGCTGTCGCCAAGGAATGAAACTCGCTCAAATCGCAGCGGGCCATGTTCTGATCCCCAGCATTGTTCATTGGTATTTGGATCAAAGCCACGATCACGACTCACCCAAGTGGTGGCATCGACATCAACTTCACTCACTAAGTAGGTCATCTGTCCGTCTCTTGGAACTAGGCAATTTTTGCCGGGCTCCACTGCTCCTTGATACTGGCCTCGCTTTGTTTCGCGAAAATGCATTCCACAACCGCAACGTGGCTTGAGGCTGTCGACTTTGAGGCTTTTCAATAATTCAGGTCGCTTCCCAGAGCCCGCCAGTCTTAATGGATCCGCAAACCCGAAATTTTCGACCACAAAAGTGTTGTCTTGAATGGGCAAAAGTCTGTGGATGCCCTGTCGATAGGGATTCCATGGGTCATGGTCGTAACTTTGTTCTGAGTAAAAGCCAGGCGCCTGAAGCACATCCCATGGAAGTGGTCTGAAAAAGATGTTGATGTGAGCAAAGTCTTTTGGATTGCTCTGGGCCTGTTCAGCGTTGCTGTAGTGGCCTGCGAGGGTTTTTGCAAATTTCAGTAAAGACTCAATCTCTTTCGACATGGTTCTTGCAAAGAATCAGCTAGTTAGTCGTCGAACTTCTGAAGCGAAGGATGTCTGTAGCACACCAGATCCTGCGGAGGTTCTCAGTACGGATGATCGGCAACGAACATGCTCCGATACAAACCAGATGCGCTCTTCCGCAATGGATTGTTCATATTGAGTGCTGAGCAGAAACGTTCCATCACTCAGAAAGCGATAGTCCGATTCTGCAGGTGCTGATTCTGCGTATCCCACACTGCGAAGAAGCCGACCGTGGTTTTCGCTGCTGGGAATTGGAATAATGAAGCATTGACCGGAAGAGACTTCACTCGGATCATCGGGTTCCCAGTCGCTTTCAGCCGCCCAGGCCATTCGGAATGGCGACGAGATGTGATTTATGGATTCGATTCCTGCCGATCGGATTAAGCCTTGGATGTCTCCACTATTGCTATCGACTTTCTGTATCTCGACTTCACTTAAAACATCTTCAAATTGCTGAAAAGCAAGGGAGTGGCCGGAACGCATTGAGCGCCACTTTCCTTCGCTTTGAGCAACAAATTGCTCAATATTCATTCGAGTTGCTGATTGAATTCAGCCCCTCATTGCTAAGTTCTGGACGACTGTGCTGAACCATATTCACCATGGAGTCGATCATCATCGACATCGCCATGGGAACAGACGAAACAGACGATTGAAAGCCGAGGCTCTGTTGTGGTTGCGAGTTGGAAGGTTGTCGAAAGATGGGCATAGTTGAAGGGTGTCGGTCTTTCGGATTGTTGTCGCGTTGCGAAAGCCGGATTGGTCCTAGTTGTCTCCAGGACCAATCATGGCCGATAGTTCCGGGGTTCAGCCCGGAACTGCCCAAGAATTAAGCCTTCGCAATAGAAAGAATCCGACCGCCTTGGGCTTGGATACCTTTGATTGTTCTTGAGAGGGATCCGTAGCTCACGACCGATCGTTGAGCCGACCGGCGAGCGGTTCCCAACTGCAGGCGGGACGTCCAGGAGATGGTGTAGCGATCTGCACCGCCTACATTCCGCTTGGCGCTGATAGGTGAAGGCTTTAGGCCTGTGGCAACACTCGTGAGGATGTTGGAGGCTTTGTTGCCATCAAAACCAGCGAAGCCTGGATCCATGACGATGGTGCGTTGGTAAGCCAAGGTGCTTTCGCCAACTTCGGTTGTTGATGTTCTTGTGAAGGGCACAGTGTCGGTACCGAAGTTGTTCAAGTACTCGTTGCTGTAGGTGTAGCTGTTGATTTCTGCTTCTAGCCCTTCATTGGCCAGTCGGCTCACATGCTCACTGATTTCCGCTTGGTTCCGTGGTGGGCGTCCAAGCAGATGTTTGAAGTTCAGCTCAACGAAGCGATATGGGTTATTCGGTTCAAGGTAAAACCGTCGGTAGGTCTCTGATTGAGCGAGTGCTGTCACGAGGCCTTGAACGGTGAGATCGCCATTGATGAAAAGCGCTTCGATGGATGGACACACGTCCAATTCCATCAAGTAGCGATTTCCGAAGACCTGGCGGTAAGCGGCGCGAATGATGTCCGCAGCGTGGCCGCGATCTTGGTTGGCTGTGTTGGCCAGAGTGGCAGGGGCGAGCATGGTTTTGGGAGGGGTTTAAAAAGGGACCGTCATCACAACAACGTTGTGGATGGCGGCCCAAGAGGGAAGGAGTCGATTCAGTTCGTCAAGATCGCGTTAATTCGCGGTTACATCACCTCAGTGATGGAGACGATCCGACCACCGCGGGAGTGGATGTACTTCATCTGACTGCTCATGTCCTTACCAGACACGAGATAGCTCGCATTCGGTGTGCGCTGACGTCCGCCTGGGCGTTGGGCCTGAACCACAATGCGGAAACGTTTTGCCGTGGCAGACGACGAACCCGAAACGGCTGAATTGCGGTTGATACGCGTCGTGGTGCTTCTCCATCCACTGGGCACGCTGTTCGTGGCGACCGAGTTGACGAGGGATGAGCTATTCAGGACCGTATCGCTAGCGGCATAGCCCTCAGCCAAGGACAGGTGGCGATTGAACGCCAGTTGGGACCGTCCTTGCTCCGACAGGATGCGCATATAGGGAACCGTGTCTTCACCGAACGTGGACTGGTACTCAGCCGAGTCGACGTAGCTGTTGATTTCAGCTTCGTAGCCGTGGTTGGCCAGAATTTGGATGTGCTCGCTCAGCTCAGCTTGCGACTTAGGAGCCCGACCAAGCAGGTGCTTGAAGTTCAGCTCAACAAACCGGTAAGGGGCATTGGTTTCGAAGAAGCGGCGGCTGTATTCCGCCGACAGAGCGATTGCACGCACAAATTCACGGGTGCTTAGGAAGCCTTCGGTGAATTTGCTCTCAGCAGACAGGGCCCGCTCCGTTTCCATCAGGTGGGGGTTGCCCATCACCTGGCGATAGGAGGCGCGGATCAGACCGTTGATTTGATCGGCCGTATCACCTGGGCAGCGCTGGAACGTTTCTTGTTCCCGTTGGCCAAGGCCAAATCCCACATAGGAGTCGTTGCGGATTGGGCAAGAGTCGCCGCCGTCGCTGCTGGCGCGCTTCTTGGGTGCGAATTTCGTGTTGCTGCCAGTTCCACTGGACTGTGCTCCGCCAGTTGAGTAAACCGCGGATGGAACCTGGATGAATGGTGTTGTCCCTCGGGCCAAGCTATTGCTGAGTTGGCTTCTGGAACCAACAGCGCTGTCGCTAATCGCAAAGCCCCTTTCCAGCGCAGCCATGTTGGCAAAGCCGCTAGTCGGGATGCCAGCTGCAGAGGTAAACGAGCGGGTGTAGGGGACGATGTCGTCGCCAAAGACCTCGGCATATTCAGCTGAGTCGACGATGAAGTCGATGACGGCGTCGTGGCCACCGCTCGATAGAAGCGAAATGTGGGCTGACATTTCGGCTTGGTCAATCGGTGGGCGACCAAGTAAATGCTTGAGATTGAGTTCGATGCCCCGCATGGGAGCCACACTTTCGAAGAAGCGAGCGCGGTAGAAGCTAGATTTCGCGAGTCCACGAACGAAATCACGCACGTCGATTTCGCCATTGCAGAAACGGGCCTCCAGTTCGATGGAGCGCTCGTTATCCATCACATGGGCATTGCCGTACACCTGCCGGTAACCAGCTTCAATGGCAGTGGCTAATGATGCGGAATCGTCGGGTGCATAACGCTNNTCGTTGCGCAGGACTGGCGCAGATATTCACCGTTGCTGAGGGCTGCTTTGGCCTGGGCGTTGCGATTTCTGCTGAACGAGACGGGACCGTCGTTGAGCGATGTGGCGCCAAAACCTTTGGAGGCGGACATGGTGGAGAGGCTGGTGAGGGGAACGTTGGTGTTGCTGGGCTGGGAAGAATTGGTGCGGTGGGTTGACGGCATGCGCAGTCGTCAACCCACCGCCTTGGTCATCACCGTGAACAGGTCAGTTCACTGGAGTGATGCTGGCGATTTTTCCGCCTTCTGAGTGAATCCGCTTGAACTGCTCTGAGAGCTTGTCGAAGGGAACGAAGTACACCCGGTTCGAGCGGGTGTAGCGGGAGATGCGCCGAACATTGTTGGCGCTGTATCCGGTGACTTCGACGCGATAGGTCTTGCCTTGATCGCCCGCTCCAACGCCATGACGGGTCGGTGCATCCTGGAGGTTTGTGGACGGACGGAAGCTCCAGCCAGTGCCCTCAGTGGACGAAGGAGGAACTACCGCCAATGGACGGTTCTGATACGCCGCCCCACCGAGTTTGCTTTTGATACCAGAGAGATCGCCTTTCAAGCTGCTGCTGCTGTTGCCACGCAGGAGCTGAAAGCTCCAAGTGAATTCCTGCAGGGTGCCGCAGGACTCTGTCTTCCAGCCGCGCTGGAATGGAACGATCCATTCGCCGAAGGTGTCTTGATAGTCAGAGCTATCGAGGAAGCTATCGATATCGGCTTCGTAGCCCTTGGTGTCCAGGCGTTCAGCGTGGGCACGCATCTCGTTGAAATCAACGGGAGCACGGCCGAGAAAGTGTCGGAAAGCCAGCTCGATGTAGCGGTAACGAGCACAAGCATCGAAAAAGCGATCACGGTACAGCTCACTTTTTGCAATGCGGCGAACAAGCTCTCGCACGCTGATCTCGCCGAGCTTGAACTGTGATTCTGGAACGAGCTGACGCTCGCTTTCCATCACATAAGCATTGCCGAGCACCTGCTTGTAAACAGCACGGATGATCTGTTCCTTCTTGGCGTCGTCATCACCGGGAATCAGCTCAAGAGGGGCTTCGCTCTCTTGAGAGAAACGCTCGACCCCTAGAAGCGAGGCAGGACCGAAGGGCATGGACGTCTTGCGTGTATATGCCGAGCATGCTCAGACAAAAATGCTGGCCTGAAGCAGGTTCTTTATAAAGCTCAATCAAATATGTCCAAGTGTTGCGTGACGTGACAAGTTTGGTTGACCAGTTCAAGCCATGGTCGCGCTCAAAATGAGGTCAGGACAAGCTTTCTAGGCTGTCTCGTGTGGTGCTTCTCGTCAGTGGATTCCAGCAGTCCAGTTCCTCAAACGGTCGGGTCAGGAGTGCGTCGCGTTGCGCCCCAAGGCCTGTGGTCAGCGAGAAGTCGGCACCCTTGATGGATTCCGCACCATCGAGTCCTGCGTCGGTGAGATCTGCGCCGCGGAAATCGGCGTCGTTCAGCTGGCAATTGCTGAAGCGGGTTCCACGACACATGGCTCCCAATAAGATCGCAAATCGAAGATCAGCCCCGGCGAAGCGGACCCCATCCAAGACGGCGCCACTGAGATCTGCCCCGCTGAGGTAAGCACCCATCAACACAGCTCCGCGTAGATCAATGCCGCGAAGGTCGGTGCTGTTTAGAAAAATCCCGTTCAGCTTCGCTCCAGGACCAACGGCTCCACTGGCGCGTAAATCAAAGCCCTCGGGCACTTTGGTTGTTTGGTCGTAGAGAGCCATTCTCAGATCGGCTCCGTCTAGCTCGCATTGAGAAAGATCCGTTCCCCTCAGGTCGAGCCGGCAAAGATTGGCGTCTCGAAGGTTTAGCTCACCTGTGGAGGCCCCTCTCCAGTCCGCGCCCCGGGCATCCACCGGCATCTTGAGCTGGGAATCGGGGCGGCTCAGTTCGGGTGGAGCCCAGGTCGTCAGATTGAGAGGGTGATTAGACGCCGTCAAGGGATCAGGTGCGCAACATCGAGATTGCGATCGTAAGAAGCACGCGGGTGATCTCAAAGCCACCGACCAAGAAGAGACCCAGCCAGAACTTCAGCAGCCATGCAGGAGGTTGTCCATTGACCCAAAGCGCAGAGGTCTCCATCGGTTGCATGTCGGCCGCTTGAGCACTCGGCGCTCTCTTTTGAAGAGAGTCACGCCATTCGGCTCCATAGCGGGGAAAGCTTTGGTAGATCGGAATGTCGCCTAGGGATCGACCAGGCAGAACACGGGAGCGTTGCTGCGGCACAAGGTCATATCCAAAGCAGCTCACGTATTCCTCGCTATCGAGGAGCATGTCCACAAACGCTGTGAATCCTTTCTCCCCAATCACAACCGACCAGGCCAAGCGCTCAGCGTCGCCATGGACTGGACGTCCGAGCACACGCCCTACGACTTGATCCACCATCCGGTAGTTGGAACTGCACTGGTAGTAGCCCTGCTGAAAGCGCTCTGAGAGCAATAAACCGCGGATGAAGTCTCGGAGCGTGATATTGCCGCTTCTCAGTTGCGATTCAAGGAACGGCTCCCGATCGCTTCGCATCGCATGGAAGAAGATCTGGCGATAAGCCCTTTCGATCAAGTCGTCAATGTCAGAGCGATAGGCATCGGCTCCACCGGCAGAGGAGCCCGTCAGCTCCGTGCGCTCTGTGCTGTTATTCCCGGCCAGATTGCTAACCCTTGCGTTCTGCGACGTGAGGGAATACGCCAGTAGGGGCACAGCCATGAAAAAAAAGCTGGGTAGAAATACTTGGCGTTGATCCTCGGTGGTTTGTCGGATTTTCAATGCCTCTCGTATCAGGTCTTAATGGCAGTTTTGTTCAGTTCGTCGAGCAGATGGCTGAATGTGTCGTGAAGAAGCTGAGCGTCTACTGGGTTAGTAACTTCAAGTATGGAAAGGGTTTTGAGCTCTTTTAGGGCGATATTGAGCCCGTCGAGGGGCACTCCGAGGTGCGTGTAGAGGGCGCGCAAGCAGAGCATCCCTTCCGGATTTGTGAACGTCGTCCGTCTGCATGCCAGGGCATACAGAGTCACCCGCAAAAAATTCCAGCAGTCTCTCCAGCAGGCATCAGCGCGTTCGGATGGGAAAAGGGCACCGCCTGTCTCCACCAGATGGGGCTGTTCTCGTATTAGGAGCTCCCGCGCTTGTTGCACCAAGTGATTGGCTTGGTTTTGGAGATGCTCGATGAGTTGTGCGTCACAGGTCGATGTTCTGCAAAGTTGTCGCACTTCTCTCGCCGACAGGGCCCGTTTCTCTTGATCAGCGACCCGAAGAATCTGACGATCGTCAGCGGGCAGGGAAGGGTCGTTTTGGATCCCCAACACCTGTGCTGATGCAATCAACTGCTGCAGCACCAAGTCGTCTTCCATGGATGCGATCAGGACTCAAGACATGTGATGGGAGTTGCAATGAGTCCACCATGACGTTCCAGATAAAAAGCCCATACAAGGTTTCCCCCGAGGCCTGGGCAGTGCTCGACTGCGTTTTGAGCCAGTTCATGGGACGAACCCATCGCTTGAAGTAGCTCTTTGGCATCCGTCGGAGACTCGACAGTGGTGCCACGGATGGCAGAACCCACGACCCAGGTGAGTTTGGTGTCAATGAGATCGCCAGCATTGTCTGCACAGGCCAGTAGAAGGTTGGCAGGGCTCGTGATTTGTTCGAAAGTTTCGAGCCACAGCTGGATATTTTCGTCTCGCAAGTTGATGCGAAAACAGTCGGCTCCTATAGGGACACTCAGCTCTCCGGAAGCATCGGCTTGCTGTTGAAGTGCCTCGATTCTTGGATCTGCGAGACAGCTCATCCGCATTGATCAGAAGAGGCCAATTTAACCAGTGTTGCGTGGTTTTCCCTGTGAGATGCCATGCGGGTCTGATGGCTCGCATGGACGAGATGATTGGGGCCCAGAGAGTGATGATTCAAACTGCTGCTTTTTAAGTAGCTTTCCGGATTTTGTTCGAGTGAACATGGTGACTGATTGTCTGAAGAGACGATTGAACTTGCGTTTTGTTGTATGCCATGTGTTTAGTTAATTCTTGTAAGATTGGACTTTATTTGGCTCGGAAAGAGTGTGAGTTGAATGGTCAAGTTTGACGCATTGACGTGCTTATTGTTGGGTTATTGTTTATGGTTTGAATTGCCGGTTTGGTTGGATTAATGTTTTGTCGTGATGCGTTGTTGAGCATGAAGTAATTCCGGAAAGGTTCTCTCGGATGGCTGATCTTGGAATGGATTTTTGTGTAGGTCAGTGATTGGAGGGTGCGTTACTGATGTGATGAGTCAGCGGATGCGTTTGACTTTTTCTTCACCAATCCTGTGAAGGTTGCCAAGGCAAACATGGCGAGTAGGGCAATGCCCAGCATCACGCTTGCCCCCTGTGTGACTCCGGCTCCAACGGCAACCAAGATTGAGTCACTAATGAGTACGCTAATTAAAAGGGCAGGTGCAAAAATTCTCCAACGCGTCTGGCTGATTCCAATGGCGTAGCTGAGGAAATCAAACAGGCCGGTCATTAATAATCCCGTCATGAGAAAGAAGTTGCCCTCGAGTTGATTCTCGCTGAATCCGTCGATGCGATTCATGGCCTTGGCGCCGACCAATCGACTCACAGGTGATCGTCCCCAAATTCTGGCGATGAAAAATGCTGCGTTACAGAACACGAGATCAGCCAAGATAATTGTGAGATAGCCGGTTTCAAATCCCAGAAGAGAGCCGGCAAGTAACGAGTAAACAGAGCTTGGCAGGGCTGGTAAAACGATGCTGATGCCACGAAGAAGCGCTATTCCGAGAGGTGCCCACACGCCCATGCTCTGGACTGTTTCTTTTAAAGGCTCGATGCCGAATTTTTGTAGATAGTAAACAGCGAGAACTAAAGATGTAGTAATTAAAGCGATTTTTAAGCCGTTCTTGATTTTTTGCATCGCTGAAGCTTTATTTTTTTGACCATATCGTAGGTCAATTAGGTGGTTCGATCTCGATCGATAAAGCTTGTTTTCAGCTCAACGGTTTTGCTCGGGGTCTGGCGCTTAACGCGCGCGACTTTGCCGGTGGGCGTGGACAGGGGCATCAGCATCGATACCATCGGCGAAAGTCTCGTCACGAGGTTGTCTTTGGTGGCCACTCCCTCCCTGCGGTCAGAGTTCGAACAGCAGCTGTGTGGGCAGCTGCTCAGTCTCAGCGAAGTCGTAGAAGTTTTAGTGGATCGTGTCCTTGAATTGGAAGAGCGTTTACAGCTGTTGGAAGGTCAGCAACGCGAAGCCGTCGAAGGGTTCGACAACGCTGAAGAGACTGGTGAATTGCTCTCTGCAAGTGAGCTGAAAGTGCGCTCGCTTCGGAATCGTTTGACTCCAGCCACAGTCGTTCCCTTAAAGCCTGAGGCCGTCGTAGAGGAGAGCATGGAAGCTCAAGCCAGCGACGCAGCCGTGGCATCCGCTGAGACTCCAGCTGAAGCTCCATCCGATGCCGAGATGGAATACGTGGATGATCCTCAGATTGATTTGATGTCCGCTTAATTCAGGACAAATCAAGAAGGCGAATCCTGAAGATAGCGACCCGCTGCGCCATCTCAGGTGAGCTGATCACAAAAGGATGATCAGCCATTGCTTCGAGCACCTCTTTGATTCGCTCGTCTTGAGAGCTTGATGCGTTGCTGGATGTGCTCAACCTCTTCCAGGTGCGATCAAACACCATCGCGAAGCTGTCCGCGTTGTTAAAAACACGGTCGCTGTCTGCGTTAGCCGCCACGAAGGACAAAATTGATTCGGCATGGTTGAACCCCAGGAACCTGATTTGAACGCGGGCCTACGAAATCGTGTCCCTAGAAGCATTCAAATGGGAGCAGAACTGAAGTCGAAGTCGCCTTGCAGTGACTTCACTTGTTGCTTCCGTACCGCATCGTCAAACCTTGTGGTGTGTTGAGCGATAGGACCGATCACTCCTGGAGGGTGGCTCGGAAAGTTGACTCTATTCCTCTCTGGTTGTCATCAATGGGCGGTTTGAGTTCTTTTGACAATCCTTCGAGGGGAGGGGATCGATCAGGAGAGGGCGAATCTCCATGGATGCCCTTCGCGTTCATCCCCTGCTAAGGCCAGACGCGCGACTGGACCACAAACCCTCAATGATTTGTAACACTGCCATTAACTTGTGGAAAGCGTTTCCTTGGACGGGATCGCCAGATAAAAGACAGATCAAGAGGTACCTGTGGGAGGGGACCTCTTTTTTTTGTGTGTCTGATCTCTCGAGTGCGTCGCGCACGCTCATCGCAAGATTGTTCGTCCCCTTTGGTGCCCGTCTAAAAACGAGCGATCTTCAGGCCTTGCAAAGCCTGATTCGCTGGTCGTGGGGCCAGAGTCAAAATGTCTGTTCCATCCTCTTCAACAGAATGAAACCGTCCCAGTGACAACACGTCACTGGGATGAGCTCTATGGAGCGGTCAGGAAATGCCAGGACCCAGATTTGAACTGGGGACACGGCGATTTTCAGTCGCCTGCTCTACCAACTGAGCTATCCCGGCTTGTCGCTTTCGCGACCTGGGAATCTTAAATCACCGACCGTGGCGATTTGTTGGAGTGCGTGCCAAACAAATGACTCCTCCGACCCGATGTCCGGCTTGGTGCAGGGCATGACGAGCCGCTAGGGCTGTTGCACCTGTCGTCAGTATGTCGTCAATGAGCCAAAGCTCCCTTTTCGATTCAAGCGATGTCGGCGGGAGTGTGGCTGCTTGAAAGGAACCCTGAAGATTCCGCATGCGCATGGTCCGATTGAGATGGTGCTGACCGAGGCCAGCCCGGGTTCGGCGCAGAAGCATGGTGTTTGGTCGTCCAAGACCCTCTGCAATCAGCTTGGGAAGAGGGTTGGCTCGTTTTCTTTTCCAGCTTGGAATGGGCACCAACAAAGCGTCATGGGGGGGGACGTGTTGTTGCGCAAGGAGTTGAATTAAGGCGCTACAACAACGGCCTTGAGGCTGGTGTTTCACCTTCAGAACGAGTTTTCGAAACCGTCCTTCGTAGTTGCCGAGAGCTTTCCATGGGAGAGGCGTATCCCCCACGGGGTTGAACGGCCCAAGGCCGTAGCTCTCGATGCAGTCGTCACACGGATGAACAACGCCACCGGGGGTGGTGGTGGGCGGAACTCGGTCGTCGATGCATGATCGACAGATCGGGCAGGACGGTTGGATCAGAAGTGTGTGGGCAACCTTCAGGAGTGCATGCAACACAGTTGGTCAGACGGTGACCACAAGTGTTCCCCGAGTCAGGCTTTGGGCATGGCCCGCAACATGGCAACTAAGGTTTTGTGGGCATCTTCACTGTCGGTGAGGGTGTGATCAAAGGGGATGCGCAGACTGCTCCCATCGACTTCTAATTCCATGGAATTCGGCATCACCGCAACCATGCGAGCTGATCCAGGGGCGTCAATGCCGCCGTAATGGCGGGCGTAATCCAAAACAGCTTCAGCATGATCGTCGTTCATGTGCTTACAAATTCTTGTACTCACTTCGGTTGTAAGGGGATCAGCGGCCATTCAAAACACTGCTTCGCCTCATAACTCTGACAGCGCTTGGTTCATGCGAACCGTTCCCAAAGCAGAAGTCCAAGCCTGATCGCACTAAATCCAACGTATCCAGCCAGAACAACGAAAAGGCCCACAGCCAAAATTTCGCGCAGGTTTGTGGGCATTAATCCTTTGACTCACGCTTCAATTCTCTCCTTTTTAGAGCCCCCAGGGCTAGACGAGCGACACCTGCGGCAGGTGGCTGATGGCAACTGATCACTGGGCAGCCCAAGCGACGTTCCCGAAGTCGACGCCACTGGGGGTTTCGTGCACCGCCTCCAATGCTGATGACTCGTTTTGGGGGATCAGCCCCCAAGTCCACCAAGGTTTGCCAGCCCTGTGCTTCGATTTCCGTCAGCCCCTCCAGTAGCCCATGGAGGTACAGCGCATCACTCACGGGGCGGGGCTCGAGAACAGGCTGCAACGTTGGATCGTCGACTGGAAACCGCTCCCCACTTCGCGGAAGCGGTCGCAAACGCAATCCACTTGTCGTGTCTGGATCGATTTGACGGCTCAGCTCACTGAGCTGTTCATTGCTGAAAAATTGTTGCAAGACCCCTGCACCCGCATTCGATGCACCACCCGAAAGCCAACGTCCGCCTACCCGGTGGCAAGTCACGCCAGGCCCCTGGATCGGTCGTCTTGTAAAGCGCTTCAACACCAGGGTGGTTCCCAGCACTGTGATCCCGTCATCGTTCCCAGGACCGGTGGCAAGAACCGCAGCATTGGAATCGGTAGTACCAGCAACGATTTGAAGATTGCTGGGTAGGTCGAGCTCCTTCGCACGGCATTCGGAGATCTGGCCAAGTTGCTCTCCACTGGCGCGAATGACGGGTA
>ENA-UZWT01003503-UZWT01003503.1-metagenome-genome-assembly--contig:-Day-1-50m-contig-3503_pt1 | contig 32887 bp, 34 predicted proteins | sample MGYA00260338_ERZ794898 | MGnify/ENA metagenome assembly ERZ794898 | reverse complement strand
GGATGGATCAAAGATTACAAGGCAATCTTTCCGGGTGTTAAAAACGAGTCACTCAAAGAAACTATGCAGTGGCAAGACAAGGGTAGTACAAACGGCAGTAGCTACAACTGGCACAAACAAAATCCTGTGTTTTGGGATCAGTTTTATGAGCAAATGCCCAGTATGCAACAGATTTATTTTGCCGGTGGTGAAAGTCTTATTATTGAGGAACATTATGAAATACTTGAACATGCGATTAAAATGGGCTATGCAAAGGATCTTGAACTACGTTATAACAGTAATGGAGTCGAATGGAGAGAAGATTTATTTGATTTATGGCGAGAATTCAAACTGGTGCGCTTCCACTATTCGATAGATAGTATACATGAAATGAATGACTACATACGTTATCCAAGCGAATGGAAACGGCAAGAAGAAGTATTTCATATACTTGACAACGAAACCAGCAACAATGTAGAAATAACAGTGGCTTGTGCAGTACAAGCATTGAACATATATTACATACCAGATTTTATTAAATGGAAGTTAGAGCAAGGATTTAAAAAGATTAATATGTGGCCTTTTGGCGCAGGCGGTATAAACTATCACTTTGTATATCATCCTCCGCACTTGAATGTTAAAGTGCTGCCAGAATGGTTCAAAGCAGAAGTACGTAAAAAGTATGAAGAGTTTTATCCATGGTGGGAAGAAAACTGGGAACTAGGTGTTCCTAGTTGGCACAAAGGTAAAATTACAAAAGAAATGTTTGATGCCGCTCCGTATGGTATTAAACGTCTTAAAGGAATGTTGAGTTTTATGGAAAGTGAAGACTGGAGTAGACGCTTGCCAGAGATGCAAGAATTTTTACATAGATGTGATACACAACGAGGAAACAGTTTTGCCGAAGTATTTCCTGAAATGAAAGACATATTTAATGGACGATAAGCATTATTTAGATTATTTAGAGGCAGGGTACAAAGATGAAAAGTTTATAAAAACTTACGAAATGATCTTTAGACCTTATCCAGAAATTCATAGGATAAACGGGTTGCCTGTTCATTTTGATCCTAATGCAAAAAACTTACTTGTTAGTTTAAGTGGCGGTGCTGATAGTAGCATACTAACTTATATGTTGTGTGATTATATAGAAAAGAATAATTACAACAATAAGATCTATTGTATGACACTAGTACGCTTTTGGAAAGAAAAACCTTGGCTTGCTCCTATGGCAGAAGATGTATACAATTATCTAAAGGCACGTTTTCCAGATATTATACAAGAACAGATATGGGGATTTTTGCCTCCAGAGTTTGAAGATGTTCCTCTTACACGTTTAGGTAAAGAACATTTATTTACAAAACTACCAAGAGAAGCAAACTGTGATGTATTGTGTACATTAGATTTTCAAGAATACGTTATGTACAGATATAATATAGATTTAATATACACAGGCATAACAATGAATCCTCCATTTGCTACCGATGACGAACCTACCTTTCGAAATGAAGAATTTATGAAAGACAACTGGGATTGGGCAATTAGTGGCCCAGCTATAAATCCTTTTGGTTTACTTAGAAAAAATTATACAATGGCGCAATATCATAATTACGATCAATGGGACTTGTTAAAACTTACTCGTAGTTGCGAAGGTGATATTGCAGAGTTTGGCGAAGAATACAGACGCAATAGACAGTATCCGCCTGAATGTGGTCATTGTTTCTTTTGCCAAGAAAAGAAATGGGGACTAGATAATTGTAATGGATTTTTATTGGAGAATCTATGAGCTTACCTTGTTATTACACTATAGGCGGTCTAAATTTTAAGAACGGGTTTATTACCAGTTGTCCGCAGCAGCATGAAAAAATGCAAGTGCTTGACGAAGCATGGTTGCCTAGTGAGTTTTACAATAACGAACAATTTCGCAAACATAGATTAGAAATGATGAGTGGCAAATGGAGTTTTGGTTGCGACATGTGCGAGCATGTAGAACGTGATAAAAGCGGCACTAGTATGCGGCAAGAACAAGAAGCTGACTTAGAATATTATAATGCAAAAACCGGCGAGGTTGATTTCAAAGGATTAAAAACAGTAGAAATACGTTTTAGTCATAGTTGCAATATGGCTTGTTTGCATTGCAGTGTAGTGTTTAGCAGTGGGTGGCTAAAAAAACTCAAAGACTATACACCGGATGAAGAAGATCACAAACACCAATTGCATCAGCTTACAGGACGTATGCATAGATCGTCAGAGGACGATGATTTTACAATGCAAATTAGTACAAAACGTTCATTGGAAATTGCTGAAGATTTAAACAAAAACTTTCCTAACTTGGAACGTATTGATTTTGCTGGCGGGGAAGTACTATACCAAAAACAATTTTTGCCTACATTAGAAAAATTATCAGAACATCCAAACGCTAAAAATATTAAAATCATATTTCACAGTAATTTTAATGCCGATTTTGATCCAGAAGCACTAAGTTTTCTCTTGAAAAAATTTGGTTATTGTAATATAATGATAAGTGTAGATGCTGGCCCTCGCTTGTATCCGTACTTTAGACAAGGTGACTGGAATAAACTAAAAGAAAACATTGAAAAATTTAAAGCAGTTGACAATAAACATAGTCATATTAATTTAGTGTGTACTACTGGTGTATATCAGCTTATGGAATTTGAAGATGTAATGAGTGGATTCTTGTCATTAGAACTGGATTATATAAATTGTAGTATTGTGTATACACCTGCTTATTTAAATCCTAGTGTAATGATGTTAAAGTATAGAGGTCCAACACTAAATGAAATTGAAAATGCAAGGAACGCTGTAATTAAAATAGACAAAGAACGTAGGAGAAATATTCTTACTACCAAAGAAATGTATAACTATGTATGGGACGAAGAAATTAATTACGGATGGTGGACTGACATTACTAGTGCTCTACAAGCTATTGAGGAAGTAAGAGAATATATAATGAATCATCAATCGTCAAACAAAGACTATCAAGCACTATTAAAGTATATTCCAAAATCAGATAAGCTATGGAATCAAAATTTTAATGATCACATACAACGATTTCAATTTGTTGATGGAGAATTAGTATATAATGTATGAAGTAAACAATAGTCTATATAAAAATATTGCTGACAATATTTTGCTTCATACTGTGTCGCATCTAAGTATTCCTTTAGATGAAAAATGGCAACGCATTGGCATTAATCTTTCCGGCGGTGCTGATAGTGCATTATTGACATACTTACTTTGTAGTATGATACAAAGATATAATTTGCCTACAAAAGTAGATGTTATCACATATCAACGTTGTTGGGAAACAAGACCGTGGCAAGGCCATATTTCTATGCAAGTTTTTAACAAATTAAAAGACTTGTTTCCTTACATTATTGAAAACAGGTATACAACATACATTCCGCCAGAATTAGAACACGGAGTTATTGGTCCTGTAATTAACGGACGCAGCGGAGACCAAATTATTGTTGGTAGTTTTAACAAATTTGCTGCATGGGAATATAACTTAGATGCAGTATACAATGCTACTAGTAAAAACCCAGATGACTTGCGTGAAGATCGTATGACTAATAGAGACAGAGATGCCGAAGATGGCACAATGTCTGACTTGTGGTTTTATAGCGGCAAAGTAAATGCTACATTTGTGCATCCTTTTAGATTTGTAAAAAAGGATTGGATTGTTGCACAGTATCATATACACAATATACTAGATTTGTATGAAACAACACGCAGTTGTGAAGGCGATATCAATCACCACGACAATGTTAAAGAAGCATGTGGTCATTTTAAGGACTATAATGCAGGCATGTATATTCCAGAATGCGGACAATGCTGGTGGTGCGAAGAAAGATCATGGGCCGAAAACAGAGTAAAAGATACAATAGAGGAAATACATGAGTTTTGACACAATCGACCTGTTAACAGGTAAAGTTTTTCAAGTCACTTGGGATACAGGACGTAGATGTAATTATGATTGCACTTATTGTCCTGCACACAGGCATGATAATTTTAGTAAACATGCAACACTAGAAGAACTTAAAAATAATGTAGACTTTTTATATGAATATACTGATTTGTATATGCAATATCGTAATACAAAAATTGCAAGTTTTGGGTTTACTGGCGGCGAGCCTACTGTAAATCCGCACTTTATTCCTTTTGCACAGTATCTAAAAAAAGCATACGAAGAAAAGTATGCTGATCGTTGGGAAGCAGGATTTGCACTAACCACCAATGGTGCAATGAGTGAAAAAATGGGCCAAGCAGTAATGGAAAACTTTGGACATGCAACTGTTAGCTATCATTCGGAAAGTGATGATAAACTTAAACAACAAGTAAAAGACCGCATATTACAATTTGCCTACCAAGGATCGTTGCATCAATTTACAGTAAGTGTTAATGTTATGTTCCATGCAGAATACTTTGACGAATGTGTTGAACTTTGTGAGTTCTTAAAAGCACACGAAGTAGATTTTGTTCCAAGAGTAATCGGCGAAGAGCCTGATAGTAAACCTACCTTTGCACACAAGTACAATGAAGAGCAATTAGCTTGGATGAAAAATTATTGGAAACAAAAAAACGATGCCACATACGCTAACAGTGCAGCTAGTGATGTTGTAAAAAATGCAAAGAAACTAGGCAACACTATTGGACGTCCGTGCTGCGGTAGTAGAGACATGTTATTACACAGTGGTAAGGAATCTCGCAAAAGCAACTTTGTAGACTTTAGAGAATTCAAAGGGTGGCAATGTAGTGTAAACTGGTTCTTCCTGCACTTAGAACAGCAAACTGATAGTATATATCATCATCAAACATGCCAAGCACGGTTTGATGGTAAACGAGGCAGGATTGGAAAACTCAGCGAAGGTAAAAAACTTATTGCAGAATTGCGCAAACAAATGGAAACAGGAACATTGCCAGTAATAACTTGTCCAAAACAAACTTGCGGATGCGGATTGTGTGCTCCAAAAAGTATGCAAAAAGATAGATTTTTTGATGTGTTAAAAAATCACATAGATTTAGGAGTAGTAAATGATTATAACGGGTAATACAAATGAAGGTGTAGCTGCTGCACTTTATAATCTATATCCAGAAGCAGAATTTATTAGTAGAAGTACTGGCTATGACTTTGGCAAAAAACTAGATATGGAACGCTGTGCAGAAGCAGTACTGGCGCATGATGTTTTTATTAATTGCAGTGCATTGTTTAGATTTAATCAAACAAGCCTATTAGATATTGTTTATAAAAAATGTATATTAGAGAAACACAACTGTCATATTATTAACATAGGTAGTACTACTGACCGTGTTAAAAAAGGAGGTGCTTGGTTATACAATGCTGAAAAGAAAGCACTAAAAGATTATAGTAATACACTAGGACTTACAGGTGTATGGGCAAGTGGACCAAAAATCTCGTATATTAGTTTTGGCACATTAAGTAATAATCAAGAAAAGCATCCTGATAGAAAAACTATGGATATAAATGTAGCTGCGAGCTACATTAAATGGATTGTTGATCAGCCTGCGCATTTTAATATCAATGAATTAAGTATTGATCCTATGCAACCGGAAAGATGGTATGAGTAAATTACCAAAACATGCATGTGTTATGCCATTTCATCACATGGCAATGCGTCCAGATGGACAAATATTTCCTTGTTGTGTGTTTGATCAAGACGATGTTCCAAAAGACTTGAACGTATCACATCACGATCCGTTTAATCATGAGTATATGAACTATCTAAGGCAAAAAATGCTCAATGATGAGTATGTGCATGGGTGTCGAAAGTGTTATGAGGACGAAAAACACAGTGCTAGGAGTATGCGTACCGATCTAGTTGCACCGTGGACTGGCGATTTTGGACTTCCTACTGTCGAAGAAGGCAGAGGTAAAATAAAAAAACTTACAAATATAGATTTAGCACTATCAAATGTGTGCAATAACAAGTGTAGAATGTGTATGCCATCATTAAGCACACATTGGTACAGCGATGCAAAAAAATTAGGCATGGAAATACCTCGTGGTGTTGTCACAGATAATACAATTGTAGACGATTATGATTTAAGTGATCTACGTTTTATTAAAGTGTTAGGTGGTGAACCTATGATGGAGCAGGCTAAATTAAAAAAAGTTCTAAAAAAATGCACACTTGAAAATATTACAATACTATTGGTCACAAATGTTAGTATATTGCCAGATGAAGAATTGTTATCTCTGCTCAAGCAGTGTAATAAAGTAAACATTGATCTAAGTATTGATAGTTATGGCACATTAAATGACTTTTTACGCAAAGATAGCGACTGGACAAATGTGTATAATAATATCCAGTGGTATAAACAGAATTTTGAAAATATAAATGTACACAGTGCAATTAGTATTTACAATGCAAACAAATTGCACGAAATAATTGACTTTTGTGCAGAACAAGGTCTCTGGCATGAATGTGTTGTAGTCGACGGACCTAAGTGGATGCAGCCAAGAAATATGCCTGAACAATTAAAATCGTGGATGAAAGAATATATTGATAGTATATCTAGTAAGTATGATATTAGATATAAAAAAATATTCAATTTACTACGTAATGAAATGAATGTTGAAGGAGACTTTGGACTATTTGTGCGTAATGATTCTAAACTGAACAAGATTAGAAATGAGCATTGGATGGCTAAAAATGAAGAACTATGGAATAAGATAGAGCCATTGATTACACCGGAGTTATTTTAATGTATTTAGATATATCAGAAATTAACAAGATACAAATAGACCACACAAGTAGATGTAATTTAATGTGTCCCCAATGTGCAAGAGTAGTAGACGGCAAAACTGTAAACCCTAGTATGCCTATTAGTGATCTTACATTAGACGATTATAAAATACTTCTTGAACCGTTTGATAATAATATACAATTATTTCATTGTGGCAATTATGGCGATGCTTTAGTTAGTTCGACCTGGGACGAAACGTTTGAATACAGTTTAACAAAAGCAAAAAAAATACGTATTGCTACTAATGGTAGTATGCGAACACCAGAATGGTGGGCTAATCTTGCACAAACCGGCGGCCCTAAAGTAAATGTTATATTCAGTGTTGACGGCTTGGACGACACTAATCATTTATATCGAGTAGGAAGTAACTACAGTAAGATAATGGAAAATGCAAAAGCATTTATAGATGCCGGCGGTCATGCAGAATGGGCATTTATTGAATTCAAGCACAATTATCATCAGATTGAACAAGCAGAGTGTATTGCAACTGAAATGGGATTTGCTAAATTTACAGCAAAATACACTGCACGTTTTGCAGATCAAGATCAAAAATCTGCAGAAACTCGTAAAGGCACAGTTGTTGAAGATAAAGTTAATCAAAATACCCAAGATAAAATAGACATACGAAAAAAGTTTAAAACATTCGATGAATATGTAGAAAACGCTCCTATTACTTGTAAGTATAAAAGAGATAAAACTGTGTTTGTAGATATGTGCATGAAATTATGGCCGTGTTGCTGGATGGGGGCACCTGAATATTTTCATAAACCTACACAACAAACAGCAAGTTTTGATCATTTGTTTAAACTATACGGCAAAGATTTTAACAATATGCGAATTCACGGTTGGAAAGTATTTGAGCACGAGTTTTTTCAAGAATATTTAGATAGATCCTGGAATGACAAATCAGAAAAGTTTAAACGGATATATACTTGTGGAAGGACCTGCGGCGATAAATTTGAGTTTAGCAGCGGGCACGGTAAAAATATAAAAAGCGAGACACTAAATGACAAATAAAGCGTGGTGCCCATTACCTTGGCTGGGCCTGAATGTTAGAAATAATGGCGATGTAAGAGTTTGTTGTAATGCAAATGTTAGTAAGAATCAGGGATTGATTTCAAAACCCGATGGCTCGTATTATAATTTAGGCAAAGACAATATTGAAGATTTTCGCAATGCTGATTTGATGAAAGAAATAAGATCGTCAATGCTAAAAGGCGAATATCACGAAAGTTGTATACGATGCAAACGCGAAGTAGAGTCTGGCATGGAAAGTCGTGCAGATTGGGAACGTGCAATTTGGAATCATCGATTAACTGAAGACCAAGCAAGAGAACAAACCAAAGAAGACGGTACTATAACATCAGACGACAATCCTATTAAGTACATGGATTTGCGTTTTGGAAATCTATGTAATTTAAAATGTCGTATGTGCGGTCCAACTGACAGCAACATGTGGTACGAAGACACTGTTAAATTATGGGGTCCGCAATACACTGATAGTGGAACAAAAATCAAGTTAGTAAAAAACGAAAAGGGCAAACACAAGCCCGATGTTGACATTTATAGCTGGTACAATAACCAGATGTTTTGGAAAGATCTTGAAGCACAAATTCCAGTTGTAGAAAGATTATATATTGTTGGTGGCGAGCCATTGATGATTGATCAGCACTATGAATTTTTACAAAAATGTGTAGATGCAGGTCGTGCAGATAAAATTATCATTGAATATAATACCAACATTACAAATATACCAGAACGTGCGTGGGATATTTGGAAGCATTTTAATCGTGTACAAATAGGCATGAGTGTTGATGCAGTAGGTCCTATTAATGATTATATAAGAAATCCAAGTAAGTGGCATAAAATTGAAGAAAATATGCGTAAGTTAGATAATGCCGAAGGCGAGTTTAAAGTATGGTGGGCAGCGACTATACAAGCATACAATCTTATACACTTACCCGAAACTATGATGTGGAAAATTAATCAAAACTTCAAACGTATTAATGTCGAAGTTAAGCATAAAAGTGTAATAAGCCCGCATCCTTTACACAATCCTAAGTTTTTAAATATTAAAATCTTTCCAACTGAAAGCAAAGAATGGATTGAAAATTATTTTAATGATTGGAAAATTCGTGCAGAAACTGAAATAGAAGATACACTGCATCGCAAGCACTTTTGTAAAATACTTGATAGTTACATTAATTATATGTGGGCAGAAGACTACAGCGATCAGATAGAAAAGTTTTGGCACTACACAAATACACTTGATGCATCAAGGAAAGAGTCTTTAAAAGATGTTTCTCCTTTAACATGGAAACTTCTATTAGGAGATCGCTATGAAACCTGATACATATTGTAAAAGAGTTGAGAATGAAACAATACTAAGGGGGTTTAGTAAGTCTGGAGAAATTGCCCTATGTTGTAAATCTCAAGATCCGTTTTCTATAGATACAGATTTTTCAGAAATACAAAAAGTAAAAACTGCGCTAAACAATGGAGAAAAGCACAGTCATTGTAGCTTTTGCTGGAATCAAGAAAAAGCTGGTATATTGTCCTGGAGACAAATAGGCAATCAGATGTCGATTGACTCTAAAAACGTTGAATTATATTTAGATAATACTTGTGATCAAGCGTGTGTCTATTGTAGTCCTAAGTATAGTAGTATGTGGGCGCAGGAAATAAAACAAAATCCGGAAGCAGCACACTATATAAACGAAGAAAACTATGATAGAAAAAAAGAACATTATAACCATGTTCCAAGAATACTTGAATATATTGAAGAATTAGGAAAAGTTGCTAAGGATTCTGCGCCATTATATATAAACATACTCGGAGGCGAACCACTGTTGACTTCCGCAGTAAAAAAAGATGTTATTGGAGATATAATTCAGGCATTCTATAAACATGCATCCGACGACGAACCTCTAGGTTTATGTATTGTAACGAACGGTAATACACCAGATCACATAATTGATAAAACAATTGAAATATTAAGAAAGCAATCAAAAAAATATAAAAAGTTACATCTTGCTGTAAATATAAGTGCCGAAAGTCTAGGCAGCAATGCAGAATTTGTTCGATACGGTCTTAATTGGAATCAGTTTAAAAAGAACTTAATAAAATGGTTATCTCTTGATTGTTGCACAGTAGGATTTAGTATGGCAGTAAATATGATAACATGGAAAACTACACCTGATTTTTTAAGATGGGCGTTTTTACATGCCGAGGAGTATAACCAAAGAATAAACATTAATTTTAATACTGTAATGTTTCCCCATCATTTAAGTATAAAAATGTTAGCTCAAGATCAGTTTTATATTTTTGACGAAATCCTTAATGTACTAGAAGAAAATAAAGATTTGATTATAAATCAAAAACTATATAATAGACTTCTTTTACAAGTAGAACAAGCTAAAGATAGTTTTGGAAAAATATCAAATGATGAAACCTTTAAAAAAACTGCAATAGGATATTTTTATTATATAAAACATCACCGAAACCAAGATATAGTTGATGTCAATCCTGATTTATTTAAGTATTTAATTAGTAAATAGAAAAAAATAAAATGGGAAATCAAAGCGATTATTTACAAGTTGAGATAGTAGAGATACCAGAAGATGACCATAACAAGTTCTGTGTTACTTGCACTAAAGAAATATGGATAGATTTTAAAGAAAAAACAATAAAACCGTGTGCTGTTTCTACCGGAATATCTTTCGACGATCCTGATAACTTTTTTCAGTATATCGAAGATATTAATAACAATGTAACAAGACCAGAGTGTAACTATTGCTACAAAATAGATCCTAGTTTTCGATTACAAAAAAACATTATTTGGACAACGCCTGATCACGGCAACTCTCATGTTGAAATTAATTTATCTCGCAACTACAATTCTGATATACTACACAAATTTGTAACACATATTGCAAAAGATTATCAAAAATTTGCCTGTATTTGTATAGCCGGACCCGAACCTGGTCAGACTATACTTGAACAAAATCATATTGAAATAATAGCTAAGCCGTTTTTTGCAACAAATAAACTATTAAATAGACGACTGCGCTACGATTTCAAAACCAATCTACAGTTTTCTATAACACGTACACAGAGAATTATCAAGTATATGAAACAAATGAAAGAAACTTATCCATCATTAAATATAAACATACAACCTAGTGAAAAAAGTTTAGATAATGTTAATTTTAATAGAAAAATAGACTTATTTGTTGATGCAGAGTTTGAAATATTTTGTACATCAAAGGCCGTAAAAGATCATTTACAATCTCGTTATTACAATCATGAAACTATAAAGTTAACGTTTGATGTTTAAAAATATCTTCGAACTGAGGGTAGCTTTTGTAAAAGTCCTGATCTCTGTATTTGTCAGTGCCTTCTAAATATGTCTTTAACTCCGGAAGTAAATGGCTATCGTCTTTACTATTCATAAGATTTTTTATATATTCCAACGCATTTACTATTTTAATATTATTACTTGTCTTTTGATAATCTTCAAACTTTGCAGTTATTCGTTGTTTAATATGTTTAGGTAGTACAGTAACGCACAATATTTCGGGATATGTTAAGTGTGTGGGATTGACTATACTATTTCCGATATCATTTTCAAACCACCATTCCATGCTTTGGGGCATGTGCCATACATTTAATATACTAATAGTACTACGTAATAGTACATTGTATCCGTTTGATTGCTTTAATTCTAGGAAACGTTTCGTTACTGCTTCTGTAGTTTCGTATTTTGCTGGCCAACGAATGTATTCACTTTCTTCTTTGTTAGAACTGTCAAAACTAAGAGCAAACTCAACTGTCTTAAACTTATCCCATTTTTTGATCCAACTGTCTTTTGGCATAATAGTACAGTTGGTACTATAGTTTAAAAATATTTCGCTGCAATCACGCTCCGCTAATAGTTTATCAACCACAACCCATTGGTCTTTGGTCATTAATGGTTCTCCGCCAGTAAACTTAATATGTACTAAATCGTCTATAAACGGATATATGTTGCTAACATCACTTTTACTTTTTTCTACAGTATTCCAAGTTTTTCCAAAGATTTCTTTTTCTTCTTTGAACCACTTCCACGCATAACGACTATCGCACATACGACAAGCAAGATTGCAATCGTTGCTAATAGCAAGTTCTATCCATCCTATTTTAGGATCTTCTAAGTTAACTAACTTGTCTATAGGCAAGGTTTTGTTATCGTGATAACGCTCTCTTAGACTTCGTTTGCCCGATTCCTCTTCTTGATAGCAGCGTATGCATCCGTCAACTTTTTCGCCACGCATCATTTTATCACGAACTTCGTTCATCCAATCTCCATAGAACACTTCACTGAGTGTTTTTTCGTTGAGATTGTTTTCATTAGGTCTGTGTTTTTCAGCAAACCTACAACACGGTTTTACTCTTCCTGTAGGATCGATAAACTGATGATCCCATGCCATGCTACAAAACGTTTTGCTAGGTATTTTCATATTAAAGTTCTAGATATTCCAAATATGTTAGTACAGGTGCAGGATCTTTTACGTTGTTTGCTTCAAAGCCGTATTCACGTTCTTTACACCACCAACAAGTACCGCACGGAACATTTGTTTCCCATTCGTTTACTACATTAATATTTTCATCACAACTAACTGTTAATGGAGCCAAGGTGTCAATTAGATCATATTTAATATATAAATTTACAATATCGGCTTTATCCATTCCGTAATGTGGACTAGCACTGTGAGTGGTGTTATATACAGATGTAGCATTATCTCTATTTTTTTGCCTATGCTGATCATTTTTAAAATTCTTGCGTATTTCTTCAGGAGGATTCTTTGTGTTTCCGTTAAACTCAAATTGTATTTTATGGTCCATAAAAAGACCTCGAATCATATTTATAAAATACCCGTCTTTTTTACCATCATGTGTGCTAGTTTCTTCCATAGGCATATCAAATACTAACCCGTCGTTTATAAAATCTACACCTGTAAGTTCGCGTACTTTATCAACAATAGTTTCAGTTGCAACAATATTTTTTACTTTAGTTGGAATAAAAACACTTATAGGCTGAATACGTATATCTAGCCCCGACTTTTCAATTGCTTTTGCTGTAAGAAACAGCAATAATGCACTATCTAGTCCTCCTGAAACTTGTATGCCTACAGTATTCCAATCTTTACCTAACGGAATAATAGTACTCGATCCACTATCAGCAGTAAATTCTACTTCTAAGTCTGCAAAAATTTCTGAGTATTCGTTAGAATTTGCAATTTTACGTATTAACATTTATATCACCTTTATCAAATACACTTATCAATACTGATAAGTAATATACGTACATATTTATTAGGAGTATACCGATTGTATCTTAAATTAGAAGATGTAAAAGAATTGCACGTAGAAATAACAAATAAATGTAACGCAGCATGTCCTATGTGTGCAAGAAATATATTTGGACAAGGCAACCGTCCGGGTCGCGGCCTTGGAGACTGGTCAATTGAGGAAATACACAAAGTATTTGATAAAAAAGTTTTGCCTAATCTCAAGTATGTATATTTCTGCGGAACACACGGTGACCCAATTGCTTCAAAAAATGTATTCGAAGCAATCAAAGCAGCTAAAGACTTGGGTGCCGGTATGGAAATGTTTACCAATGGTAGTTTAAAAACCGAGTCTTGGTGGAAAAAACTAGTTGATATTTTAGATGAAAGAGATCGTATAACATTTAGTGTTGACGGAATAGAAACTAACCATTTGTATAGACAAAAAACAAATATTGATAAAATTATGAATCATATGAAAATATGTTGTAATAGTAAAGTGAAAGTTCGTTGGGACTTTTTAGCATTTAAACACAACGAGCACGAGTTTGATTCTTGTCAAAAACTTGCAAAATCATTAGGTGTTGATCATTTCCGTTTGCGAAGAACAGCAAGGTTTGATATATTTCCAACAAAGTTTCCAGTATTAAACGATAACCAGGAAATAACGCATTTTCTTGAACCACCTGTAAGAGAAGACCTGAGACATCCTAGTCTCAAAGAAATGCGTGAAATTGGTTCAAAATTGCACGATGTTGACACCGAAATTGAATTAACAAATGATTCAATAAAAACATTTTTTCCTCCTGTGCGCTCAAATTACAAATATGTTGATAAACCCTTGCCTGCGGAAAACTATGATATAAAATGTATATATCAAAAAGAAAAAAAATTATATGTAAATAGTAGAATGGAAGTACATCCTTGCTGTTATATAAGTGACGAATACGAAAACTATAAAACTTTAGCAAATGGACAACTTCCATATCCTATCGGGGAGTTATCATTAAGAGATAAAACTTGGGCAGAGATTCTTGATCACGATTTTTTTAAAAATGACTTAGTCGAGTCTTGGAACAATCAAAACGTTATACCTCGTTGCATAAGAACCTGTGGCGTTGTTAAACGTGAATCTGAACAAAATGTTAAGGTTAAATTATAATGGATATAGTATTATGCGTTATGCCAATGACACAACCAAATGCTCCAACAGCAGGTGCCGGGGTACTAAAAGCACATCTGTTAGAATCAGGATTTGAAGCCGAAGTTGTTGATTTAAATATTGAGTTATTTCGTTATCTAGAAAAACTAGGTAAATCAGATGAATATTATTTTGGAAACGATGTAATGTTTAGTAATCAGCCTAGTGACGATCTTAATAAAGAATTCGAAGAATTTTACAATAATCACACTGATATTTTCTTAAAATGGATAGATATGTTTAAAGAAAAAAATCCAAAATGGGTAGGTATGAGTCTTATGTCAGCATTTAGTGTTGCAACTAGTATAAAATTATCTCAACTTATACGAGAACATATGCCGGATATAAAAATTGTATGGGGCGGTGCAAATGTACAACATGAAGGATTTTTACATCCAGTAAGAACTGGACTGATTGATTATTTTATCAAAGGCGATGCTGAACGTGGAATAGTTGAATTGTTAAATGGAAATGATACATATAAAGGAATTAATAACACAAAAGAAATAGACGAGATAATACCGTTTGATTTATCATTGCCTCCAAACTATGACGATATTGACTGGAATTTGTACGATGATAGATATTATAATAAACCGGCATATATTACTGCTAGTAGAGGTTGTGTAAGAAAATGTACATTTTGCAACGATTGGCAAATCTGGCCTACATATAGAATGAAGTCAGGTAAAAAAATTGCAGAAGACTTGGATAACCTTAAAGGAAAATATGGCAGAAATACTTTTATTTTTACAGACAGTTTAATAAATGGAAATTTAAAATTATTTGAAGATACATTAGTAGAAGTAGCTAAGGTAAAACAAAAATATTCTCCGAGGACATTTTATTGGTCAAGTCACTTTATTGTTAGGCCTAAAAATCAATGGCCCGAAAAACATTTTAAAATGATGCACGATAGTGGATGTGCAGAGGCAGTAATAGGTGTTGAAAGTTTTAGCGAACGTGTAAGAAATCATATGGGGAAAAAGTTTACTAATGATGACATATGGTATACATTTGAAATGCTTAACAAATACAAAATTACTAATCAGTGTTTGATACTTGTAGGATATGCTACAGAAACCGAGGAAGACCATCAAGAAAATCTTAGATGCATTGATAAAGTTTACGAAGAAGGTTGGGGACATGGTCGTGAACACAACATGCCTTTGTTTAGGTGGACATTTGGAAACAGTTTATTATTAAATGAAAAACATTCATTGTTCGGTATGGTAAAAGACGATCCGTCATGGGAATGGAAGTCTGCTATGGATTGGAAATATAAAGATAATGATATGGCAACACGATTGCGTAGGTGGAAAGAATCGATAGCACAAGTACAAAAAAACGATCCGTCTTACACACCGGCTCCGGTTACTGCTAGAACAATTGAAATTACAGAAGAAAGATTAAATAATCCTGACGGTCCACGTTTTTGGTCAGAATAATTTGACAAGAAATATAAAAAGTGTTATAATAGAAATATGAGTGAAGATTTAAAATGGTCAAATTATGACTTTACAAAAATACCTTTTGACGACATTGTTAGTGTTGGTCAGCGTACCNNATATTTACTGTCAGTTGGTTACTGGGAAGATTCTGCAATTACAAATGCTCCTACTGTTGGCCTTATGCCCGCAGTGACCGTAAAGACCACCGTCCTACAGAACTATGCTTACGGACCATAGATGAAATAAAGAGGCAAGCACGTGAAAACGGATTTAATAGTTATCATTTTAGTCTTAGTGGGGGTGAGCCTACTTTCCATCCTGGCTACTTGGACATTCTACAGCATCTGGCTGATGACGTAGACAACACAAACTACACCAGCGTACATATGACATCTAACTGTAGTCGCAACATGGCATGGTTTGAAAAGTATGTAGAAGCAGTCAAGCCATTCCACCGTGCCAGTATTACTGCAAGTTTACACACAGAACACTTAAATACAGTTGAGAAGATGCAAGACTTTGCAGATAAACTAATCTTCTGTCAGGAGCACGATGTTCAAGTTACAATCAATATGGTTATGGTTCCAGACTGGTTTGAAAGAGATTGGGAAAACGCCCTGTTCTTCCACGAACAAGGAATCAACGTTACACTCAAGCCGCAATCAGACCCTACTGCTAGTAGGGTGGTTGATGGATACAAACCGGAGGACCTAAAGCGTTTGCACAACGGTATGCCACAACGTGCATACACAGAAAGCAAAAGGGTATGGGCAGAACGTCCAAAACCTAATTTTGACATACCCAAAGATATGATGTATATGCCGGATGCAAGTGTACCCTGGCACATGCAAGTAGAGTTTAGAGACAAAGAAGGTAAAGCATGGTACATGGATCAAGCGGAAAGATTTAATGCGTTCAATTTTAATAAGTTCAAAGGATGGAGTTGCAATGCAGGATATCAGGGTATTATTATACGTGAGCCTGATGGCAGTGTTAAACGCAGCTATAGTTGTCATGATGTTCCTCTTGGTAATATTGAAACAGGATTTAAACTGTTTGATAAGCCTATGCCTTGTATAACCGACAGTTGTGTAAGTAGTGCCGATAGTAAAATTCCTAAAAAGCAAATTATTTAATGATACAAATAGAAACAAGTATATCAGAATTTAAAATTGATGTAGATTTAAAGTGTATAGGAATGCAGATGTCAGGCGGCGCTGATAGTACATTAGTAGCATACCTAACTGCTAGTGCTATATCTAAAAACAATTTAAAAACAAAATTAAAACGATTAACTTTTGGATTCGGTAATAAACCTGATTATTTTAAAAAAGCAGAACAATTGCAAAATGAAATTACCAAATTAATAGGTAAAGATGTATGGTGTGATCCGTATACTGTGTTTTATCCACACAAAAAAGATCATTCTACATTGGCTGAATTAACATATCTTTTCAATAATAACTTAATTGACTTTACTATTAATGGCAGAACAAGAAACCCTCCAATAACCGAACTTCCTGATTTGACAAACTCTAGAGTAATAGAACGAGATAATCCGATACCTAACCTAGATAAAACAGCTATTATTGAACCATTTTATAATATAACTAAAGATGTAATTATTCAAGAATATTACAATTTAGGTATAGAAGATTTATTGTTTAAAACATGCTCGTGCGATACTGATATTGCTCCTAATTTAATATTTCCGTGTAACAAGTGTTGGTGGTGTAGGGAACGTGCGTGGGCGTTTAACAAGATTGGTAAAACCGATGTCAGTACATCCTAGAAATAGTAGTACAAACAGATATCTATTATTTGAAGAAATTTTTGGAAAGTCTAAAGATTCAACAGTTTTAGACTTTGGCGGCAATAGTGGAAATTTATTGTACTTTTCCAACAACAATATTAGAGAAAGCAATTATACTAATATCGATGTAAGCAAAATCGGTATAAATTATGGTGTTAAAGAATTTCCAAATTCAAAGTTTTATTATTATGATAGATATAACTGGATGTATAATCATAACGGAAATGAAAAATATAATTTTCCGACATTAAATTCTAACCATTATGATTTTGTATGGGCATATAGCGTGTTTTCTCATACAGATTTTGACGAATTATTAGAAACAATAAAATGGTTTTGCACATTTAAATTTAAAAAAATAGCAGTAAGTATTTTAGATATAGCAAATTATGATATGATAGAATACTTTTATAATAAAAGAGTTGATGATTACGGATCGTGTATTAGTATATCAGAACATACACAAAATAATATACTATACTTTTTCGATAATAACAAAACAACAACAAATTCTTTAAAATTAAAAAAACATAATTGCAAACACTTTTTAACATTCTATAACATAAAATGGCTTAAAGATAAATTTTTACAGAATAATATATACATCGATATACTATACCCAGGAAATAAACTTGTGCCATTTATTGTAATTGATAGTGATAAATATTTTGCATATAAAGGAATATTATGAATTTTATCGAACTAAACGATTTACCTAAATTAGATTTAACATCGGAATTTGATAAACTTTTAGATGACGGAACAATACACTGGGCCGAGCATACTGATGATCAAATCTGTTTGAATACAATTCCAAGTAAGCCAGATGACATACATTTTGGTCGCGGAAGTCTAACTTTTGACTGGGATTATGCTAGTGTCGACGAAGCTGGAAAACTGGTTCTTCCTTTAAGAGAAGAAAAAGTTGCAGAAAACGATTTTACTCAACTAGCTACTCCATTTAAAGGAACAATGTTCGAAGAAGTATATAATGCATTAGATAAAAAATATCATTTAGGAAGAGTTAGACTAATGAATTCTAAACCTAAAACTTGTTTATCGTGGCATACTGATGCTACTTTGCGTGTTCATTATCCTTTAAAAACACAAAATGGATGTTTTATGGTTATCAATGACGAAGTAAAAATTTTAGAAAAGCACAAGTGGTATTGGACAAACACACATAACTATCATACAGCAGTTAATAGTAGTAAAGACACTCGTTTGCATTTAGTAGCAGTAATTATTGAGGAGAAGTAATGAATCTGACTCGCTTGTCTCCTTTTGGATTAGAAATAAATGATTTTAATTTTAACAAGGATGTTGCACATCTTGAAAAACTAATTTGGCAAAACGGATTTGTAGTTATTAAAAAACTTAATACACACTGGAGTACTATTAATGATATTGCTCATGTATTAGGAAATGTAGCCGATGCTAGTCCAGTTGACCATCCTGAATGTAAATATGTAGGACAAATTACTGGACAAAAATACAGTGATGGAACTGCAAAGGGACGTATGGGCAAACCCGGCGAAATAGGATGGCATAGTGACAATTGTGTTACAAATACTCTAGCACCATTTATTATGTTTCAAGGAATAGAAAATATCAAACAAGGCACCCAGCAATACCTAAGTAATAATATGGTATTCAATAGTCTCAGCAAAGAAGATAAAATCCAATTACGAAGTGCCCGTGGTCATTTTTATTTCAATCATAATGTGTTTCAAAATGACCTAGAAGATATAATTAAACCTCATACAAACTGGAAAAAACTTGTAATTGAAGATCCGTATGGTAATGAAGGTTTATTTTATCCTCATTTGTTTTGTACAGAAATACACGGAACTAGTAATAATCAATATTACTTTGATCTTTTAAAATCTAAATTTAGTGAAGTATCGATATACGAGCATACTTGGGATACAGGCGATTTGTTTATTACTGAAAGTTTGTTTACTCAGCATCGTCGCCCTCCTACTGAAAATGCTGCTGAGAGATTGCTTTATAGAGTTAATTGCGGCAAGGAATACAAATGGATAGATTAATCACATATATGGATTTATTAAATCTAGAAATTCCTAATAAAGAAGAAGTTGCTAAAGAAATACTTGCTTTACCTGATAATGATTGGTACTGGATAAAATTTCACGGAGCATGGATGTGTAGTTTGTATAATGCACGACCTGACGTAGGATGGTTTGAGCAACATAGTTTCAATCCTAATTTACCAGAAGATAGTGCTAGTAAAATTGCTTTACGTGATCACATATTTCCTTACATTGGCGGCTCCGGAAATGTTACAGTAATCAAAACTCACCCAGGAGATAATTTAAACGATCATGTCGATAGTTCTCCCGAAGAAGTTGGATCTATGCAACACAAATTTAGATGGGTAGTAAAAGGCAAAAAACAAAGCACTTTATATTTTTTTAATGAAAATAATGAAAAAATATTTTATGAACCTGTATCCGATGCATATATAATTAATGGATCGCATCCGCATGGAATGACTAATACTGGCAACGATATAAAACTGACAGTATGCGTAGGTTCTCCGTGGAAGCCTAATCAAACATATTATGATAATATTAGTAAGTTAAATTATACATCTCTTGGATTTCCAAAAGAAATTAAAGAAGAATGGAACGATCCACGCTTTAAAAACAATAATCAAATAGGTTTAGGCATTACTGAATTTAAAAAAGAGTTGTAATATTTTTAGATAACTTCAGGAGTTGTAATATTTTTAGATAACTTCAATCGCATCTGTGCATTTTCTAATTTGTGTTCTTTTTCTTCACTGAAAATTTCTTTAAGAACATCTTCGGCTGAATCAAAATAAGTTCCATCTGGAAAAAATGTACCTACTCTACTTATAAAACTATGATCGCCACTAACTTTATTAGTATAAGATCCTTCGGGGTATCCAAATGCATTTTGCTTGTTAAACATAAATTCGTGGCCCCCTGCAACATAATACAAGAATTTTTCTTTTCCTACACTTGCTGGTATTTTAGCGTTGCCAGCAACTTCGATCTTAGTATTGTATGTTGTTGTTATCTTGTTTAATTTTTTGGTTGTGAAATATTCTATCCATGAATATTCTGTTTCAAATGTATGTTCTAAATTTATATTTTCTCCGTCTACTAAAATATTTTTGTTAAATTTAATCAAGTCAGCTAATAAATAAGAATCAACTTGCGGATAATATAGTGTAAAGAATTTTTGCATTTCTTTATAAAAGTATTCTTTGCGTTCAATACTGCCGTGTAGATACAACCAGGCATTTGTGTATCTGGTAAATTTGTATCTATTAGTACCATAATTGTACCACAGAGGCACTTTAAAATTGCCAGAATCTCTTACAGCATCTTCTTTGCTAAGATATAGTGTATCCCAATATTCGTTTTTATTGTCAACAGTAGTATACTTGTAAAAATTTTCAATAATATCGCAGGCTTCAATATTGTATTCTTGTTGTAAATATCTACCAATATAAAACAAACTTTTACCTAGCCATAATATTTGTATCATATCTCGAATATTTCTAATATACTGCATATCGGCATTAGAAATAGTACTTGTTGAATCAATAATAAATGCATATTCCTTTTCATCATCGTGTATACTAGGACCTTGCTCAAACTTTGCCCACTCTAACTGATATTTTTCTGTGTGTCCGTCTAAGCCAATTTCACTGTTTTCTAGCCATGCTAGTTTGTATACATTAATTTCTAATGGATTATATTCTAACAATTTACTCATGCCGGTAAGAAATGTTTCTTTAGTTTCTAACGGCATGCCCATAATCATTTCATGATAATACGGAATGCCTCTAGTTGTAAAGTTTTCTGCAATCCAGTCAAAGTCTTTTGCTATACTCATATTGTCTCTGCGTATTGCTACTAAGGTCGGATCATTCATACTTTGTAAACTAAACGTAGCACCGCTTCTACTAAAATCAAATTTTTCCAATAGTTCGGCAATACGTACCACACGCTCTTTGTTGTTTTTTGCGTATGTAATAGCAGTACTGTGCAATCGAGGATTAGGGTGTAGTATTTTTGATTTAATCAAGTATTTGGCAATATCTATATCTCTTTTAAGTATGCCAAAATTTGCATCTGATAACATTATTTCGTGTACATTTCCAATATACCAGTCTAATTCTTCTTTGATCCTGCGCATACTAAACTTGCGCATTTTTTCTTCTAATCCCCAATCGCAGAATGTACAACTGTACGGACATCCTCTGTTTGTTTCAAGAACTCCTTGTAATTCTACATCAGGAAGAGACGCAACTAGATCATCATATAAGCCGATTGCACAAGCACTCGGAAAGTCTAATTCTCCTTTGTGATTCAAGTATCTTTTTGTTTTTGACTTAGAAATTACTTTACCGTTTTCTGTAATATGAAAACAGTCATCTAAATAATCAGATACAAATATATTCTTATCTGATAAAATCTTTCTTAAAATGTTTTCGAGTGGAATTTCGCCTTCGCTATTAACATAATAATCATACTGTGGGTTTTCGTTTACAAATTCTTTAAACCTTTCAGGGTGCTGCGGAACATCATTGCCGCCAACAATAATTTTAACATGCGGCCATTTTTCTTTTAGTGCCTTTGTTAATTTATTAGAACGATTTCTGTTCCACATATATAAACTAACCATCACAACATCTGGAACACCGTTCTTATCAATATTATCTAATAAATCAAGAACAGTATCAGTTCTTTGATATACAGTAAATCCTGTAAAATTTAGATGTTCTGTTATATCTTCTCTTGTGGTAATGTATGCCCACAAGGTTCCAATGCTCACAGGCAATGTCACAGTATAATGTGCATTAAGTTGTATTCCGTGTACATTTAACATTTAAAAAATTCACCTTTTTGATATTTATTAAATATTTCTTTGTATGATTCTGTTAAATCAAACTGCAAACTAAATCTATTATCTAGTTTGTTATCTACAGCGTGGTACACTTGTGCATTAAAAACAATAACTTTATCGCTATAATCTACACTACATATCTCGTTAAGGTTGTCATCGTAAAATTTTATTGGTTCATATTTTTCGGTTGTATATATCGGTATCAGTAATGCAGTTTCTCTTTCGCTATCTTTGTGTATAGTTGGTCCGTTGTGCGGGGGAAACTTTAATAATTGTGTCGATTTATAATCAAGGTACGGAAAATTAAGTTGTTCGCGTATAGTTTTAATTGGTTCTTTGTTTTGTAAATCTTCGTAGTATCGATATGTCACACCAGTAAAGTTATCAATAGTGTATTTGCTTTCGTCCCAAGAAGGTGGGATATAGCTATCCCATGTGTCAATAGAATACACTATATCAGCAAGAGCTTGCATGTCATAATCGAAATCGAATGTAAAATAAACTTCATTATTCATTAAAAACTATATCCATTGTTTTTTGAGTTGCATCTTCGTTGTATTTACAATATACTCCTCGTTCTCTCTTATAATTTAGAGTATTATGATGCCAAGAATCAACTCCTGGTTTACTAAAACTATGATGTGTATTTGGCCATACTGTTAATTTACAATTAACACTTTTTTGATATTCAATGTCGTACATTGCTGGGGTCCAGTTATCTAATTCGCCTACAAATATATGAACATTGGTATTCTTTATCTTATATAATTTTTCTGGAATTACAGTTGGTTTTAATCCTGGATATAAACAAAAAGACATTTTAAATATATCAGGTTGTTCTGCCTGTTGTAACCAGATGCCGGCAGTGCCACCGTCGCTAAATCCAACGTTAATATTGTTGTTAAGATCTAGAAAAGGAACAACGTCTGCTTTGCTTTTTAAATAAGTGTGTGCTAGAATTATATCCTTTGCCCGTTGTTCGGGAGTGATTCTATATTCGTCTACTGATTCCCAAAATTGTTTGAATATTCCTCTATTGGAATAGCTATCAACTATTATTACAGCATATCCGTTTTTAAAGGCTTTTTCAATCCATAAGTCTTCGTTGCTGGATATTCCACCACTGCCGTGTATCAACCATAGACACGGCTGTTTAGATTGATTGTTGCTAAAATTTTGATTGGATGTTTTTACAAGTATACCAATATCATTGTAACTAAAAACACTTGTTTTACTTGTAGTGATCAAATAATTACTTCCTTGCTATTTTTTATGTTGCCGTTGTGTTTTTTCCATAATACACATTTTTTTGGCATCCATTGATAGTTTTCATTTTGTAAATCAATGTAATATACATATTGTAAAAAGTCATCAGATGGATCTATAGAGACTTTAAATAACCATCTAGTATCTAGTTTTACTTGTTTATACCAGTTAGATTCAAAAAATTCTCTACTTGCAGGTGTAGTCATCCTACGTTTGTGTTGATATAATGCATTTAGAGGTTTATTGTGTACATCATGTGTCCAGTACAATATTTTATAATTATTTTCTCTTGCCCAATTGATTTGATAAGGCAACATTCTAAAACCGCAATGGCTGTGTCTAAACTTTTTTAAAATATGATATCTGCATATTCTTACTGCTATATCAGAATCGCCTGTATAGTGGCTGCGTTCTGCTACACTTATACTTGCTAATATGTTATCTATATATACACACCATATTTTTCCGTACAAGTCATCAGGATTAAACTTGTCACTTACTAGACTTGTATTACCTTCTTTGATAGTTTGTCGTCTAAAATGTTCTAGTTCATTTCTAAACTTTTCTTGGTATTCTTTTACTTCTATCATAAATGATGCAAATCCTTAGTACCATCTAAACTAAACATAAGTGCAATACGTGGTTTGTTGCTCATATTAATTACTGCATGTGGATACCCAATGTTAAGAAAATATGCATTGCCATTTTCTAAATTGTATGCTTCTAACTCGCCGTTGCGTTTGAACAAATTAACAACTTGATTATCACCATAAATAGGCACTATACAACGCACAGCATAACTTACATCATAATCGACATGAAACGGTATATTTTTGCCAGGTGCAAGTTTGGTAATACGCACTCGGCTTGCAGGTGCTTTACACTGCGTTACAACGCTCTGTATATAACTGTTAGTATATTCCGGTGTAGGTATGTTATACAAGTGTTCTTCTCGGCGTCTTAGACGCTCTTTAATGCTGGCTGTGTGCGGTAATACTTCACTAGGCGTAGTTAGGTTTATCTGTTCAAAGTTATCGTATACATCCATAACTAAGTCTTCGTGATTCATACACAGCCCAGGGTTTGCTGTACGTACATCAACAAACTTCTCAGCAAGTGCATCGCATTCTACTCTTAACTTATTTAGATCTATATCTAAATTTAAATTGGCTAAACTTGGTAAATCATATTTCTTCATTATATACTCCTGCTAAACATATTCTTGCTGTTTTTCCATTTCGCATAAATTTTGCGTATTCGTTGTTTTCAGTAGTAGCAATCCAAACACTATCACTAGGTACAAGATCTAATTTGCTACATATATTACTTTGTTTACTATATAGACTATTGTGTACATAATCAATATCAAAATTACTTATTACAGTTTCGCCTACATTGTGTGCATAGTAGTTATAGTACTTAGCACTGTTTATAAGGTCTTCTAATTTTTTATCTGGAGTTTTAGTAAACAACCAGCCGGTACGAACATTGCGTAAACCGAACGCTTTTGATAAACTAAAGAAAACATACTCGATATTACCTAAATTACATATATGTTGTATCTTAGTACTTCCAACATACGCTAGATCTAGTGCTATTGGAACATCAGTTGGTAAATTTCTAAAATTACCGTCTATTGCACTAGGGACGCTCATGTATACTATATTGCTGTGTCGATCGGTTGGTTTAATCCACTGATAATCGCCAGGTGTTATTTCTACACCTCTTTCTTCTTTATCGTACCACCAATCTAGTCCTTGTGTAATACCGTTCATTGGATATACATTATATCCTTGCAAATCAATAATTGGCTCAAGCCATTTGATAATATCAGTTTTATAAGGTGTTACACTATCGTAGTCTGGTTTTATAGTATCTACAACAGCACGAACAGCAGGCAGTACATTTGTTCTAACTGCTAGACTTTGATTTAATATTTTTTCTTTATAACGAGCGATCATAATTTACTCCAGAAGATATTCTAAGTTTTCTGTAAATTGTACTGTGCAACTTACTCTTGGAAAATTATTATGTTTAACACAAACTTGATGAGGTTCTAATACTCTCATAAGAACAGCACGGTCTAAAACAAAACTATCAACTTCTTGCAGATTTTCTACTTCAATATTGTTATAACTAACACCATTTGGTTGTGTAGTAAAATTAATGTCGCCATTAAATTTGTAATATTTTGTAATGGTGTCTTGGCAGTTCAATATAGGAAAATTTATTCTTACAGGTTTACTATCATTATCGATGTGTATGCTGCTTTTATTTGTGTGAGTAACAAATATTCCTATAAAGTCTATTTCCCATTCAAATAAATTTTGTATATCTGTATTTTTTAGTATCCAGTCAGTTGCTACTCGCCAACTTCCGTGACCAGGTTCGATCAAATTTTGATTGTTATGAATATAATCTAAAATTTGTTGACTTATAGGCTTGTAATTAATGTTTAGATATTTGTAATAAATCAATAGTCCATCCTGCAATATCGTATCTATGTAATTTTGTTGCTCTAGGATTTTTATGATGTGTATTATGCCATCCTTCGCCCGGAGCAATAAAGTTTAATATTGGAACGTCAACAGGTGCGCCGTTTTTGTGAGCAAAGTAGTTTAGCATACCAAACCCTATCCACGACAATAAATATGGCATAACTACAAATATAACAAATACTTCCAGGCTAACTGCTAACATTACAATTGCATATATTAAATGTATATATTTTCCATATCGATGAAAAAATATCATTCTTTTGTTTTTTAATAAATCAGAAATATATTTTCGAGGAATATAATCAACATTCCATTTACTAGTTAAAACTTTCCAAGCACCTTTGTAAATTGGACTATGCGGATCTTCTGAGGTATCTGATTTTGAATGATGTATTCTGTGCACCGCCGCCCAGGTTAATGCACTACGTCCACCGCACACTAGCCCAAGAAATAACATTAAGTACTCAACAAATATCGGTGTAGAAAAACTTTTATGTGTAAAGTATCTATGATATCCTACACTAATACCGATTAACGAAGAAAAATAATAAAAAATATATCCATATAAAATAGTCATACTAGATTATAACACAAACATTAACCTCTGTCAAATCTATTTACACGAGTAATATTTAATCCTGTAATATTTAAACCTGAGCCTATATTTGCTTGACGCTTAGGTGCTGTGGTTTGAGTTATAGCTACTTGATATCCAACTTTTGCTGGTCCGCCTTCTAAACTAGGATAGTCAGTCCAGTTAGCATCATTTGCACTTGTAGATTCTGTGCCATAGTAAAAATCGTCTTCGGTTTGGTTATCTAAATTACTAAGATAATTCTTTACATCAGTGTGTGTCCAGTTTCTATTTAATCCTACTAATGTAGAAATAAATCCTGCACCTACAGGACATGCAGCACTTGTTCCGCTAAACGCACAATCTTCTGGAATACCTGCACCGCTGCCGCTGTTAGCGGTAAATCCAGGATATGTCACCGGATATACACCTTCTGATGTGTATGATCTATTTGCTGCTAGAATTCCATCTGCTGCAAAATATGCATCGATACCTTCGCCTCTATCACTATAACCTACCTTACGTTCTTTATTACCGGTAGCATAGTCGTCGTCCAAAGCACCGATGTTGATTGTTTTGTATGTAACTTCTCCGGTTCCTCCGTCAACTGTTTTGCCGCCTTGTTGTGGAAATCCACGTCTATTGGTTGTACCAGTAACTCCTACACCAAATTCGCTATAAGTACTTTCTTCTAATGTATCTGTAGGATTGGTTGAAATGTAATTATCAAAATCTTGGTGTCCCCAGTTTGTTTGTTTTTGATTGCTATTACCAGCAGCAACTACAAAAATTACACCTGAATCTATTAGTTCATCTTGTGCAGTTGTTAGTGAGTTTGTTTTCATCTCGCTTTTCCAACGTCCACTGTCACCTTGTGATCCCATGTGCGATATAAACGTAGGTTCGGATGTATACGAAGTTGCAGCGCCACCTCTGAAATGATAGTAATTAGTGCCACCTGCTTTGGTTGCTCTATATCCCCAACTGTTTGAACTTACTGTTGGATCCTGTGTTCCGTACTTACTATTAGTTGGTTTTGTGTTGTGAAAGATTTTTTGTACATCAAATCCATATTCAATGTCGGTGCCGTATGTGCCGTATAAATTTAATGTCCATTTGTTAGCGTTGTATGCCCAGCCTTGTGTTCTACCGTATGTAAGCGCCATACAGGGCGTACAGTGCTGTCCTACGCTGCTCTGCGCTGTATTACTACCATTGCAAATTGCTCGTGTATAACTGCTTGTAATAAACGGTACAGAGCCTGCATTTGGAAACTTTGCATTAAATACACTGCTTCTATTGCCGGTGCTTGTCCACCATGCTCTTGCATTTTGTTCTTTAGGAACAATAGTACCGTCCCAGCGTTCTTCAATTTTGTCACCAAGTACAACAGTAATAGTTCCGCCCATATTTGCATGAGTACTACATTGATAATAATATGTTCCTGCTTCAGTTGGTGTAAAAACAACAGTAGAATTGTTTATTGCACCTTGCCCGGTGGTGTTTGGCGCAAGATCATCTGTACCAGCACCTGGAGCAGTTTTAATATATAATGGATGAATTCCACCTGGACTTGAATTGGTTATTCTTAGGGTATCGCCTACGTAAATATTTAAAGGAGCATCAAGCCCGCCACCGCTGCCATCACGATCTTGTCCAGTGTATAATGTATAATTACTTAATTCTCCCGGAGCACCAAATATTCCTCTAGTGAAAGTTGCCGGTGTAGGATTAAAATAATCTGGATCTAAATATAAAGGTCCATCTAAAACTAGATCTAACACATCACAGGTACCATTACCTGCTAATAAATTACCTCCAGTATATCCATCGGGTGCTACGCTATTTGTACAATTGCTTTGAAATTCAGGATGACCTATCCAGCCTGCACCATCGTCAGCTACAATTACATCTACATCTCTGCCATCGCCGTATTGTGTGACTGACGATTCGTAAACATAATTATCTGTTTGGCCGTTTTCTACCCATGGGTCACGCTTTTGAGCATGACGTGTTAAACTCCATGGTCCTCTATTTACATCAGTTGCATCAGGAGTTGTCGGTAATGTATTTGAAGTTTCATGTTCTCTATATAACTTTACAGTGCCTTGATATCTATTAATGAGCGGAACACTAGATGCTTGTAATTCTTCTGGTGGTGGTTTGTAATCATCAGGGTATAATGTATAGTCAATGTTAATAAATTTTATTCTACTATCGGCTTTTAGTGCAGTTGCTTCTTCGTCCGTGAGCATAAAAGTTCCACGAGTAGGTGAATGTACTTTATGGTCATAACAAGTACATTCTCTATTTGGAATATTTTCAATTTCACTTGTTGTATTGCACAGTAATTCGTGCATTTCGTGAAATTGTTCTGCACTATGAGTACCTAGTTGATAATACTTTTCAGTCATTGTTGATCCTTAATAACCACTTACCGAAGCTGCAAGCGGATTAGATGTAAATGTTGTTTGTCCTGTAACAAGCATACTTGCACCTGTAATAGCAGCATCTGGCGATCTTAGTGTAAATGTTAGGAAGAAGTTGCCTGTATCTTCAACACTAGCTACTGTTAAACTTGTAAATAGTCCTGCATTACCACTAGTGCCTATTTCAGTCACTGTAAATGCACTACCGTCACCTGCACTATCGTGGAATAAGAATTTTTTAACAAGGAACTGATCTGCTCCTGTAGCTGTATCGTAATCGTTAATTGCTATTAATATTTCGCCACCTGATGTATATCTATCATAATCGTATCTTAGTATTTCTTTAACACGGTCTGTACCATCTAATGTATCGGTGCCTGCGATACTACTAAGAATAGGTGAACTAACAACTGCTGGTATAAATGCTGTTGCATCATTTGATGCTACTCGGCCTAGCATTTCTACACCTTCAATTTGTAAGTCTAGTTTTAATTTTACATCAGTGTCGTCAATTTGCATATTTGCTGCATCAACTTCAAAGTCGTTTGCTGCTGTTATAACAATGCCAGCGGCACTTGAAATTTCTGGAGTACCTGATGCATTACTTACAATAGTATCTGCTGTGAGTGTGCCTGATACATTAGCATCGCCTGCAACGTCAAGTTTTGCAGTAGGAGTATATGTACCAATGCCAAATTGTCCGCCATCAGTTAATAAAATTGTGTTAGCTTGTGGAAACGATCCAGTTCCGTCATCGACTACAGCATATAAAGAAGTGCGCCCACCAGCAATAAATGACTCGGATTGTGCGCCGTTGGTATCATTTCTTTGAAATATTATTTGTCCTCTATCAGCGTTGCTTGTCGAAAGATCAGCATCTGAATCAACATATGTTAATGTCAGTACTGATTTATCAGAATCCTTTCTCATGTTAAAGTCTGCATTAACATCAATTACTACATCATCTGATTCAATTGACGTAGCTGTTATTATACCAGTTATATTGCCTGCTACATCACCTGTAAATGTACCGTTAACTACTGAAGCCGGAATGTTCCCTGCAACAGCATCTATTAATAAAGTACTATCGTCTGCAAATACAGATCCTGTTAAATCACCTGTTACATTACCTATAAAACTATTAGCGGTTATTATTCCAGTACCTAAACCGCTTGCTGTAATATCACCTGTTATATTAATATCACCGTCACCGTCAATTTGATGATTAGTAATATCAATATTACCTCCTAAGATTAAATCCTGACCTAAAGTTATATCAGTATCGTTTAAAGTCATAACTGGACTAGTTGTATTATCGGTAATACCTGTTATCTCACCACCACCGCCGCCGCTACTAGTCACAACGTTGCCTCCTGGTGTAGAGCCGTCTCCTACATAAATTACTTTTGTATCAGTAGTGTAAATAAGTTCGCCTTCTGCAGGCACAATGTTTGTACGGTTTGCACTAATTCCACGTCTCAGCTTTAAAGCCATTATATTCTCCTAGGTAATGTACTGTTTTATATATTTATCTCTTCTGCTGAAAAGATCAAGTATACTCCTAAGATATTTGTTTGCATGTATTATAGAAAAGGTTTTACTTATTAAGTTTCAAAAACCTGTGAGTGCGTTTTCCTATGTCTTTTTTGAGTTGTTTAAGATCTAATCTAAAATCAACTGTATCGATTGTATCTTCGTACTCTTCAAAAAATTCGTCTAATATATTTTCAATATCTAAATCGTTTTGTTGAGATTTAGTTATATCAATTTCCCATTCTTTACCATCGGTAAATTTGACGACTACTGTTGACATATACTCCATAGGAATGAAATCCATGTCAATCTCGCTGAGTATTTGATCCCAGTAGTCGTCTCTGTCTTTGTTATGCGTCACTAGTTTCTTTTTTCTTAGTTGTACGTTTTTTTGTTGGCGCTAGTTCTTCTGCTTGTTCTCTTAGAGCTTTTGCTTCTTTAAACAATGCATCTGCTTGTGAACGGTATTGTGCAGCCAAGGTATCGTCGTCAAGTACACCAGTAGTATTGGGTGTTTCTGTAGAAGTGTATGTTTCTACTGGATCAACTGCTGCATCTGTTGTAACTGAATTGGGTTGTACAGTTTTTCCGTCTGCATCTTTTAATGCTAAGTCTGCTACTGTCACACCTTTTTGTTCTGCAATAGTTTTATTTAAATCTGCTAAAACAATAGATGTATTATTGTTAGGCGTCATTTCTATACTATTGGTAGGAACTTTATTCAATTTACCTGTTTTACTAAATCCTGCCAACATATTACGTCCATCTGACAATGTAGTTCTTGACATTGCTTCTGCAAACTCATATGCATTTTGACCAGCATTTGATTCTACTGCTTTAATTAGTGCATCGTGTTCCTCTGCACTTAAATTTTCAGTTTGTAATACAAGGCAATTTTCAGGTTCTCCTGGAACTACTCTGTATGCTACAATTACTTTTCTTTGATTGGCAACTATTCTGCCTACGTGTTTAAGAGTCATTGGTTTCCTCCGTTAATGGTGCCGGCGCCTGTTGTGCTGCCGCTTTACCTTCTTGTGCTGCTTTTGCTTGTGCTTCTACTTCTTTTAAGAATGCATCAAGTTTGTTGTATAAAGCACCTACACTAGCAATCTCATTTGCTTTAAACGTGCCACGTTCGGTCGAAAGTTCGATTACAGCCCGTGCTAGTGCTAAATCTTGAATGTTTAATTCATTTTGATTTGCTTGTGTGTTTTCTGTCATTTCTTAACTCCTTGTATAATACTTATAATGACTTTTTTAATTATATTTCAAATGTGGACAAGCTAACATAAAAAAACTAAGTTCTTTTGCCTGTTCAAATCCTACTAAATTTGTTTGTGTGAGATTTTTTGATTTATCAAACCCTATTGTATTTCCAAAAAAATATCTACCAGATAAATTTGTTTCAATCCAATCGCAAATTGCTTTGTCGATATTGTACTTTATTTGAATATCAACTGTAGAGAAGTGCGGAGGGCAAAATTTTACCTTCCTTATATTTAATATATCTAACGGATTTGGTTCTTTTAGTTTCATGCAGCCTCGTCGTAGTGTGCAGTAATGCCAAACGGTGCTTCTAAGTTTTTATTATGATTACTATGGATAATAAAGATAGTTTCGCACCATTCTGGGTCACCCCAGCTATCCCACGCATAGCCGTCTGTAAACATAATAAACTTTTTAGGCTGAATATCATGTTCCTTCATATACTTCCAGTTAATATCAAAGTCGGTGCCGCCGCCACCCATAATTTCGTAGTCCAACAAGTCTTCGCCACCATCTGCACTAAAATCTTGTTCGTTGTAAACTGAAGTATCGAAACACCATAGCTTAATTCTATAGTCTTGGTATTCATCCATGATGCCTTGAATTTCACCTAAGAAGTCTTTACCTTGATCGTCGCCAATAGAACCTGACATATCAATGCAAATGCATAAATCAATAGTATCTTGAAAGTTCATACCTGGAAGTATAGCACCAGTGTGCCAACCTTTACGATTTGGTCTAGCAAATGTATAATCACTTTTAATAGTACTTTGAATCTGCTGACGTAATAGTTCACGCCAGTTCATTTTAGGTTCTGTTAATTGTTTAATAAGACGTTGCACACCTGCTGGTGTATT
>ENA-UZWT01000073-UZWT01000073.1-metagenome-genome-assembly--contig:-Day-1-50m-contig-73_pt1 | contig 34588 bp, 50 predicted proteins | sample MGYA00260338_ERZ794898 | MGnify/ENA metagenome assembly ERZ794898 | reverse complement strand
TATTTGCTTAAACAAAATTTTATATTATGAAAACAGAATACTACCAAAAAAATATTATAAGAAATGAAATTAAAATAATAGAATTAAATAAACAAATTGATTTATTTAATAATCAAAGAAATGAGATAATAAATTCTATTATACCAGTAGAAAATAAAATAGATAAAATCAAAGTAAAAGTTTCTGATTTAAAAATTGAAATTGATACTTTTTTTATAATATTAAAAAATTTACAAAACCCAAAAAAACAAGAAAATATTAAAACATATTTAATGAAAAACAATCACACAAAACTTTACAAGATTGGTCGTTCAATAAATCCTAGATATAGAGAAAAAACCTTGCAATCTCAAGAGCCAAATATTAAAATGGTCAAGGTTTGGGATAAAAATATAGAAAAAATATTACATAAATTATACTCTGAATATAGAGTACGAGGAGAATGGTTTAATTTAACGCCTATACAAGTTAAATATATATGCACACAATTTTAAAACAAAATGAAAAACTTACTAAAAAGACTTACTCCAGAGGTATTAACAAAGCTATAGGCTTTAAATGAGGAGTACCCGTTTACTGCCGAAAGACTAATAAAACAGCTAGAGGCAACCGATAACGTTTTTGACCTTAATTTTTTTGACCATGTCGTTAATGCAGAAATTCCTATCTGTTAAACTTGACGATTTTTATTATATCTTTGAACATGATGCTTAGCGAAGTTAAAATACAAAGCCAAATTTTCCAATGGCATTGGAATCATTTTCCAGAAGAGAGAGGTCTGCTTTGCTATAACTTAAATAACTCCGCCAACAAAATAGACGGCAATAGAAACAAGGCGCTCGGATTAATCAAAGGGCGTGCGGATATGGTTTACTATTACAAAGGCTCTGCCGTAATGATTGAGTTAAAAAACGCTAAAGGAAAGCAAAGCAAAGAGCAAATACTATGGCAGGAATTACTAGAGTCTCAAGGTTTTATGTATGTAGTTATCCGCAGCCTAGAGGAGTTTAAACAATTAAAAGAGGAACTATGTTAAAAAAGATTAAGAATGCAGTCGAGAAAGTAACCGACTTAAAAATAGATAAAAACACAAGACAGAGAGAGTATGTTATGGCTCGCTGCCTATACTTTCATTTTGCTAGAGAATTAACGGGCAAACCTTATACCGAGATCGGAGCGATTACAGGACATCATCACGCCTCCGTATTACACGCCTTAAAAAGTTTCGACGTACATTATAGATTTAGCAGTTTCTTTAAACAAAGCTATCACGAGTTAACAAAAATACTACAGCCTACACAATCCGCCGAGCCAATAGTCGAGGAGCATATATCTCTAGACGAGGCAAAGGAGAAAATTAAAAGCCTAGCAGATACAAATATAGCGCTAGCGCTAGAGATTAAAGAGCTTAAAAATAACCTGCCGAATTTTAACAAGTATTTCGACGGCATACCAAAAGAGAGAGTACAATTTTTTATTAATAACCAGATGAGCGCCTTTATAAAAATGGAGCGTGCTACAATTAAAAAACAGCAAAGTTATGAGCGAGAAAACGCCAAGATTAGAGAAACAAAGCAAACCATTAAACAAGCAAATTTTGAGGAAACGGGTATCCGAACTAGAGACAAGGCTAAACAATTTACACTCCCTAGTTAAAGATATCGCACACAATCAAGAGAAAATAGTAACCGCCTTGTCGTCTAACGAAATCAAAGACGTAGACGAGGCTCAAAGCACTGGAGTATGAATTACGACCTAATAGATAACATCGAAATCGACGGCATAGATACAAACGACTATCCCGACTTTTGCGACGCTTTTATAGTCTCAGCAGACTACGACGGCAAAGCAATGACAGACGCCCAAATAGACATCTTAAATGAGGATTACAGCTTTGTACACGATTGCGTATATACACAACTTTTTTAAATGAGTATACCCGTAATATTTGACAATCCTCATGTATTTTTTGAGGAGGCTACAAAGCAAAATTATACAGACGCTCACGATTTATTTTACCGCAGTATGGTAGAGTATTTACTAGACGAGTCTATTCAGTATATTTGTACGTTTATTTATAACGATTACGAAAAGTATAATTTTGAGCCACTATCGGACGAGGACGAGCAGATACTCTCTAGAGATGCCTTGCTTTACTTTGAGTATATCGAGGAGTACGAAACCTGCCAGTTAATTTTTGACTTGTTATACTAAGAGGATTGAAATGTTAAAATTATGTTAAAATTTATGTTTTGTTTGTTTATAAGTAATAAACATTTGTATATTTACAAAAACAAAAACAAACATTATGGCTTACATCAAAATATCAGACAGAAATTTAAAAAATGTAGAGGTAAAAATAATTAGCAGAAAGTTAGGTTTACACCCTGCTATTGTTAGAGATGACAGACGCAACAGATACATAAGCGACTATATTCTTTTTTTGATTGCCTTACATAACAAAACAAGGGGAGCTAACAACTCCCCACAATAACAAAACTATGGAATTAAAAACAACACTAAACAGACTCTTTGACAAAGACCTAGATTTAACCCCTAAGCAACAGCATATTTTAATAAAGATTATTGGCGATCATTCAAGGCACCAATTTAACGCAGGATTTCAAGCTGCAAAAGATATAATATAATGGATTGGACTCTACAAATAGCTTTCCATTATCCGCACGACAGATTCCTATTAGGTTGGGAATATATGGCTCAAACCAAAGAGTTTGATTACACAACAATAAAGCTGTATTTATTTATAGCAACTTTAACCTTAGATTATTAAACCATGAGAAAATATATACACAGATTACTAGTAAAAAATTCAATAGTACCCTATAAATCAATCACATTAAAAACGGGCGTCGTAGTGAATCACTACAGAGACGGACTCGTGGACGTTAGTTAGTTTAGTTTTGTTTAATTTTTGTTTTAGTTAGCCCTGCCTTAATTGGTGGGGTTTTCTTTTATAAGAAACAATATATAATATAATTCGTTTATATAATAGTACTAAAGATTAATAGTTAATTTCTTTTAATTATGGATAAGCGTAAAAAAAACGGAGGACATTCTACAATCTCCAAAGGACTAGACAAACGTAAGAGTCCATACAAGGCACTAATATCGCAGGCAATCTCTGAGCCTAAGTTTATAAAGATATTTCAGAAACTAGAGGCAGACGCATTGCATGGCAACATACAAGCCGCAAAGCTATACCTAGAGTATACAATCGGTAAACCTATGCAGAGCGTAGATATAACCTCAGAGGGTAATAGCGTAAACATTCCGACGATTTCCTTTACATCTACAATCGACGTAACACCAGAGAATGAGTAGCGTAAACATAAGCCCAAAATTTGCGCCCTTGTTTAATATACCCGACGGCGTGGATACGTTTATAATAACTGGCGGCAGATTCTCGCAGAAGTCATTTGCAACGTCTCTAAGCGCCTTAACTAGTTGCACGAAGTACGGGCATCGGATTTTATATTCAAGGTACACAAACGCCTCTCTAAAGGATTCTATATTCGCTGAGGTCGAGGAGAAAATCGAGCTAATGAATATGCAGAGTTTTTTTGAGCTGCAACAAAATAGAATCGTCTCTAATTTCAATAAAAGCAAAATAGTTTTTAAAGGATTAAAGGCAGGCTCTGGAGTGCAGACAGCAAACCTAAAGGGATTAAAAGATTTCTCGATGCTTATACTAGACGAGGCGGAGGAGATGCAAGACGAGGCAATCTACGACAAGATAGTGCTATCGATTAGAGGCAACGATGCAAGCAATCCAAACAAAAATATTAAGGTCTTAATCTTAAACCCTACGAGTAAGGAGCATTTTATCTACATGAAGTATTACGAGAGTAGAGGTGTGCAAGAGGGATACAACGGCGTAAAGGATAACGTCTGTTATATACATACCTCCTACCTCGATTGCCTAGAGTTTGTACCCGATGAGATACTAGACTATTTCGAGGATATGAAAGTCAGCAATCCAATCAAATACAATCACGTCGTGCTAGGCTCTTGGCTGTCAAAAGCGGAGGGAGTTGTTTATACAAACTGGCGCTTTGGCGAATTTAATCCCGACGGGTTGCAGGTCATCTTTGGACAGGATTATGGGCATACCGACCCGACAACCTTAGTAAAAATTGCAATAGATAAAAAAAAGAAAATAATCTACGCAAAGGAGGAGCTGTATAAATCCAAGTTAACAATCTCGGAGATATACGCAATCAATAGACAGAGAGCAGGGCGCAACCTCATCATAGGAGACAGCGCAAGCGCAGGCACAATCGCAGAGCTGCAAAAGCTAGGTCTTAATATTAGAGGCGCAAAGAAAGGAGCAGGCAGTATCGCAACGGGTATAGCATTAATCCAAGACTACGAGCTTGTCGTAGATGCAGATAGTACTAATATAGCAAAGGAATTAAATAACTATGTATATACGGATAAGGGAGCGCAGCTTGCTTGTGATATGTACAACCATAGTCTGGACGCGCTGAGGTATGGCGTATTGCACATGCTTGCTAATCGTGGAAAGGTAGAGATAAGGTAAAGAAACAATACAAGGCAAAAATCGTTTTTATTATATGACAGAGACTATTAAAATTAGCGTACCCGAAAACATCGCAGATATTACTCTAGACCAATACGTCAAATTTGAGGCGCTTAGAGCAAAGGAGGACAAGCTAACGGAACAGGGAATGATTGAGAGAGTTATATCTCTGTTTACTGGCATTAAAAAACAGGACGTTAAAAAGTTAGTACACAAAGACTACGAGGGTTTAATGGCGCAGATTATAGCAGCCTGCGAGCAAGACGTAGAATTTGAGCAGCGCTTTACACTTGACGGAGTAGAGTACGGGTTTATCCCAAACCTAGACGAGATAACGACGGCGGAGTATGTAGACCTTAGCACGATAGGAATGCAGCTAGAGGATTTGCATAAAATAATGGCTATACTATTCCGCAGGATAACTCACGAGGACGCTTTCGGAAACTATGAGATACTGCCCTACAGCCACAACAAAGCAAACGACGAGATTATGAGACGCTGCCCTATGAATATTGTAAACGGCGCTCTGGTTTTTTTTTGGAGTTTATCGAAAGAATTAAGGAGAGCTATCCAGAAATTTACGAGTCAAGTGGAGGAGAGCAACAGGCAGCAAGCTATTTTAAAAGGTGGGGTTGGTATGTAACTATTGACATGATGGCAAACAATGATATACTGAAAATCGACAGAGTGCTAGAGACTAAGGTACACGAGTTTCACATATTCCTAGCTCACAAATTAGATAGGCAGAAAATGGAGGCGCAACTAAGAAAACCAAATGTAACACAATTATAATGAATGCATACAGCACACTACTAAGATATATAAAAGCTCTAGCGGAGCAGGACGAGTATGTTAAGACCATAACGAGCGGCGAGGATATAGACCTAAACAAAGGCAATCTATTTCCGCTTTTTAATATTGATATAACGGAGGCAACTTTTACCTCTACGGCGACAATTTCCTTTAGCTTAAATATACAATGCCTAGATATTAGAGAGATTAACAAGGAGAATGTAAACGACAAATTTTATCTAAACGACAATGAGGTCGACAACTTTAACTCGACGCTGTCTTGCTTAAATGCGCTCTGGGTAAAAATGTACAGAGACTTTGCAATAAACAATATAACGGCGTCAGAGAGTCCGACGTTGCAACAGATAACATACTCAGACAAAAACCTGCTTGACGGGTGGGATATGTCTTTCGAGGTTGAGATGCCTATCTCAGAAACAAATCTCTGCTATTGGATAACTTAAACAAAATATTTAACAAGCTAGGGAGCAACGTTGTAAAGCAGTCAAAGGCTAATCTAAAGAAAAAAAAGAAAGGCGGCGGCGAGCTAGACAAGTCTATAAGGTATAATCTAAGAGGCAACGGAATCGAGTTTACTCTAGCGGATTACTGGGAGTATGTAGATGCAGGGGTAAAAGGAAAGGGAGGAACAAAGGCAGACGGCAAAGCGTGGCGATTAAAAAAGGTAACAAATACTAAATTTAAGTATCGAAATAAAAAGCCGCCGTTTATGGCTTTTAACGGGTGGAGTATCCGCAAGGGTATAGCGCCAAGAGATGCAAAGGGTAGATTTATAAAACGCAAGAGCCTGCTGTATGCTTTGGCAAATAGTGTATATCATACGGGTATAGAGACGACGCATTTTTTTACAGACGCTTTGGATAACGAGATACTAAGATTAGGCGATGAGGTAGGCGAGGCTTTTGCTTTAGACCTCATCGATAAAATGCAAACAAAAAATAAAAACGTAACAATAACATAATGATAAGAGCATTAAGTCCGTACTACATAGATACGCCGTTAGTATATGGCGGTACAACCTGCGACAAGTATACGCTAAACGTGTGGGTTTGGAATGGCGACAAGTCAACTCCAGACTCTACAAATAGCTACCAGATAACGTATGAAAATACAACGGCATCGACTGGAACGCATAGCATAAATATAAACGCAATTATACAAGACTATATCGAATTTAAAGAGCCTAGTCCGTCGCTAGTTGCAGGGGTGCAAGTTATAGATGGAGACAATCAGCAATGGGTTTATACTTATGTAACCTATGACGAAGTAGCTACTTTGTACCACGAGGAGACGGAAATAATGGCGCTAGGGTATGCGTATGGAAACGAGGGGCGAAATGTAACGGCGGTAACAGATAACACCTTGTTAATACCTCAGCAGTATAAAGTTAATCGAGAGGGCAGCTTTGTATTTCCTATCTATGTGCCTACGGGATTAACTCCGCAATCAATTAGCGTAAAGTCTTATCCTGCATTAACTATTAATTATAGCGCAACACCTGCGCAGTCAGACGACAGCGACGAGATTGTTAAATACCTTTGGATTGATGTATCCGTAGCGACAAACGAGTCCTATATAGAAATAATCTGGAACGGCAAAACTACGACGTTAGATATAACAGACGAATGTAAATACAATCCTTTAGACTTATTTTTTCAAAATAAAGACGGGGCTTTGCAGAGCTTTACACTATTTAAAAAGCAAGAGGAGACTATAAACGTAACGGATAGTAATTTTGAGACAAACAGAGGGCAGGCATCGGACGGATTCCATCAGTTTGTAAGGTACGGCGTGCAGGCTAGGACTACATTAACGGCTGAAAGCGGTTGGTTAGACGAGGATATGAATGAGGTTGTTAAGCAGATACTACTAACAGAGAGAATCTGGAGCTTTGAGAGTGGTACTTACACTCCTTTAAACTTAAAAATGACCTCGCAAAAGTTTAAGACAAGGCAAAACGATAGGCTTATAAACTATACAATGACCTTTGAGAAAAGTTACAACGAAATAAACAACATATAAGCATGGTAAATCTATACGTTAACGGCGAATTACTAGACCAATACGCAGACGAGAGCGTGGATATAGTTAGCTCTGTTTTAGATGTGAGCGATATTACTAAAAATACAGGCGATTACTCTAAGAGTTTCACGATTCCTGCTAGTAAGAATAACAATAAAATCTTTAAACATTGGTATAATGCGTCTATAGATAACGGCTTTGATTCTAGGAGTAAAGTAGACGGCAGTATAGATATAGACGGCGTACCTTTCAAGCTAGGAAAGTGGAGGCTAAACAAATGTAATATTGTAAAGGGTAGGCTTGAGAGCTATACAATTAACTTTTTTGGAAACCTGCCGAATATTAAAGATACTATAGGCGAGGATTTGCTGAGTGATTTATCATTTCCTACTTTAACGCACGATTGGACGAGTGACAACGTAAAGGACGGACTAGAGGGAGACCTACTTAATGGCGATGTCGTTTATACGTTAATGGCAAATAAGCGCTATTTTTACAACTCACATTCGGGAGCGCACGACGTAGACGATACGACTATAAATATAGCAAACGATGCGAGTACATCACACGCTACTGGCGTAGTATGGAGCGACCTTAGACCTAGCGTAAAGCTATCTAAAATAATTGATGCAATCGAGGCAAAATATAATCCTTTTTTATATGATAATCCTATTATATTCTCAAGAGATTTTTTCGGTACAACCGAATTTAATAAGCAGTATCTTTGGCTAAAGGCAGACGACAGGGAGGCTGTAGGTGGCGGCGAGGAGATTGTAGATTTTACAACGGGAGACGAAACTTATATAAATTTAACTAGTAATATAGGAACATTTGAAACTATACGAACGGGAGTAAATAGAACAAGATTTACAATAGTTAACAAGATTACGCCTGCCTCTGGTTATGAAAATGCTCCCTATACATTTATAGTCAGAGACGCAGATACAAACGAGGACGTCTACGCTTGGGATTCTGAGCAATGGGCAAACGGCGACGGGGTTGTATCTATAAATACTAGTTTATTCTCTCCAGAGGGTACGACCACTTTTAAATTTAAGTGGTATGTAAAGAGTAATTCAAAAATAGAGTTTAGCTCTACGATAGGCGTTTTAAAATATGTTGCGGATATACCCTCTCCGTTTAATACAACGACTGGCTCGCAGACTTTATTAAACGAGGTGATAATAGGCGACGAGATGCCAGAGTTAAAAATCGTTGACTTTCTCAAGGGCATATTTAATATGTTTAAACTTGTAGCGATTCCAAAAGATGACGGCAGTATATATATTAACTCGCTAGATTCTTACTACTCACAAGGGCAAAGATACGACGCAACTAAGTACATAGACTTTGCAAAGTTTGACGTAGACAGAGGCGAGCTTTTAAAACGAATTGCTTTTGAGTTTGAGGAGCCGAGTACTATTTTAAATATGGAGTTTAAAAAGAGAGCGGCGGATAAACAAGGTTACGGAGCATCGCTTGTAAATGTATACGAGAGCTTGACGCCTAAGAAATTAATCGACGGCGATACGCTAGAGGTAAAGCTACCATTTGAACAAATATATTTTGAGAGGCTAGTGGATCAAAATACGGCGGTGTCAGAGCCAAACACAAACATACAAACGGGCGTAATACTAGACGATAATTTAAACCAAGTTGTACCAAAGGCGGTACTGCATTATGTATCTATGCAGGATATATCTAGCACGCCTATACGATTTGTTGACGACTTAGCGGCGGACGATAGGCTAAACACTAACTTAATTATACCGACTCATTCCTTTGGTACTGAGTTGCCAATATATGCAAATCTATTTGAGGCAGAGTTTAGCAACTTTACGGGCGAGGCTTTAGTTAATAATTTATATAGTATACATTACAAAGATTATGTAACTGCAATATTTGAGCTAAAGAGGCGAACGTTTATGTATACCGCAAACCTGCCTATACAGATAGTTACAAGGCTTGATCTAAACGATGTAATTGCAATTAACGATATAGACTACCGCATAAATAAATACTCTTATAACCTCTTAAACGGCTTGACAAAGCTAGAGCTAATTAACGGCTTTGATACTAGGTTAGTAAATAGGGTTTACATTCCGTCTATTATTACATTAAGTACTTATGCTGAGGATATGACTTTTAACGTCGAGGGTATTGCTACGGATTACGTTGTTACAAAAATAGACGAGGGCAGCGGTACGTCTTGGATAACTACGGGAGTAGAGGGAACGGATAACAATCTAGCGACTATATCCGTAGACGAGTGGACGTCGCCGTCTGGCTCTCGCAGCATGATAATTAGATACGTTGGTAACGGAGTAACAACAGATATAACAATACGACAAAATGAGTAACGATATAACAGAGGTAATCGATATTTTAAGGAAAGGCGATTTTTACGGAGCAGGCGACTGCGTGGAGATAGCAAAAGGCAAGCGGCAGATTGTAACCTCTTGGAGTGGATTAAAAACAAAAATTAAACGTACTATAAAAGCAAAAAGATAATGAAAGACGTAATCGTAAAACTAACTATTGACGACAAGGGAGCTATTAAGTCAGTAGAAAATATGCAAAGCGCTATAAAAGACGTAGGAGACGAGGCAAGTAAAACAGATAAAGAGGTCGAGGCTATTGGTGTAACCGCAGGAAAGACTAGGACTGGATTTAATGTTATGGCTAAAGCTATCTCTAAAGTAGGTCTTGCTTTAAAAGCGGCAGGTATTGGATTAGTAATTGCTATAATTGCAGGATTGACAGAGGCATTCTCTAGAAATAAAGAGGTCATGGATAAACTTAGTATTGGTCTAGAAACAATACAAGGATTTTTCTCACAAATTACAGATGCTTTGGTTGCTACTTACAACGCAGTAACGGCAACTAGCGAAAACTTTGACGCACTTGGTAAAGTAGTAAGCAGTTTAATTACTATATCTTTATTTCCTTTAAAAGCTACATTTTATCAATTATTACTAGCATCAAATGCTTTGAGACTAGGTTACGAGAAAATGTTTGGAGATGGCGAAAGCGTTAAAAAAGCTCAAGACGACCTAGACAGAACAAGGTTAAATATAATAGAGCTAGGACTAGACGTATCTAAAGCAGGTAAAGATATTGTAAACAATTTCAGCGAGGCAGTTTCTGAAGTTACAAATATTGCAGAAATTACCTCAGAGAGTTTCTCAAAGGTTAGTATTAAAACTGCAAACGAATCCGCAAAAGCCTACAAGGCTGCAAAAGATGCGGCAATATTAGCGCAGGCGGAATCTGCGGCATTACGAGCAGGTTATGAGCTAGAGGCGGCAGAGTTAAAAAAGATTCGAGACAATGTAAATTTAAGTCTAGAGGAAAGGATAAAAGCAAACGACGACCTCGCAAAAGTTTCAAAAAAGGCGGAGGCTGAAATGAAAAAACAAGCGCAACTTGCTATTAACTTAGCAGCTCTTGAAGTAAAGCGAAATGATAGTATCGAAAACCAAGCGGCATTGATACAAGCTAACGCAGATTTAAAAGCAGTCGAGGCAGAGATTGCAGGTAAAACGGAGGAGGTTGAAACTAACAGAGTCGGACTTTTAAATGAGCAAAATGCTTTAATACTAACGGGTATAGAGTCAGAGAAAGAAAGGCAAAAAATACAACGTGAGTTTGAGGCAGAGCAAGAGATTGACCCCTTAGTAAAATTACAAAAACAAAAGTCTGCGCTTGAGCTAGAAAATACTGCAATACTAGAGGACATCGAGGCAAAGAGATTACTATACGCAGAGGGTACGCAGGCAAGAGTAGACGCAGAGCAGGAATATTTAAATCAAAAGCAAAATATTGACAACCAAATAGTAGCAAATACAAAAGCTACTAACGAGCAAATTAAAGCTAACGACCAAGCAACCGCAGACGCAAAAAAAGCAATACAAGAGGCAAGCCTTGACGCAGTAGCGACTGGTTTTAGTATACTAGCAGGATTTGCAGAGGAAAATAAGGATTTACAAGCTGCGAGCATTATAGCGGAGAACGCTGTAGGTATTGCAAAAAACATAATAAATACAAACGCAGCAAACGCAAGGCTAACTCTAGAGGGAGGAGTCGCAGCGCCTGCATTAATTACAGCTAATAATATCAGAATGGGTATCGGTATCGCCTCGTCTATAGCAGCAGCAAGAAATGGACTTGCCGCATTAAATGAAAGCGGAGATACAAGCGACGAAGCAGCAGCAGGCGGAGCAGAGGCTCCCGCTTTTAATTTAGTAGAGGGAACGGAAAGCAACGCAATACAAGACAGCATAACAAGCCAAGACAACGCCGTCAAGGCGATAGTAGTCTCTGGAGACGTTACCACAGCTCAAAGCGCTGACCGCAATGCTGTCGACTCAAGTGGATTTTAACAAATAGTGAAACAATAACAAGATTTTTTCGTTATAATATTGTAAACGTATGAAAAGATTCGAGGGTAAATACAATAAAAACAGCAAAGGAGTTTTTGCAATCTCATTGGTACACTCCCCTGCGACTGAGGAGTTTTTTGTAGCAATGTCAAAACAAGACAAACTCGTAACACTTGCAAAAGTAGACGAGGAGAAACGAATTTTAATGGGTTTAGTATTACAGCCTAATCAATTAATCTACAGAGTAGACGAGGACGGAAACGAGTTTGAGATGTTTTTCTCAGAGCAAACAATCCGAGATTTTTCACAAAATTTTTTCCAAAGCGGTTTCCAGTTAAACTCAAAGCTAGAGCATGATACACCAATCGACGGCGTTACGTTTACAGAGTCGTGGCTAGTAGCAGACCCAGAGAAAGATAAATCCGCAGCCTATGGCTTAGAGTACCCCGTTGGCTCGTGGCTTGTTTCTATGAAAGTAGACAACGACGATATCTGGAACAACTACATAAAAACGGGAGAGCTGCGAGGCTTTTCAATCGACGGAATGGTCGAGTTAGAGGAAGTAAATTATAAAACCGATATACAAATGAGTAAAAGTAACAAAAGCATACTCGCATTGCTAAAAGATATAGTAAGCAAAAACGAGGAGCAGCTAGAGGTAACTCTAGGGAGCGTAAAATCTGGAGAGCTAGATATTCAATTTGAGGGAGATTCTCTTGAGGTTGGTACGGCTGTTTTTTTAATTGGCGAAAATGAGGAGCGTGTGCAACTAGCAGACGGAACTTATCAAATCGACGACGCAGGCGAAATCGTAGTTAAGGACGGACTAGTAGAGTCAATGTCTGAGGGCGAGGAAGTAGTAGAGGACGAAGTTGTAGAGGAGCCAGAGGTCGAGGCAGAGCTAAAAGAGGAGGACGAGGAGAAAATGGTCGAGGCTAACGAGGCGGAGTCTATGGAAGTGATTAAACAAATCTTGGAAGATATGTTTAACGCTTACGCTGAAAGCATGGAAATTAAAATGACTAGCTTAGAGTCTAAACTAGATACTTTAACATCTGAAAATGTAGAGTTAAAGGAGCAGGTTGTAACACTATCGGCGCAGCCGTCAGTAGAGCCTATAAGCTCACAGCCAAAACAAGTAAAAATGACAAAGCAAGGACGTATCCTTGAGGCAATCAAAAACGCAAACAAGTAAATTAATTAATTTAAAATAGAATAAAAAATGGCAATTACATCAAATTATGCAGGGCAGGCAGCAGTAGACATCATGTTGCAAGCAATCAAAGAGGAGGATACTCTCCGTCTTGGACTTATTAACGTTGTTCCAGACGTAGGTTTTAAACTAAACTTGAGAAACTTAGACGTTACTCTTGGAGTTGTAGATTACGCTTGTGGAACAACCGCAGCAACGGACGCAGTAGCTTACTCAGAGAAAGTACTAACACTTTCAAAATTTAAAAACGAGTTTACAATCTGTAAAGAGGATTTCCGCCCAACGTGGAGCGGCGAGTCAATGGGAGCATCTGCTTTTAACGACCAAACACCTCAAGAAATTGCAGACGCAATCGTAGCAGATACAGCAGCTAAATTGGCAGAATGGTTTGAAGACCAAATCTGGAACGGAGCAGGAACTGCGGGAACAATGAGCGGACTAGTTACTCAGTTTGCAGCAGACGGCGACGTAATAAAAGCAAACAACGGAATTACAGCAATCGGAGCGGCTATCTCTACGTCTAACGTATTGGCAGCATTCGACGCAGCTACGGCAGCACTACCTTACGCACTAAGACGTAAAGATGTAAACTTTATCGTATCTCCAGACGTTGCAGACGCTTACACTAAGTTATTAATCCAAAACGGAGCAGCTAACGGACTAGGAGGCGACGCTAACACTGGATTAGTATACGGACGTTATAACGTGCAAGTAGTAAATGCTTTAGCAGATAACACAATCGTATTGTTTGAGAAGTCTAACATCACAATGGGTACGGGATTAGCCTCAGACGCTACCTCTATTAGAGTAAAAGACCTTGACGAAGTAGATTTGAGCGGTAACGTTTTATATAAGTCTGTATTCGGTGGCGCTGTAGGATATTCTTACGGAGCGGAAATAGTTTGGTTACTTACTACAACAGCCTAAATACTAGGGGAGGTTTAACCGCCTCCCTTTTTTAAAACATTAATAATCGGTTGCGTAAAGCAACTAAAAACATTTATAACTTATGGCGTGTTTACTTACAAGCGGACGAGCTAAAGTGTGCAAAGACGGACTTGGAGGTCAGTCTACACTATATCTTTTTGACAGCTTACCCGATGCTTTTACCATTTCAAATGGAGAGGCAACGGCAATGAATGCCTCACTAACTGCGGCGTATGCTTATCCTTTAGAGGGAGACGGCAATACACTAGAGCAGTCAATGGTAGGCGACAGAAATACGAGCAGCCGAGTAAATACTCAAACGCTCACAATTACATTAAAATCTATGGACGCTGCAACAAATGCAGAGTTTAATCTAGTAGCGGCAGGATACCCTAGCGCTGTAGTAGTCGACAGAAACGGCAACTTTATAGCTTTAGGTCTTGACGACGGCATCGACTTTACAATCGTATCACAAACTGGAGGCGCAAAAATCGACATGAATGGCTACGTTTTAACAGGCGTATCTACTTGCAAGGATTTGGCTCCGTTTTTGGATTCAGCTACTCAAACATCTTTTTTAGCAGTAGTCTCTTAATTTAGTTTTATTCCCTTAAAAGAGCCTTGTATTAATTTACGAGGCTTTTTTTTTGCTAAATAGAAACAAAAACGGACTTTTTTCGTTTTTATTATATAGAAGTTTGTTTTATGATAGTTGACCCTAATTTAAGTATACATACAATAAAGATAGTGCCTAGATATAATCCGTCTAACGCATTAACTTTAACTATTACAGATAGTACACTAGGAACGGATACAAACGTAACTCCGACGTACACAATGGGCGGAGATTATAAGCTGTCTCTAGTATTTAGCTATACATTTACAGACGAGCATAGTTATCAGTTAAGACTTACGGACGACGTAACTACAGAGATAGTTTACAGAGGTCTTGTATTGGCTACAACGCAAGCAGCTCAAGACTACAAGCTAACGACTAACCGCTATACATGGTAAAAATATGAGTGATATTAAATTAATAACATTAACGAGTTACACTAGACCGCCATTAATGGAGGATAAATCTAGAGACTGGGTAATGAACGGACGTAATAATGAGTATTACAACTATATTATTGACCGAAATAACGGCAGCCCTACAAATAGCAGTATTAATCAATCTTATAGTACCCTAATTTATGGTAAAGGATTGCGTACATCTAGCGGAAGTTTAGGCGCTGAGAATTGGGGGAGGCTACAAACGATATTAAGACCTAGAGAGCTGCGCAAAATGATAGCAGATTTTCAAGTATTCGGAGAGTTTAGCTTTGAGGTTATAGAAACTAAAGGCGGAGATTTACATAGCTTGACGCATATACCTAAGCAAATGGTAATCCCGTCAATAGCAAACGAAAAAAACGAGATTGAGCGCTATTGGTTTTCTAGGAATTGGAGAAAATATACAGACGTAGAAAATACTCCCGTAGCTTATAACGCATACGGCGCAGCTAGAGGGAACTCTATTTATGTAGCAAAGCCTTACGTTGTAGGAGCTGAGTATTTCGGCGCTCCGAGCTATAGCTCAGCTTTAGTTTTTGCCGATATGGAGGAGGAAATCGCCAATACACAAATATCGTCTATAAAAAACGGATTAAGCGCAGGGTATATAATACAGATACCGAACGGCACAAATTACACTCCAGAGGAAAAGGAGGAGTTTGAGAGACAAGTAAAACGTAAACTAACCTCTAGCTCGAACAGCTCGAATTTTATTATCAGCTTTAATGACCAAGAGGTAGCTATAGAGGTAACGCCGTTTCCAGTTAATAGTAACGTACATAAACAATGGGAGGCTTTGCAAGACCAATGCAAAACGCAGATAATGACAGCGCACAAAGTAATTAGTCCGAGTCTTGTAGGTTTATCGTCTGCAAGTGGATTCAGCTCTGTAGCCGACGAGATGGATATGAGCGAGCGCCAAACTATAAAGCGAGTTATAAAGCCAAAGCAGGATTTTATACTAGACGCAATCGAGGAGGTGCTTGTAAACTACGGGATTAACCTAGATTTATATTTTGCTCCATTAACTGAGGAAGTTGTGGAGGTAAAAGAGGAGACTGCGGAGTTATCTAGTCACGTTTGTATGAGCGAAAAAATAGAGCTTGAGAGTTATAACGACTATCCAGAGGCTGCAAAAAACAACGCAAAACGTGCTTTAAAATGGGTTGAAAAAAACGGCTGGGGAAGTTGCGGAGAGGCAACGGGAAAAAAAAGAGCAAACCAAATCGCTAACGGAGAGAATCTAAGTAAAGATACTATTTCAAGAATGGCATCTTTTAAAAGACATCAGCAACATAAAGACGTACCATACTCAGAGGGTTGCGGCGGTTTGATGTGGGATAGTTGGGGCGGCTCGGCAGGTGTTAACTGGGCAATCTCAAAAATGAAAGAGTTAAATATGAGTACTCACGTTTGTATGAGTGACGGAGCGCCTGCTGAGTTAGCCGACTCTCTTATAGAGCTAGGCGAGACTCTAGACGTCTCAGAGTGGACGATGCTAAGTAGTGCGGACGTAGATTACGATACAGACGGAGACCTTTACGACTTAGTACAATTTGCAACGTCTACGGGTACGGCTAGACCTAACTCAAAGAGTGTGCAGGACAACAAAGATATAGCAATACGTTATAGATATGTAGGTAATAAATCTCCGCAAAGAGAATTTTGCAGAAAAATGATGCAAGCTAATAAGCTATATCGCAAAGAAGATATTTTGCAAATGAATAAGGCAGGAGTAAACGACGGCTTTCAAAAAGGAGGTAAAAGCAATCCTAACGGCTACAGCATTTGGTTATATAAAGGCGGTGGCAGAATGTCGGCAAATTTCCCTCAAGGAACTTGCCGTCATAAATGGCAAAGAGAGATATATCTTAAAAACGGGAGCGGATTAGACGTAAATAGTCCACTAGCTAAAACTATTAGCACGTCAGAGGCACGCCGCAAAGGATATAAAGTACCAACAAATGAGAGTATTGTCTCTATAAAACCACATAACGCATAAGATATGGCAGATTTTCTCTTTATATCCCCGACAGAAATTAAGCAAACCACGATTGTAGGCGGAGGAGTGGACGACGACCGCTTTGTGTTCGTGATTTCAGATGTCCAAAATACGATTATTTTACCGCTTTTAGGCGAGGAGTTGTATAATGTAATACTAGCAGGCGCAACAAACGGCAGTTTGACTGGTTTATATCTAGAACTTTATACTAAATATATACAACCTATTACAAAATATCAGTCTGTCGCTAACTTTGTACTAATAAGTAACTATCTAGTAACTAACGGAGGCAGTGTATCGCATACCTCAGACAATGCTCAGTTAATGAGTGCGGAGGAATTGACTAGGTTATCGAATACTTACGCAGGAATGGCGGATACTTTTATAGATAGGTTTAACGATTGGATAGTATTAAACCATTTAACAGAGTATAAGACAACGCAAGACGGCGTAGACGCATCGACGCACGTTTCAAATCGTAGCGGTTGGTTTTTTGGACAGCCGTCTAATAGAGTGCAAGACCCTTATCCACAGAGTCCAGACGATATAATTAAATTTTAAGATGTCATATTTAATACAAAAAGGATATAAAGAGGATTGCAAAAACTTTCAAGGCGGAGTAGATAAGGTATATCTATTTCCATATGTAAAGTATGGCGTTTCGGATATTACTTTCGGAGGTAGCTCTAAAGTAAACAATCCAAACGCTCAAAATATTACAAGATTTCCAAGTACTACGATTTACGAGTATGAGGCTGTAAATATTACCTTTACCGAGAACGCTACTATAACGAGCGGAGGCATCGAATGGGCGCAGGATTTATCATTTACATTGCCGAGAAGTTTTGAGGCGTTAAACGCCTTTAAATTAATGTACCAAGACTATAGCGCTATCATATTAGACAGAAACGGCAACTATAGACTTATAGGTCTTTGGAATGGCGGAGAGGTTACAATAAACGCAGGAACGGGAGGAGAAAAAAATGCAATGAACGGCTCTACAATATCCTTAAAAGCGAGAGAGGATAACCAAGCGTATTTTTTAAACAACTTTGATGCAGATTTTACTATATTTAATAACGATAGTATTAACTTTTTAGAGTTTAGTGTTACTAGTAGCAGCTTTCAAATAACAACGGGAGGCGGTACTTACTTATATAATGTAACAGCAGACGACGGATATAGTGCTACGGGATTAACGGGAGACCATTTAATCAATTTTACTGGCGTATCTGAGCCTCATAAAGTAAGTATTTCGGGAGTATTTCCTGCTTTTGATTTTACAGGAAATGCGGACGATGTTAAAATAGTAGAATTGTCAAACTTTGGTATATACGGGCTAGGCTCTACAAGTCAAGAGGACGCTTTTAATGGGTGTACAAATTTAACGATTACAGCAACGGACGGAGGAAACTTTAAAAATGTAACAGATTTAACAGATTCTTTTTTAGGCTGTAGCTCTTTAATAAGTTTCCCATATATTGATACGGGCAAAGTAGAGGATTTTAACGCTACATTTCGAAATTGTACGTCTTTAACAGATTTCCCTTTATTAGATTTTAGTAGCGGTATTTATTTTACAAATACATGGCAAAATTGTACTAATTTAAAACATTTCCCTGCAAACGCTTTCGATAATTGTACGGCGACAGATTTTACCGATGCGTTTAGTAGCACAAATTTAAGCGAGCAATCAATAGATGGCATACTTGAAAGCCTAGACGTTGCAGGGCAGATAAACGGAACATTCACACAATCGGGAGGAGATGCTCCTAGCTCTGTAGGTCTAGCGGCAAAGACAAGTCTAGAGGCTAAAGGGTGGACTATATCAGTAACAACTTAATAAATATATAAAAAAATGAAAATTTACGTCGATTCAGTAACAAAGGAGCTAGTAGTATTAAACGGCATCGAATACAGATACCCTGCATATTGCGAAATCCAAAGACAAAAGCAAGGAGATTTTATTATTATAAAAACTACTCAAGGAGTGAGTATTTTAGATAAAACTTTATACTCAGATTTACAAGACGAGGCAGGTACAGCTTACGCAAGTTTTGCAGCTTTAAAAACTGCTTTAGATTCATACTTTGACAGCGTACTTTAATGAGTAGGCGCAGAGTAATAATGATGTTATTCGGTAGCGGTATACCGAACTTGCTCACGACTTTACGGAATCGTGCAACATATTACGAAAATCAATCATGTACTACCGCAATTTTAGATAAAATAGAAAAAATACAATAATATGAGTAACTTACTAGACCGCGCGAGTGTCGTGCTAACTCCGACCGCCTACAATAATGGCGAGGCACTATGTATTAAACCAGACGACGCAAGCGGAGATTTTCAATTTTACCGTAATAGTGCAGCTACAAGAGTAAACGCTCAAGGGTTAGTTGAGAACGTACAAATACTATCTGGTAATTTAGTGCAGAACGGAGATTTTAGTGAGTTAGGTAGCGAGGAAATTAGCAATGGCTCGTTTTCTCAAGAGGGAGTGGAATTAATTACCAATGGCGATTTTAGTAATGGTTCTACGGGTTGGGAATTAAACCCTTCTTCTGGAACTGCTATTGTATCTAATGGAAAATTAAATTTTACAAATTCAACTAGTAGCGGTACTCAAGTACAACAAAAAAATAGGCCTTATGTAATTGGTAAAACTTACAAAATAACTTTCACTGTTACAGACTACATTCAAGGCGGTATAAGGTTAAGTATTGGAAATAATTTAACTACTTCCGTTTCTGCAAACGGCACTTTTACCCAATATATAACATATACAAATGGGTTGGAAAGAAATTACATTTATACTAGTGGCTCAACTGGCTCAATAGACAACGTTTCTGTCAAAGAGGTTGGGCAAGATTGGTCATTGCTTAATGCTGAATTAACTAATAACGGGGTTATTATAGGTCAACCCGATGGCTCTATATCACAATTTGGTCAATTTGGTGTTTTTACTATTGGTAAACAATATAAATTAACTTATGATATTTTAGAGGATAACGGAGGTGTTTTTAGTTTAGCTGCTCCTTCAACAATATTAACAACAACTTTAGGCTCACACACTATTTATTTAACGGCAAATAGTGCAGACTTATTTATAAAAAGGTCATCAGCAAGTACTACAACAAAAACAACTTTTACAAACATATCTGTTAAGGAAGTAGGGCAAAATTGGACGTTGGGTACTAGCTGGAGTATTGGAGATGATAAGGTAATTGCGGTAGATGCACCTTTTAATAATTCAATATCTCAAAATATTTCTATTGTAGCTGGTAAAAAATACAAAATATCTTTTAATATTTCCGACTATGTAAAGGGAAATGTTAGAGTTAATGTTGGTAATGCACCAAGTAATACTGTCTCAAGCAATGGTAGTTTTACATTTGTTTTAGATGCTTTTAATACAGCACCTTTATTTATACAAACTTGGGCTGGAGGAAGTGGAACAACTTTATCAATAACAAACATTTCAGTTATAGAAATTACAGACGATACCAATCTCCCCCGTATAAACTACGAGGGTTTCAGTTACCAAGATGCTTTAGGAAGTGAGGAAATTGTAAATGGAGGGTTTGATAATGGGAGTGCTAATTGGACTGTTGCGGGAGGTAACCCTATATTCGAAAACTCATCTGTAAACTTTGTAGACTTTTCTACAATAAACTCAAATAATTTAGTAGTAGAAACAGGTAAAACATATAAGATTACTTACACTATAAGTAACAAAGTTGGAAGTTCTGTTTTTGGTTTTTTCTTAGGTGGATGGAACACAGCACAACATCAAGAAATAGGTACTCATTCTGAGATTATAGATGTTAGTAGCTCTTCCGTTATTTATATTAGGAATGGTAATTCAAATTCTTCTGTTACAATAGACAACGTATCTGTAAAAGAATATCTCGGGCAAGTTCCAATTCCAAACTCGGGATGCGGAAGTTGGTTGTTTGAGCCGCAGAGTACGAACTTAATAACTTATAGCGAGGATTTTGAGGGTGTTGGATGGACATTAGGTGCGGGTTTAATTTCTTCTAATACAACAGATATATTAAGTCCAGAAGGAGTATATAATTCTACAAAAATAAGTAGTGCAAGTTATATTTCTGTTTATTATAGTGGTATATCTGTTACTCCATCAACACAATATACATTTAGTTTTTATGCTAAAAAAGGTGATTTTGATAATGCTAAACTTGCAGTATATGACGGAACAAATTCTTCATTTATATCTGTTGATATTTCATATTCAGTAACCGATACACAATGGACAAGAATAGAGCATACATTTACTACGCCAGCGGGATGTACAGACATAAGAATTTATCCAATGAGAGGAGTATCAAGTGGCTCAATATACTTTTGGGGCGCACAAGTAGAACAACAATCCTACGCAACATCGTATATTCCCACATCGGGAACATCAGTAACACGTAACCAAGATGTATGTAACAATGGCGGAAGTTTAGCAAGTATAAACTCAACAGAGGGGGTATTGTATGTTTTGCTTTCTGATATAAAAAGTCAAGATTTTGATAGTATAATAATTAATAACGGAATAGCTGACGAGAACAATCAAGTTAGAATATGGTTTTACAACAATACTATAACATACCAATACAAAGTCGGTAGTAATGTTTCTGCTCAAATTACAACAAGCACAATGGATTTAACATTAGATACTAAAATTGCGTGTAGTTGGAAATTAAACGAATTTAAGCTATTTGTAAATGGTAGTAAAATTAATCAAGATTTATCAGGTAGTGTTCTTGCAAATAATACATTAGAGTCGGTAGAGTTTAAGCGAGGGAATAATACGGGAAATTTCTACGGAAAAACAAAAGCACTTGCAGTTTGGAAAGAGGCTTTAAGTGATGAGGAATTAACCGAATTAACAACAATATAAGAGTAACAAATACACACGTATAAACAACAAGAGTAAAAAATGAAAATATACAAAGCAAATTTTGAAACCAAAGAGCAAGGAACTGAATACCTTTTAAATATAGGTGTACTTGTAGAAGTAGAGGGAGAGAATGTATTTGCACCTACAACGGCAGCAGTTGTATATATTGGTAAGGTAGTTAAGATACCCGCTACTTACGATGATGAGGGTAATATAATCACACCAGCGGTTTACTATGACGGCTATGCAATCGATGTAATGAGTAGCGAAACATTAGACTTTGGAAGTTATGCAGTATATCCAATAGAGGCAGCACATAGTTTTTATGGGTATCCAAGAAATGCAGAAGTTAAACCTACAAACGAATAACTATGTATAAAATAATTGCGGACTATATGGCGCTCGGACTTTGGGGTATGAGCATGGCTAACACAATCACAAGTTTTGATATTGCGAGCGCCTCAAGTGTTGCGCAGTTAATACTATCTATTTTAGGTATTGTATATCTAGGCGTTAAAATAGTAAACGAGACGCTAAACGGCAGAGTTGAAAGAGAGGGCAAGAGAATTGCAAACGAAATTAATAACAAAGAGCTAGAAGATGAGGAACTTTAATATAAACGAGTTTGATAGTCCAGACGTAAAAGGCTCGGGCGCAAAAATGGATAGTTGTTTTTTGGAAATGCTAGACAAAGCTAGAGATATAGCAGGGATACCTTTCGTTATTAATTCGGGATACCGCACACTTGAGCATAATATAGCTATATATAAAAAACTAGGAAAAAAACCTATAAAATCCTCGCATCTTAAAGGCGTAGCCGTCGATATAGCTTGCAATGAGTCTAGAGCTAGGTTTGTGATAGTTTCGGCTTTAAAAGACGCAGGATTCACTCGTATAGGTATATCTAACTCTTTTATTCACGTCGATAGTGATATCGATAAGGCTCAAAATGTAATTTGGACGTATTAATGGAAACAGGAAAGTACAAAGATAAGAACGGCACGACTAGAGTAGGCGATGCTTTGAGGTTTTTAGCTAAACAAGGTAAAACTTTTGCGCCCGAATTGCTACAGCTTGCTGCAAATGTTACGGGAGTCAAGGCTTTGGATAAGCTAGGCAACGCAATACGAGGAGATAAGGCACTCACTCCGCAGGATAAGGACTTGCTACTAGCAGAGTTAAATAAAGATATAGCTATAGAGCAGGAAATTACAAAGAGGTGGGAGGCAGACGCAAATAGCGACAACTATGCTAGTAAGAATATACGCCCGTTTACGCTCGCTTTTTTGCTTTTCTGTATGTTTGTATTCATTATGTTAGATAGTGCGTTAGACGGCTTTAAAATAGCCTCTGAGTGGATAGGATTGCTCAAGGGTTTACTAATGACTGCGGTCGGAGGTTATTTTGTAATACGAGGAGCGGAGAAAATCACAAAGAATATAAAAAAGTAAAGCCCTGCATCTCTGCAAGGCTGTATCCTAGTTGTGGCGTTGGTCAAATTTCCAATTCTCAAGCGCTTTTTTAGCATCTCGATAGGCTTTGTTTAAAGCCTTAAAACTAGGGTTGTCTTTATATAGCTCGTAATCGTTATAATAAACGATTGAGCGCTCTCTAAGAGCTTGAGGCAGGTCGTAATACTCTGCCTCTTTTACTCTTATAAAATACTCTTTACTGCCTTGCATATTATTTCGCTAGGGTTTTAACTTGCTCGGAGGTCAATGCATAGGCGTTTAAGGACTCCTTAGTTATTTTACCAGATTTTAGGGCAGCTAACGCCTTTGTAAAACGTTCGTCGCTTAGAGGCTGTTTAATTGGCTTAGGGGCAAACTCTTTTGTTATCTCTTTAAGGTATCTCACATCGTCAAACTTGCCCATAAATATATCTGCGTTAAATCCTAGCTTAGATATAGCTTTTGTAAGTGTATCCGTTTCTATTTTCTTAGCAAAGTTATCGTCTAGCATTGTCTTAGCGTTATTAATATATAGCTTGCAGGAATTTATTATTTCAAACTCTCCCTCTGGAAAGAAAAAAGTACCTTTAAAAACTACCATGTCATATTTGACAAGAGAGTAATCTAGCTCTATATTTTTGAATCCCCAAGTTTGCCCATATACTCCAAATTTCTCCGTTACCATCATAATTTGATATTGCGGAGCTATTGCAGTTATAGACATTCCGCCTATTTTAGCTTTTTTAGTATACTTAGGATTTGTTTTTTCTACGCTATTCCATAGCTTTAAATTGTTTACTTTCATAATAAGTTAAATTTATATTTTGTTAATCTATTTTGTACTCTAATATTAAAATTTGCGTCGAGTAAACGCTCCGATTCAGTTCCAAAGATACGATAATAAGGGTTGTTTTTATCCATTATGTAGTCATATCTTACAGATAATATCTTGAGCATATTCCTAACTCTTTTTATTTTCTCTTTGTTACTCATAAAAATCGGATATTGTTTGTATTAATAGCTCATGCTCTTTATCGGTTATATCTATATCGTCAAAGTCTTTGTCGAATACAGCAAATATTTCAATGTCAAAATGAGCATCGCCTAGCGTTACCTCCTCCGTCTCGAAATATGTGCCATGCGATAGCGATACGTCTCTGCTTGCGTAGATACTAAACTCAATACCATACTCGCCGAGCTGTGCCTCTACAAAATCCTGCTTTAATACCTCGCTATCGTGGTCGCTCTCCCAATCGATAAACGGAGCCTCAAAATCTTGTATAAAATCTTTGAGTGTTTTCATTATCTTTTTAGTTTTAGATTTAAAATTTTCTCTCTTAATGCTTTGCGTTTTTTGCCTCTTGGCAGTTTGTCAAAAAGTTGCTGTAATTTTTGGATTGTTTTCTTTTTTGTCATAATAAATATTTTTGTTTCACAATATTACAACTTTTTTTTTAATAAAAAAAAATGTTAATAAAAAAACGTAAAAAAGTGTAACTAATTTAATATATTATATTACTAACAGATATAAAACCCAAATGTTAGAAAAATTAGCAAAAAGAAATGACGACTGGAGGCGGTTAGCATTTCAAATATGCGGTAATTACGACCTAGCTCAAGACTTAGTCCAAGAGATGTATATTAAATTAGCAGACTATAAAAGAGCAAACGATGCTTTTGTAGCTATAACAATAAAAAACCTCTATTTGGATTTTTTAAAAAAGAAAAATCGGGAGGTCGGTATTGACAGCTTTTACTCATTACCTTATAACGAGAGTAATTTTGAGCCAAGCGACCTGCAAATAGAATACCTTGAGAGATTCGACGACCTGCCTATGGTACAAAAAGAGCTTATAAAAGAAAGTTTCGATAAATCTACAAGGCAAATCGGTAAAGATTTTAATATAAATTACTGCTATGTACATCGTCAAATACATAAAGGACTCAAAAAGATTTTAAAAGACGATTATAACCAATATAAAAATAGTAATCTTAAATACTTAAAAAAGCGTAAAAATGAAAGTAACTAAAAAAGACCTAAAAAATTTTAAAGGAGACAAGCGTAGTAAAAAATACAAAAAAATGAAACAAGACTACGAAAAATCGATTGAGACTAAAAACGTGGACGATGTAGGAATCGGCACAACACTTGAGAAAGTATTTAAAGCTACGGGCGTCTCTAAACTTGTCGAGACATTTACTCCAGACGGGAAAGACTGCGGCTGTAAAGAGCGCAAAAGACTTTTAAATAACTCGCCAATGTTTAACGTTTCGCAAAAGCCTAAGCGCTGCATGGATAAATCTATGTTTGAGGCTTACGATAATTTTTATAAGACTAGAGAGGTAGACAAATGGAGCGCAGAGGAGTTTAAACTAGTATTTGATACCTACGAGTGGGTTTTTGCCTTGAGATACGATACTAAACGTATGTGTGCAAACTGCAACGGCACAGCAAATATTTTAAAAATGATAACTAACTCTTTAGATAAAGTTTACCAGAGTTATAAACAATAGTAAATATTAGTTTTAAAAAGCCTTTAATTTGATTTATAGGCTTTTTTTGTGTTTTTAGGCGACAAACACGACATAATTTTTTGCCTTGTCGTGTGCTTTAGCCTAGTGATAGCAAAGGTTTACAGAGAAAGACGACATTTGTCGTGTCGTGTTTAGTATTTTAAAACTAAAAAAATAAACGCATACAATTTTAAAAAAAGACGACACGACACTTTTTTGTCGTGTTTTGGCAACAAAGTCAACGCTACACTGGGCTGAGGACACGACATCGCCTTTTTATTTTGTCGTGTTTGTCGTGTTTTGTCGTGTTAATAACTTTGAGAGTTAGTTTAATAATAAGTTTTATATTTGTAGTGATTGTCCGTTCAAGTTAATCGCTAATATAATCGTAGGAGGTTATAGTAATACATTGTAAAACTCTTAATATCTAAGCTACTCCTACCTTGAGCTTATTTATTAGGAGTTTTTTTATACAAGCAAATGATTAAACTAGATATTCAAAAATGTAATAACTTAATCGATAGGGGTTTTTCCCTTATTACGGCAACCGCCGATAAGATACCCGTAGGCAGTTGGAAAAAAGCGCAGGAAACGGCTACCGATATAGAGACCTTTAGAGTAAACTACTTGAATCCTAAAGCTAAAGCTGTCGGTATTGTGACGGGATTTAACGATTTGGAATGTCTGGACGTAGATTTAAAAGTATTTTCTACTGCAAAAGAAAAATCGGATTGGTGGGCGGAGTATCTTAGTTTTTTAGAGGATAACATTTTTAATTTTAAAGATAAATTTATAGTAGCTAAGACCATAAACGACGGATTTCACATATTATACAAAACCAAAAGAGCAGAGGGTAATCTAAAAGTAGCTAAACTTAAAGGTCATAAGCAGCAGATACTAGAGACTAGAGGTAAAGGCGGTTATATTGTAGCCTACTCCGATATATTAAACGGCAAAGAGTATACCGATATAGATTATATAAGCGACGAGGACAGAGCGATTTTATTTTCTATATCTAAAACATACGACTACAAAGATGAGCCTATAAAAGTAGAGGAGAAACCTAAAAAAGACAAGGCAATATCTACGGGATTGAGCGCATGGGAGGATTACAATAATCAAACTAGTATACTCGATTTAATAGGCGCAGACTTTGACGTAGTAAGAAACCTAAAAGATAAGTATATAATAAGACGCAAAGGAGCAGACTCTGCGCATAGCGGATATATTTACAAGGATAACGGATTAATGTTTTTATTTACCTCTGGAACTACATTTGAGGCAGAGAAAGGATATAATCCCTTTATGGTTTACGCTCATTATATGCACAATGACGACGCAAGCCTTGCAGCAAAGGATTTGTATAGTCAAGGATTTGGCGAGCGTATTGCAATAGATACGCCTATAGATTTAAACCTAGACGATAAAGAGATTTGCGTAAATACAGAGTTTCCTTTGGATATATTTCCACTTGAGTTACAGCATTATATACTAGAGAGACATCGCACGTTAAAGCAGTCTATTGACTACATGGGTTGCAGCTTGTTATTTTTAACCTCTATTATAGTAGGTAACTCGCAACGTATACAAATTAAAAACGGGTGGACGGAAACGCCTAGCATTTGGCTCTCTTTAGTTGGAAAAGCAGGGGTAGGAAAGACGCCGTCTATTAAGGGTATTACATTTCCCTTAGATAAGGCAAACAGCGCAGAGATAAAAAAGTATATAGTTGCGGAGGCAAAGTTTGATGAGTTTAACAATATGGACACTAAAGACAAGGCTTTAACTCAGCCAGTTTACAAGCCTAAAAAAACTCAATTTTTAGTTAACGACGTAACTCTGGAGGCGCTTGTCGAATTACACAACGAAAATACAAACGGCATAGGAGTACTAAAGGACGAGCTTGCAGGTTTCTTTAAGGATATGAATAAGTATAGAGAGGGCGGAGATATGGAGCATTGGCTATCGTCTTGGAGCGGTGGAGAGATTAACCTAAACAGAAAGACAGCGAGGAGTAGCTTTGTGGAGCGTGCTTTTTTACCAATAATGGGAGGTATACAGCCGACTATATTAGACGGATTCCAAACAGAGGAGAATAAGTCTAACGGGTTTATTGACCGAATGCTTTTTAGTTATCCAGAGCTAGAGGTCGAGGACTATGTAGACGAGGAGATAACGCAGGATTTACTCGAATGGTATGAGAATTTTATTATTAAATTTTACGAGTCGACTAAAAGAAATTTAAGACTAGGCGAGGGCAACGTAGTCGAGGCAGTAACCGCAGAGTTTACTCCAGATGCTAAAATAGAATACAAGCGAATACACAAGGAAATAACTGCGATGCAAAAGTCGGAGGATATAGCAGAGGCAAATAAGTCAATGCTGCCAAAAATGAAAGCCTACGTCGCTAGATTTGCTTTGCTTATTAATACCCTAGAATCTCAAAAAAATACAGCCATACACAAAGACGAGGTCTGTAAGTCTAGCATTTTAAAAGCTGAGAAGTTAGCGCATTACTTTATAGACATGGCTAATAAAATAAAAATAGAGAGCGCAGAGCGTACAAAAATAAAATCTAGCTACGATAATAAAAAAGACGCCTATACTAATTTTAAAAGCATCTATACAAAAAACCCAGACGCCTCACAAAAAGACATTGCGGATATGTTAGGAAAATCTATAAGGACGACGCAGAGGTATATAACGAAATTTAACAGCGAGAAATGATAAAACCCGAATGGCATTTTATGCTTTTAACCAAATATGTAAATTATGAAAAACCAAACCAACCGCTACAGATTAACACAAAAAGAGGAGACTGCTTTGCTAGAGATGAGGGCAAAAGCCGACAAGTCTAGAGTCTTAGTTATCGGAGACGTACATCTCCCATTTGAGCGCAAAGACTATTTACAATTTTGTATTGATACATACAAAGAGTATCAATGTAACAGAGTTGTTTTTATTGGCGATATAATAGATAATAACTTTGCGTCCTTTCATTCTAACGACCCCGACGCAGATTACTCCGCAGGCACAGAGCTAGACATGGTAATAGAGCGAGTAAAAGATTGGTATAAGGCATTTCCAGACGCTGAGGTTTGTATAGGAAATCACGACGCCATCATAATGCGCAAGGCTTTCGATAGTGGCGTGCCTAAAGTTTGGATTAAAGAGTTTAACGACGTGCTAGGTACTCCTAATTGGCAATGGGTAACGGATACCTATATCGACGGCGTGCGATATGTACATGGTCATAAAAGCTCTAAAGCAAGGACAGCAACTCGTAGGGATATGGTCTCCACAATTACGGGGCATTTTCACACAGATTTTTATTTAGAGTATATGTTTGGAAAGACTAGAGCTATTTTTGCTATGGCTGTAGGGTGTGGAATCGACGATTCAGCTTATGCTTTTGCGTATGCCGCAGGCGGTAAAAAGAACGCTATAGGTTGCGGAGTAGTTTTAAACGGCGGAGAGACTCCGATATTAGTAAAAATGAATCTTAATAAATATAAATAATGAATATAGAAATCACAGCGAGTAAAAAAGACCATTACTATTTAACAATTAATAAAATAAAACTAGGCGAGTTTGAAAAGTCAGAGTTGCGCCATTTAATAGAGAAAATCGATAACCAAATATAATAATTATGAAAGTAACAGGAAAAATTACCAAAGTATTGGAAACGCAAAGCGGAACGTCCGCAGCAGGCAAAGATTGGCAAAAGCTCTCGTTTATTTTAGAGACTACAGAGGACTACAATAACCTCTATTGTTTTGATGTATTCGGAGACGAGAAAGTAGAGCAGTTTTTAAAATACAACAGAGTCGGTCAAGACGTAGACGTAAACTTTAACGTACAAACAAACGAGTACAAAGGGAAGTATTACACGAGCTTGCAGTCTTGGAAAATATTTAAAGCAGAGGCAGCAGGCGAGGCAATTCCAGAGGCAGCTCAAGACGAGGCAAAAGACGATTTGCCATTTTAATAATTTGGGGAGTTAGCGCTCCCCTTTATTTTTTATAGATATGAAAATAACAAACGAGGACAACATGGAATTAATGGCAAGGTATGAGGAAAATCATTTTGACCTTGCAATAGTAGACCCGCCTTATGGGATTGGAGCAGATAAAGCTCAAAATGCAGCAGCAGAAAGTCGTAAAAAAGCAAAAGGTAAAAGCAAATCTGGGAGAGGGTGGAAAGAATATAAAGTTTCTAATTGGGATAATGAAATACCAAAAGACAATTATTTTAAGGAATTATTTAGAGTAAGTAAAAATCAAATTATATGGGGTGGTAACTATTTTAATTATTTATGGAGTTTTAGCAATTCCTTTATTATTTGGAATAAGATGCAAAGAGATTTTAGTTTGGCAGATGGAGAAATGGCTTGGTATTCAAAAACAAATAAAGCAATGAGGACTTTTGATTTTAGCAGAGGTGGTGCTTTAGCAGATAACAATAAAAACGGTGGCAGATTCCACCCCACACAAAAACCCGTAAAACTATACGAGTGGCTTTTAATCAACTACGCAAAAGAGGGAGATAAAATCCTTGATACACATCTAGGCTCTGGCTCTATTGCTTTAGCTTGCCACAATCTTAATTTTGATTTAACCGCTTGTGAGTTAGATACTGAGTATTACAACGCAGCAATGAAACGACTTAAACAACATCAACAACAATTAACAATGTTTTAATATGAAACCAATGACTTTAACTGAAAGATTCAGATATGAAAACGAACAGAAAATAAAAAAATTCACTAAGAGACCACAAATGAAAGACAAAATACTAGAGGATTTGATAGCAGAGTTTGACGCACGCTCAGAGGCAGGGATAAAAAAATATAATACTACTCTGGAGGATAACAACAAAGACGATTTTCTGCAACACTTAAAAGAGGAGTTAATGGACGCCGCTTTGTATATCCAAAAGCTGCAATCTGTAGAGCCTAATTACTGCCGTTGCAATATAACCTATACACTCAATGAATGAAAGCGGAGATATTATCGCAGAGTTTACAGCGTCAGAAAGAGCTATCGACAAGCTACAACAGCCGAATATTGAAATCGAAACAACTCGCAACGCAATACGAGAAACTAAAAAACGAAACGACGGACTTAGAGCAGAGCTTGAGGCAATGCAAAAAAGAATTAAAAAAGGTTATAAGGCAATACGAGAAAGCTCAAACGAGCAGCAAAGAATTGCAGAGACTAAAAAAGAAATCTCAAGACTTAGCGGACTTATTGCGTGGCAAGACAACCGCAGCAAACAATTTAAAACAATCATCGAGCGAGGTTATTAATAATAAACACATACTAGATTGATTAAACTCCGCCCATACCAAAACGACATTATCAAATCCTTGCGTAACTCATTTAGAAAAAATCGCAGGACTATACTCTGCGCACCAACGGGAGCAGGAAAAACGATTATGTTTACCTACTTAATCTCGGAGCATCTAAAACGTGGAGGTAACGTCCTAGTTCTAACACATAGGAGCGAGCTACTAAAACAAGCAGGCAGCTCTTTCGAGAAGTTTGGACTCACTCCCGTATATATTACGAGCGGCTCAAAGCCAGACCTGCAAGCAAAGCTCCACGTTGGTATGGTCGAAACAATAGACAGACGCAAAGAGAATTATACCCATTTCCTAGCATCTAAGAGCCTAGTAGTAATCGACGAGGCGCACTTGAATATTTTTACTAAGCTACTGCCATTTATTAATCCCAAAGCCTATGTAATAGGCGCAACGGCTACTCCAGAGCGAAAGGGAAAGGCTGCCGTATCTCTTGACGATTTTTATACCGCTATAGTACAAAGAATAGATACACCCGAACTTATTAAAATGGGTTTCCTATGCTCTGCAAATAGCTACGGCGTGCCAATAGATACCAAAGGATTAAAGCGCACAGGAGCGGATTACGATACCGCAAGCTATTACGAGGATAACAAAACATATATCGGAGTCGTAGATAACTGGGTACGGCTTACAGAGAATACAAAGACCTTACTATTTGCATCAAATGTAAACAGCTCTAAAGTCGTATGCGCTCAATTTAATGCAAGAGGATACAAGGCAAAACATATCGACGGAAACACCCCTAAGAATGAGCGAGAGGCTATCCTACAATGGTACAACAAAACGCCTAAAGCAATTATCTGTAACTGCGGTATTTTAAACGCAGGATTTGACCAACCAGACATTGAGACTATAATACTATACAGAGCTACAACGTCGCTGCCTTTGTTTCTGCAAATGTGCGGACGTGGCTCAAGGACTACAGACAAGCTAAACTCTTTTAATATCCTAGACTTTGGCAATAACATCAAACGGCTAGGGCATTGGGAGAATCCTAGAGACTGGAGCTTAAAAAAGAAACTTACAAGAGAGCAGCCTGCGCCCGTAAAAGATTGCCCGAAATGTAAAGCCATTTTATTAGCATCTACAAAAGTCTGCAAATACTGCGGTCATAAATTTATAAATAAAAAAGAGGCAGAGATTGCTAGGCTTGAGCTAATTAAAAACGATGTAATTAAAAACTACTCGCAAATGTCTAACGCAGAGCTAGCGCAGGCAGTAAAGGATAAATATATAACTGCGGCGTGGGTATTGCATCGTAAAACCTGCCGACAAGACGCTAGAGATTTCCTTGAGGCGGTGGGATATAAAAAGTCTTTTGAGTATGTGAATAAAAAAAGATTTAAAGTTTTTAGTTAAAAAGTTTGTTTATAAGTTATAAAGGTTGTTTATTTGCTTAAACAAAATTTTATATTATGAAAACAGAATACTACTAGAGACTTATATAATCAACTACACAAGTTGAAGATGCAGTTGCAAAAAATATAATCAAAGAATATCCAGGAACTAACGTAATCTATTAAATATATAACTATGAAAGATGTAAACACACTTATCGAAGTAGAATTAGCAAAATTAGGTCGTGGCATTGTAGCTACGCCTAACGAAGACTACCTAGACAAATTCACCGATGCTAATAACGGAAGCAACGATTTTTTACTAATGCAAATGTCAAAGCAGTACGGCTACAAGCTAGCGTTACTTGCTATACGCGAACAACTAAACACTAAATAATATGGGAAATATGAGTTATTGCAGGTTTGAAAACACTGCACAAGACCTACAAGATTGCGTAAGAGCGATCGAAAACGGTGACGTTTATGACTTTAATAACTTAATAAAATGGAAGAAATAAGAAAACAAACAGCTAAAAGAATAGCAGAATTTTTTAACGGAGAAAGTACTAATGCAGAAAATGACACTTACAAAAAACTATTAGATTTTGAAAAAGAAGTAATAAAAGCAATTACTGTTACACGTTGTTGTAAAAGCGATAGCGAGCTGTTAAAGGTTGGTAAGGTGAAAGAATTTTGGCAGTTTAAAAACTCTTACTTAATAGATAAACAACTAAATAAAGACCCTTTTGGATTTAGAAAAGACTTAACAGATAGTGAATTAGTTGACAAATATGCCTTGTATTTAAAAAACAACCTTTAATTGTTTACAACATCGTATAACGTCAACTAATAACTAACCGAGGTTAACACCTCCTTAAAAAACTAAATAATATGAACACTATAAAAACTAACAGAGTAAATAAAAATATAAAATTAAACGGTGTAGCGTATCGCCCATACAAAGTAGGTGAGCTACCTAATTCGTTTGGCTTTATATACAACGAAGAAAACGATCAAGACGGCATCCGTAAGTGGTTCAACTACAAAGGGTTAACCTATGTTAAAGACGAGCGATCGAAATCAAAGAGATATTAACTATATACAAAACGAGTACGATTACCGATCGATAATATATATGAATTTAAAAACTAAATACTATGAATAAATTAAAAAAATTATTTATTAACCTAGCCACTGGCGCTGCCTATGCTATACGCAATTAACTATGACACTAACTGAACACCAAAAAAACGAACTCGATACCGTAGCAGACTCTGTTGCACACTATATTGAAGATCATCTACGTGAAACTATATCATGGCAAATGCCGGATACTTTAGTAGAAGACTTACAAGAAGTACAATTCTTAGACGCTATGGATTATGCGTACGAAAAAGTATTACAATTAATAACAGAAAAGTAGTATCACGAGCGGCGGTGTAATTAACCGCTGGCACGGTGCAAGTCCGATCGTAGAAGTGGTGAGGGATCGTTATGAACTCATGGATACGAAGATAACTACTAGGCGAAAGATACGATTCATGATCACGTAATAACCGTTAACCGCGAAAGGAACGCCACTTAGCTAGTGAAGGAGTTCGAATCTCCTTGCGGTTACTAATCAATGCACTCGTTAACCTCTTTAGGCTACGGGCGATAACCCATGATAACGCGGGTGTATTGAAAATATTACTAATTTTAAACTAAAACTATGGGAAGACTAACAGAAATATCACCACAACAAGATGTTGTTAACAAAATTAATGCAAAAGCAGATTTTACTCACAACATAAATAATACTAGACTAGGACGCTATACTGTTAGCACAAAAAATGTGTTTATAGGTAAGAATCCTTCGCTATTTTTAAAAGATACATGGAAGATAGTAGACGATGCATTTAACAGCGATCAAGAATTACTAGGTGGTTGGCTAAGCGAAGATGATATATACTTTCTTGATTACGGATTAAGTGTAAGCGATCTTAAAAATGCAATGAAAATAGCTAAATTTAACAAACAATTAGCAATATACG
>ENA-UZWT01000681-UZWT01000681.1-metagenome-genome-assembly--contig:-Day-1-50m-contig-681_pt1 | contig 34892 bp, 46 predicted proteins | sample MGYA00260338_ERZ794898 | MGnify/ENA metagenome assembly ERZ794898 | reverse complement strand
AACCTGCACGGTGCCGACCTGATCAGTGCCAATCTGAAAGGTGCAAACCTAGATGGTGCCGACCTGCACAGCGACGACGTTACCTTGAGACTACAGCGATCACATGCACCTGCTGATTAACTACCCACCAAAGTTATCGGTATAAAATCTTGTTAACAGCCTCAAGGGTGTATCTAGCCGATTACTTCGTCGTGATCGCCCTGATATTGCAGCGGATCGCCAATATCCATCATCAGGCAATACATTGAGCAACAGCAAAGACCAAGTTAGGTAGAAAACCGCGCCTTATATCCCCGCCATGAAGGGCGGGGTTTTACGGCGGATCTGGATAATCGGACAATGTGGACGACTCGTGAAAACACTAAAAGATATTCGTAAAACTTTCAAAGAAAACGGCGTTTTTTATACGCCGCCGGAACTGGTGGAAAAGCTCATGAGCTTCATTGATTTTAAGCCAAGGCGCGCTTATGACCCCACATGTGGAGACGGCGCGCTACTCGCTTGCTTTGATGATGATGTTGAGAAGTTCGGGCAGGAGATACACATCGGCGCACTAGAAGAGGCAAGGAGTAGGCTTGTTAACTTCACGGGATACGCTGGTGATACACTAGCAGATGACGGATTCGCGGGAGAGAATTTCGACTTAATCATTGCTAACCCGCCATTTTCGGTAAAGTGGGATCCGCTTACTGATGACCATCGGTTTAGTGTAGCCCCTGCTGTTCCCACAGCATCACGCGCTGACTATGCGTTTATTTTGCATATTATTAGCCACATGAGCAACGATGGTGTCGCCGTTGTGATGGGCTTCCCCGGCATATTGTATCGCAGCGGCAGGGAAGGAATAATTAGGGCATGGATGGTAGATAGTGGTATTGTTCATAAAGTCATCTCAATACCTAAATACACTTTCGCAGATACAGGGATAGAAACGTGCATTCTCATTCTTGATAAGCGTTCAAAGGCCGAATCAATAGAATTTATTGATAGTGAAGGAAATTATAGCGCTAGTATAGTGGATATAAAGGCCAAAAATTACAATTTGTCAGTATCTTCAAATAAGCCAGTTATCGAAAAAGACACAGAACTATCCTATGATGAACGGTGGGCGATTGAGTGTCAGGCAAGGAATAAATTCATAAATAACATTGCGGCAGATCTGCGCTTCTCTAAAATGGTGTGCGAAATAGAAGGATTTAGTTTTGATTCTTATATCGATAGTATTCAGGCAGAGATAGATAAATTTAGGGATGGCGCATGAACAAGATTGAGAAACTGCTGGATGGGGTTGATGTAGAGTGGATGTTTTTGGGCGATATCGCCGAAATATACGGTGGTTTGACAGGAAAAAGTAAGGCTGATTTTGAAAATGGAAATGCTGGATATATTTCATATAAGAGCATTTTCAGTAAGATTGCGATTACCGAATCACCGATTGATTTCGTCAGCGTCAATAGCAAAGAAAATCAGCATGAAGTTCAATATGGGGATGTGTTATTCACTAGGTCATCTGAAACTGCTGATGAAGCCGGCATGTCGTCAGCAATTACGGTGAAATTTGAAGAACCCGTATATCTAAACAGTTTTTCGTTTGGGGTCAGATTTAACGATAGGACCCACCTCATGCCTGAATTTTCAAAATATCTATTTAGAACTAATTCCATGCGTTCTGAAATCGCCAAAACCGCTAGCGGCGTGACTCGTTTTAATATTTCTAACGCTCGCTTCAGAAAGTTGCTTATCCCCATCCCCTGCCCAAACGCCCCTGAAAAGTCGCTCGCCATCCAGTCTGCAATCGTCGCCATCCTCGATACATTTGATGCTTTGGTGAACGATATTTCAGCAGGGAGACCGACTGAAATTGCGGCGCGCCGTAAGCAGTATGATTATTACCGCGAAAAGCTCCTGACTTTTAAGAAAAAGGATTAACTATGGCTTTATCACAGAAATTTAAGCAGCGTGTAGTGGCATCAATTGGCGGTGGGGCTATTGGCATAGCAATAGCCTTAATCACTGGAACGGACGGCAGTGATGGTTTAGAAGGCGTTAAATACGAGCCATACAAAGACGTTGTGGGTGTGTGGACAGTTTGCTACGGGCATACGGGTAAAGACATAATGCTGGGCAAGACGTACACGCAGACAGAGTGCGCTGCACTTCTCAGCGCAGACTTAAACGAGGTTGCACGGCAAATAGCCCCTTACATTAAAGTAGAAATCCCTGAAACCACACGCGGGGCGTTGTATTCTTTCGTCTATAACGTTGGCGCTGGTAATTTCAAAACTTCAACGTTATTGATGAAACTCAATGCGGGTGACACTGCCAGCGCGTGTGATCAACTGAAAAGATGGGTGTACGCGGGTGGCAAGAAGTGGAAGGGGCTAATGAATCGGCGTGAGATAGAGACTGAAGTTTGTATGTGGGGCGTTATCAGCAACACTAATATACGGGACTAACAGTAATGAGCAAATTCACAACCGCGCTCATCTCAGTAATTCTGGCGCTAATAATCGCTCTATGGTATTCACATGCTAGAATTGGCAAGTTAAACGCTGACGTAAAAGAAATCACGATGATAGCTAATGATCAGAAAAACGCGCTAGAAGATATGCAGCGACAACGCGTGAAAGCAGCCGATTTTGATATAAAAATAACTAAGGAGTTAGCAAATGCAAAAAACGATAATGAACATCTTAGCACTGAGCTGTCTCGCGGCACTAAACGGGTGTACATCAATGCCACCTGTCCAAAAGTGCATAAATCCACCCCCGCCACCAGCCGCACTCATGCAGCCCGCGCCAGACTTGATGACGCCGATAAATCAGCTTTTCTCAATCTCACAGAGCGAGCCAGGCGCTCAAAAGCTATAATTGATGGGCTACAAGAATACATAAACATGAATTACAAAAAGTGATTAAATTTGTTTTAAAAACACGCATAGAGTATAAATACCGCTGAAAGTCAATAACTTTATTAAGTGGGCGGAAATGCAAATATTAACACTGCTGTATGATTTATTCATTAAAGTACCAAGACACCTAAGAAGCCTTGTAGGTGTGATTTTTGTTTTTGTTATATTCAGTTTTTTAATTACAATCACTTACACGACAAAAGATTACATCATAGAGATTAAGAAGCAGAGAGAAAAGTTTATCGGAACCGATAAGGGGGATATTAAGATGACGGATATTGTCGGGCTTGACGGGGTGTGTCATGACGTGCGGTTTACATACTCGCTTCCAATCACAACAACATCCGCAGATGCAAATCTTGTTTTGCAGGACTGCGAAGCAATCCACAAATACTTTATCGAACACAGAACGTACTGAGGTAAAATATGGCGATTTTTCCAAACGGTGGCGGTGGCTCTATCGGCGGTGGCGGTGGCGGTGGCGGTACTGTAACATCAGATAACATCACGGATGCAGGAACGACGGGAAAGGCGGTTTTAATCTCAGAAACGACAGATGACGGCTTGACCGCCTTAGATGCCAACATCGCAACGCCAGCAGAAGTCGCGGCGGGAACAGCGAGAAAGATTCTTGACGCGACTGTTGTCGATACTGATCCGCTCATGCTGGCTGATTCTGATAGTGTCGTTCCTTCACAAAAAGCGCTAATCGATTATGTTGCTAGTCAAGTCGCTGGTGGCGTGACGTATCGCGGGAACATTTCCGTTGGTGCTAATATGACTGGCAACACAACAGGGAACACATACGCAGATAGCATCACTAAATATTTGCGTGGTGATATGTTTGTTGTTGCGGGAGATGGTAACTTAACATTTTCAGATGGCACTCTAGCTGTAACTAATGGCGATGCAATCATATTCTCTCTTGATGCGACAAAGCCAGTAGTTCCGCAAACAAGCGTCGGGCACGTCGAGACAAGTCACAATGTTACTTCTGTTTTCGGACGTGAAGGCGCCGTTGTTGCATTAAATGGCGACTACACGGCGGGACAGGTGACTAATGCTCCGTCTGGCACGATAGTAGCGACTACGGTACAGGCAGCGATAAATGAGCTTGGCACTGAAAAGGTAGATAAGTCTACATGGACTGCGAAGGGTGGTCTTGTCACTGCAACCGCAGCAAGTACCCCCGCCATTTTGCCAGTTGGCCTGAATAATCATTTACTTATGTCGGATAGCGCACAATTAACGGGTCTGAGGTGGACACCTTCCTTATCAGTGACATCAGTAACATCAACGATAGCTACATCAAACAACTATCAAAACGCCACCGGAAACTATTTTTGCGATGATTCCGGCGCTTACGGCATAAAATGGACTAGTACAGGACTGATCTCTGGTGCTCTACGCGCTCACATTTTCCGTTGGGTAGCAAATGGCAATCTGATGGTCACGAATAACGGGGCTGGGAATACTACAGGTGTTTATCTAGCGAATGGACGGACTAATTGGCTATCAACGAGTGACAATCGCGTAAAATACGATAAACAGCCTGTTACTGGAGTTTTAGGTAAGTTAGCTAACAAAAGCGTTATTTCATACCTTCGCCGAGAGACAGGGATTAACAATGAAACGGGGCTAGAAGAGTTAACTGGAGCATTAAAATCCGATAGAGATATCGGCATTATTGCTCAAGAATGGATGATTGATTATCCTGAAATTGTTAACGTCCCAGATGATTATAATGACGGAACGGGTGGGTTTTTGGGTGTTGATTATAGCGAACTGGCTGCAATCGCTATTCAGGGTTTAAAAGAGGCGAACGATAAACTAATTTCACTTGAAGCACGACTGACAGCAGCAGGACTGTAATAAGGGAGTAAGCTATGGAATTATTAAATCCAGTCATAGAAGTAACTGATGTATGGACGCAAGTTTACAATCTTGCTCCAACAGCAACCATCTCAATCACGGGCGGTTGGGGTAATATATGCCAATCTTCAACGGCTCCAGATAATGACCTGATCGGGCTGCCAATATTCCCGTTCAATTCTGAGATGCCAAACGGCAGTGCTTACACAGTGACGGAGGCTGACGTTTCTCCCGTCTACATTAAAGCGCTGAAAGTTCCAATAAAAGTGATTGTTAACGCATAATGGCAAGAAGTAGTCATGACTGGGAGTTGATAGAAACAGCTTACCGCGCTGGTGGGTTAAGTATCCGCCAGATTGCCGCTGGTTACGATATAACCGAGGCGGCGATTCGTCAAAAAGCGAAAAAGGAAGGCTGGAATCGAGACCTTGAAGCGAAGATTAAAGCCAAGGCTGATGATTTAGTTCGCAAGCGAGAGCTTCGCAAAGAAGTTCGCAGTGCGAATAAAGCCACTGAGCGGGAGCTAGTCGAGGCAACGGCTGAGGTTGCTGCAACAATCAGAATGGAGCACCGAGCCGATATTCGAAAGGCGCGAACTATTCTAAACGGTATTTTTGAACAGCTTGGCAGTGGCGTTACTGACGCAGGAGAACCTATAGTATTTAATGATAGGGTGAAATCCGTAAAGGCTTTAAGTGAATCTTTGCGGTCACTTATTGGGCTTGAGCGTGAAGCGTATAGCATCAAAGAAGATGATCCGACGGAAGCCAAAGATTCAATGCCAACTAACCTGAGTGATTTTTATGCAGACATTGGAAAAGCCTAGCCTTAATCCTGTTTTACGTGAGTTCTGGGAAACGCCAGCGCGTAATAAAATCTTGTACGGTGGCAGGGCAAGCTCTAAGTCGTGGGATGCGGCGGGTGTGTCAATATTCCTTGCTAACAAATATAAGCTGCGTTTTTTGTGCGCTAGGCAGATGCAAAATAAAATTACCGAGTCTGTTTACTCACTGCTAAAAGTTCAGATCGATAGGTTTGGACTAAGTAGCAGGTTTAGAGTGCTGCAAAACAAAATAATCAATATTGTTACCGGCTCTGAGTTTATATTTTACGGCATTCACAGAAATATAGATGAAATAAAATCTTTAGAAGGTATTGATGTTTTATGGCTTGAGGAAGCCCACGCGCTAACAGCATCACAGTGGGCTATTCTTGAGCCAACGATAAGAAAGGATAATTCAGAGTGTTGGTTTATATTTAATCCTAATCTCTACACCGACTTTGTTTATCAGAATTTTGTTGTTAACACACCGCCAAGAACACTGGTAAAGAAAATAAACTTTGATGAAAACCCTTTCCTTTCAGAAACAATGTTAAGGGTTATTACTGATGCAAAAGAGCGTGACGATGAAGCCTTTCAACATGTTTATTTGGGTGTTCCTCGTTCCGATGACGAATCCACAGTTATCAAGCGCACATGGATAGAAGCGGCGATTGACGCACACGTTAAGCTAGGTTTTGAGCCTGAGGGTATGAAGCGCCTAGGGTTTGACATTGCGGATGATGGCGAGGATAAGTGCGCGGTTGTCTATGCTCATGGTTCCGTGGCTTTTTGGTGTGACGAGTGGGCAGCAAAAGAAGATGAACTGATGAACTCATGCTATAAAGTTTATGCTGAGGCGGTGGCGCGAGAGGCGCATATAACTTATGATTCTATTGGCGTTGGGGCGTTTTCCGGTAGTAAGTTTAAGGAGATTAACGCGCAGCGAAACGGGTACGTTCGTTATAGTGACTTTAACGCGGGCGGTAGCGTTCAACATCCTGACAGTATTTACACTGGGAAAATTAAAAACCGCGATTACTTCTCAAATGTAAAGGCACAGGCGTGGTGGATGCTGGCTGACAGGTTCCGCAATACTTACAATGCCGTGCAGCGCGGTGAGGTGTTCAGCCCTGATAAGATGATAAGCATTTCGTCATCGATGCCGCAGCTAGAAAAACTTAAAACCGAGTTAAGCACACCAAAGCGAGATTTTGACGCGAACGGGAAGGTCAAGGTTGAGAGCAAGAAAGATTTAGCAAAGCGTGATATAAAGTCCCCTAACCTTGCCGATGCTTTCGTGATGGCGTATGCGCCCGCTAATCAATCGCTATTCGTTGGCAAAGATTCCGGATGGTAGCAACTAATAAGTAGGGTATATGACAAAGCGAAATAACGCACCAGCGGGGAAACCTAAAACAATGACTGTAGGGGAGTCCTGGCGGGTTGGTGATGACTATCAAAGCAAAAAGATAGATGAACACTTCAAGCATGTGAAGCATAAAGCCTACGAGCCAATGACGGGCGTTGTTCCAGACAATTTTATTGTTGGTGATAGCGTAGACTACGGCGTTATGAACGATTCTTACATGAAGTCGTCATATTCCGCATTCATGGGTTACAGTTTTTTAGCTAATTTGGCACAGAAATCTGAGAACCGCATAGCTTGTGAACAGTCAGTCAACGAAGTTTTCCGGCGCGGCTTTAAAATAAAGTCAAATTCCACTGCAAATGACAGGTTAGGAGTTATAAGCCAGATTGAAGATTCTTTCCAGTCATTCGGAATTGATGGACATCTAAAATCACTGGGGTTTAAAGCAGAGGCATTCGGTAATGCTTTTTTATTCGTTAAGCTAAAGGGCGATGAAAACGAACTCGGCAGGGATCTACTGCTAGACTCAACGAAAATCAAAAAAGGCGATTTAGAGGGCTTTAGGGTTATTGAGCCAATGTGGACTTATCCGCAGGGATATAACGCGACAGACCCCATGCGGCATGACTTCTTTATTCCTCAAAGCTGGTTTGTGCTGGGTAAGCAAGTAAGCGCAAGTCGTATGAAGTCACTTGTCATTTATTCAGTCCCAGACATGATAAAGCCGTCATATAACTTCGGCGGGTTGTCGCTTATTCAGATGATGCTACCATATGTTAACAACTGGGAAAGTGTACGTGATGACATTCCAAAGATTGTAAATACATTTAGAACATACATCCTTTCATGCAACATGGAGGGGTACTTGCAGAGTAAAGTTGAATTTGACCGCCGATTAGATACATTCACTTATGGCAAGGATAATCACGGCATTCTGGCTATTGATAAGGCGCAGGAGTCATTAGAGCAGATGAACACGTCCCTGGCTGGGCTTAAGGACATACAGTCTGAAATGCTTCGTCTTATCTGCGTTCCATCTCGATTAAGCGTCACAAGCCTTACAGGAAGCCAGCCATCGGGCATGAACGCCAGCGGCGAGGGTGAGCGGGAGGCGCAGCATGAGAACATCGCAAACAAGCAGAATAACATCTACAAGCCCATTATTGATTGGATTTTGAAAATAATCTGCCTTAACGAATTTGGTGAGTTTTACGATGATTTGTTTATTGACTTCAACCCGTTAGATGAATTGAGCGATACTGAATTAGCTGAAATCAACAATAAGAAAGCCGATACCTACGTGAAGCTGGTCGACGCTGACATCATCAACCCTGAACAAGCTAACAAAGCTCTAGCGGCAGACAAACACAGCGGCTTTAACGGTATAAAATACGAAGCTGTAGATCTTTATCCTGACGAGGATTTAGTGCGTGAAGAAAAAGACGCTTAGAAAAATGCGCTATAATCAGTCTATCTCCAAGGCTTATAAAGCAGCGATGGATAAAATTATTAAAGAGGCGGGGGAGAGCGCTAACTATTGGGCTACGGCTCAGTATAACGCTAATATGAGCAAGGGAAGAACAATCAAAGAGGCCGCAGAAAGAATAGCGGCACTGAAAAGTGATTGGGTGACTAACTTTTCAGATGTTTCCTTTACTGTTGCGTCAAGGTTTGCCCATTCCGTTGATAAATCAACAAAAAAAGCAATAAACAGTAGCCTTTCTGAAAGTGGGATTGCAAAAGTTAAGTTTGCAATGACCCCAGCAATGAAAGAAGCTATTGACGGCGTTGTTGCTGAAAATGTTAGTTTAATAAAATCGATACCTGAGCAGTATTTTACGCAAGTAGAGAATATAGCGATTGAATCAATAACCCGAGGCCGTGATTTAAATTACATGACTACAGAGCTTCAAAAGCAGCTAGGAGTCACAAAGCGCAGGGCTGAAAGAATCGCACTAGATCAGAATAACAAAGCCACGGCAAAATTAACAAAAATCAGGGATGAGGAAATGGGGATAACTAAGGGGATATGGATACACTCCGGCGGCGGCAGTAACCCGCGCCAGAAACATGTAGCGGCAAACGGGAAAGAATTTAGTTTGAGCAAAGGGCTGCAAGTGGGCGATAATGGGGAATGGGTGCTGCCCGGTGAAGAGATTAATTGTGGGTGTAGCTGGAAGCCAATATTGCCATATTAAGAGGGTTTAAATTTGAAAATAAGGTTTAGCGGCGATGCTTACGACATTTCATCATCCGTTCGCTCAATAAATAAATTCGGCAGAATGATTATTGATAAGTGCAACATATCTAAAGAGTGCATTAGTTCATATATCGGTTCTAGCTTACCAAACTGGCAGGGGTTAGGATTAAGCCCAGAAAGGCTTTATTATATCTACCGTCCCGCAGAAGAACTCATTCGCGCCGCAGAGTCGTTTAATGGCGTTCCTGTGACAATTGAACATCCCGATCAGTTGGACACGCCAGATAACCCGCAGGAGCGTGTAGGCACTACTGGGACGGACTCGCGCTTTGAGTCTCCTTATCTTGTAACAAGTATGTGTTTGTGGGATAAAGATGCTATCGAGGGTGTAGAGAGTGACACAAGACGGGAGCTGTCGATTTTCCCGTCTTTTTTCGATCTGGATATGACTCCGGGTGAATTTATGGGTCAATCATACGATGGGATAGCCAGAAATATTGTAGGTAATTCCGTTGCGTTGACAATACAAGGCCGAATTGGGGCAGAATGTGCAATCGGCGATTCTTTGAGTAATGAGGATAAAGTGATGGATGGTTTAGCAGATCTGATTAAGGGTAAGTTTGCCACAGCGTCTGATTCAGATGTTGAAGAACTAGCGGGGGAAATCTCAAAACTCGTCAAAGGCGACGAATATAAGGATGATGAAGACAAGTCCGGCGATGAAGAAGATGGCAAAGAGATTGGCGACGAGGACGAAGATGAGGAAAAAGAAGGCGACGAAGAAGATGAAAAAAAGCCAATGGGAGATAGTGCAATTAAAGCGTTAATCGCCAGGACTAAAAAAGAAGCCCTAGCCGATGCTCAACGTGATTTTGCTGCGACCCGTGAGGCTATGCGTACCGTTGAGCCTGTGTTCGGTCATGTGGCGGGTGATTCTGCGAGCGACATCTACAAAGCTGTATTAAAGCAGGAAAAAATTAATTTCGATGGAGTTCACCCTTCCGCATATAAGCCGCTTGTTGAAATGGCAATTCGCAGCAGGAAAGCAATCCGGCACGTTGGCGATTCATCAAACATGAAACAAGTATCCGAAGCTGACTTTAAAGAATACTTCTAAAAGGTGATAAAATGACATTTCAACAGGCAGTAAGTTTATACCCAGCACCGGGGAAAGAGGGGGATTTGGCATCAATGAATCCTACAGCCGTGGCTCTACCTCCAGAGGGCTCATATAAAGCTGGCGCAGCGGGTGTCTATCAGGCTAGATGGGTTTGGCAGGACAGTGTAGATGCTACGCTCGTAAACAACACGGGTACGGGCTTGCCGCTGGGTTTCGTGATGAATAGCGGTAAAGGTGTTATTCCAGTTGGTGAAACGGGATCTATGCTCGTGCAACCGGGCACGGAGTTAGCTGTATTCACGCTGGGTGACTTCTTTGTTCGCACTTCAACCGCATCAGTAAGAGGCCAGAAAATCTTTGCTGTTTTAGCTGACGGGACAACAAAAACTGATGATGCTGGCGAGACCGTTGCGGGCGCAGTTGAAACGCCTTTTTATGCAATGGATACCGCTGACACAGCATCAGTAATTAAAATGACTAAACAAGGGGTTCTGTAATGAATCTTACACAAGCAACATTGCCGCAATACCTTAAAGTGTTAGCAGATAAGGGCGTAGTATACGAAAAAACGCCATCGTATCTTTATATGAACGGCGTTGTTGGTGACTCCGTTATTGATATGCAGACCGTATCAAACGGCGGCATTCCAGCAGCGGCAGCACAGGTCATTGACCCGACAATCATTAAACAATTGTTTGCTCCAACCGTGGCAACTCAAATTTATCCAGAAGTTAAAAAAGGGAATTGGAACGTGCGCGATGTACTTTTCCCGCGCACAGAAGAAGCGTATGAAGTTGTTGCATATGATGACCGTTCCACGGCTGGCTCAACACACATCAATGCTAACTGGGAATCCCGTCGTCAGATGAAGTTCCAGATGATGAACGAGTACGGCGACGAAGAACAAGGCAACTATGGCATGGCAAACATTCCTTACGTTGCAATGAAACAAGCCGCTGGTGTTGCAGGGATTAACCGTTTCTTCAACAAAGCGTACATGTTCGGCATCAGCGGCGCACCAAATTTCGGCTTGATGAACGACCCAGCACTGCCAGCAGCTTTAGTCCCTATCACTACAGCTGGGGGTGCTATTAAGTGGGTTGATAAAGATGCTATCGCGGTATTCAATGACGTTAAAAAAATGTTTACCGAACTATCAGCAAAAAATCAGGGGCTAATTCAAGAAACTACACCCATGAAGCTGGTTGTTAGTCCGAGTGATAACGCATCACTTGGAGCCATTAACGCATTGGGTACAGCCTCAGCAATTGACTTGATTAAGCGAACTTATCCAAGCCTAACTGTGATTGTCGTCCCTGAATTTGCTACCCCCGCTGGCGGCTTGGTGCAGATGATCGCAGACAATGTGGGTGGGCAGCCGGTAGGGAACACCGTTTATGGTGAAAAAATGCGTACATTCCCTATTTTTGTTCAACACTCAATGACGAGCCAAAAGTTAGCTGCAAGCACCTTTGGCACCGTTATTTATCAGCCCAGCGCCGTGGTTCAAATGACGGGGACGCTATAATGCCTAATGTTATTATTAGCAGTAAGCTAGTACATGGCACTGTTTTTGAAATTGGATCCAAGAAAGTAGTCATTAATGGGCAAAACAGCGGCGCACTCGTAGCATCGCATGGCTATCAGGGCATCTGTGGAGTCACGCATTTGGCAGAGGAAACGTGGAAAGCCATCGAAAAGCAGTATGCCGGTATGACTGCGATTAAAGATGGTTTTATCTTCGCGCAAAAAGATGAGGCAAGCGCTAAATCAGCAGCGGAAGATAAGAAATCGTCAAAAACAGGCAGCGAGCAGCATGTGCTAAAAACTGGCGAAAAAGAGGCGTAAAATGGCGGCTGTGACTCTAGATGTGACAGAGTGGAAAGAGAAATACCCGCAGTATTCAGGGCTTACTGATTCTCAAGTGGAAGATCTCTTTTATGCCGCTACGTCATATCTAGAGAACAACGACATGAGCGCAGTGGGTGACGAGGAAAGGAGGAAGTATTTTTTATACCTCCTTACCGCGCACCTTGCATTTCTTCTTTACCCAGACTCAAGCGGTAAAGGTGGAAACGGTGGGATGGTTGGGCGGATATCATCAGCGTCAGAAGGGAGCGTCAGCGTTGGTTCAGGGCTTTCAAACGTACCTTTCAACGCTGAATTTTTCCTTCAATCTACCTACGGCTATATGTTCTGGCAAGCAACACAAGTCTACCGGATGGCTTTTTACAGGGGTAGAACATGACTGATAAAATTATGCACCACTTGAATAAAGTTGCTAGTTCCCTGTCCAACAAACAAGTAAAAGTTGGCTTTATTGATAATGCCACTTACCCCGACGGGACGCCAGTCGCAGTAGTAGCTAATGGCAGTGAGTACGGAGACCCAGGCTTAAACAGGCCACCACGCCCATTTTTTAGGAATGCGATTTCCGAGCATAAAAGTGAGTGGCGAGAAAGCATAGAAAAAGGTGCAAGCAAAGGGGTTCCAGTTGATGATTTACTTAATCTAATCGGTAGAAAAATAGCGGGTGATGTTGTGGAATCTATCGCTACACTGCTTCAACCCCCACTATCACCACGAACACTTGAAGATAGGGAATCTAGGGGCAATAAATCCACAAAGCCACTCGTTGACACAAAAGTGCTGATCCGTGGCGTGACATTCGAGGTGGGAGAGATTGAACCTACGTCAAATAGCCAATAATGCCATACAACGGGTGAACCCTAATTTACAGGCCACTCTAAAAAAATATGCTGGCGAAACAATGGGTGCGGGGAGAAAACCGCAGCCTAATTATTTGCCAGACCAGAGCGTAACAATACAATTACAGCCGTTGACTAAAGGAGAAATTCAGCACGTTGACGGTTTAAACATTCAAGGGCTGGTTAAGTCAATACACATAAACGGAAATTATTTTAGCGTTCAGCGTGAACTTGAGCAGGGCGGCGATATTTTTGTTATTGATGGTAAAGAATGGTTGGTCATTGAACCCATTGAATTATGGGCGGACTGGTCACGGCTTTTAGTGCAATTGCAGGTATCATCATGAATGACCTGACGATGGATACCATTATTGACACGTTAGCAGACTACGCAGAGCCAATTATAGGGACGTGCCAATCCGCGCAAGCTAACAGAGTGAAAATGCCGAAAGGACAGTTCTGTATATTAACCCCACTACGATTTACCCGACTATCAACAACCCGTGAAGTAAGTCAAGATACAGGGATTCAAACAACTAGCGCAATGGGATATACAGAAGTAAGGCAGGCCGACATTCAAGTGGATATTTACGGTGACAACGCATCAGACAGAGCTGTTGCACTAGAGACACTTTTTTTTAGCGAGCACGCCTACGAGGGAATTAGGTCAATTGATGATAGAATAACCCCGCTTTATTCATCCCAGGCGATTCAGGCGCCAATGATTAACGGGGAGAACCAATATCAAGAGCGGTATATGATAACCTTATCTTTACAGGCTGATATAACGGTTTCATTACCTCAAGATTACTTCGACAAAGCCGAGATCACTACTGAAATGGTGGACACATTACAATGAGCAAAATACCTTTATCTCTCGATTTTAAAATCACGCCTAATGTTGTATCGCCAGCAGGTTCAGCGGTTGACATGAACGGACTCATGCTAACAGATAACGAACTTGTACCCGTTGGCAAAGTATCTTCTTATTTCAGCGCGGCAGATGTTTCAGCGCTAATGGGAAGTGAGTCGCGTGAGTTTTTAGCGGCGCAGCAATACTTCAATGGCTATTCTAATTCGTCTGTTTTTCCGGGCGAACTACTTATGTCGCGGATTATTGAATCCCCGGTAAGCGGCTATCTGCTATCAGGAAGCCTAAAGGGAGTGGCACTGGAAACCCTGAAAGCAATCACCGCTGGCACAATTACGCTATCCGTTGACGGCGCAATCATTGTCAGCGCATCAATCAACCTTTCTGCTGCAACCAGTTTTTCAAACATTGCTGAATTAGTTGAAACGGGGATCGGCGACACTGACGTATCTGTTGAGTGGCTGCCACTGGCTAACCGGTTTATTATCCGCTCACTCACCACAGGTGATACTAGCGCGGTATTGTTCGCTGCCACTGGCGGATTGTCAACGGGCTTGAAACTAACCGAAGCCACCGCGGCGGTTGAGTCTAAAGGTTCGGCAGGAGTTACGCTAACTGATACGATGGAAGGTATTATCAATACCAACCAAGATTGGGTTTTGTTTAACTCGCTCGTTGAGCTTGATGATACGCAAAAAACAGAATTATGCGCGTGGACAACGGGCACAAAAGACCGATTCGGCTATGTAGTACATGACACAACCGATGAAGGCACAATCACCGACAACCCGAGCTGTTTTGTGCAAGAAGTTATTGTTGCTAATGGATTTGAGGGTATTTTCCCTGTTTACGGTTCGTACATTTACAGTGTCGCACCGCTGGCGTATGCGGCATCAATTGATTTCGCACGGCTGAACGGACGAGTTAGCTTTAAGTTTAGAGCGTTTTCAGGTTTAGCCGCTAATGTCAGTGATTTGGCTACTGCGTCAGCTCTTAAATCAAATGGTTACAACTTCTACGGCTCTTACGGGCAGAATAAAACGCTTGCGCAATACGCTTCAAGCGGTGCGATTAGCGGGCGGTTTGTTTGGATTGATAGCTTTATTAACCAAGTTTGGATTAACGCCAATTTGTTGGGTGCATTCGTAAATCTTTTTACAAACAATCAGTCATATTCGTTTAATCAAAGCGGTTACAGCGCAGTGAGCGCGGCGGTTATTGATGTTGCCAGTCAAGCGATTAACTTCGGTGCAATACAAAAAGGCGTGGTGCTTGATAATTCTCAAATTCAGATAATTAACAGCACGGTAGGCAAGAAGATTGACACAACGCTCTATTCTGATGGGTGGTATTTATTCATTCCTACACAGACTGGCGCGGCGCGGCTTGAGCGTGACTTGAAGGGTGTTATTTTCTATTATGTTGACGGCGGGCTGATTCAGTCTATCACTATGTCATCAACTGCTATTCTGTAAGGTAAATAAATATGACTATTAACATTACAAGTGCAGTATCAAAGCTACGGATCATCGTTCCTGAATATTACCCAGGGGGGTTTGACGTTGATGATTTTGCGTCTGATGATATGTTTGAGGCGGCAGCACTTCAAAATAAAGAGGATATGATGTCAGCCGATGGTAAATACCACGGCGGTTTTGTATTCAACCCTGTTGATTTTACAGTCACCTTAATGGCTACATCTAACGCAGCACAGCTCATTGATGATTGGTTCGCCGCAGAAAGGGCTTCAATATCTGCATTTAGCTGTAATGCTGTTTTGACTATCCCTTCAACAGGGCGAAAATATAATTTCGTTAACGGCTTACTTTACTCATGGCCTCCAGTACCGCCAGGTAAGCGCGTATTACAACCTCGTCAGGCTGTATTCCACTTTGAAAGTGTAACGTCGAGTGCAATTTAATGAGCAGAAAAGAAAAGACTTACATTGTCAAGGAAGATAACCGCGATAAAGGTAAGGAATTTATCATCACGGAGATGTCAGCGATAAAAGGTCAGGAGTTGGCTTCCGATATACATCGTGAAATGATGGCAGTTAACTTTTCCGGTATATCACCAGATGTTATCGCTATGGGGTGCGCTGGGCTTGCTACCGTTGGCTTATCCGTGCTTTCTGCAATATCTAAAGAATCATCAATGATAATGAGAAACGCACTACTTTCTACCGTGCAAATTGTTATCAGGGTCAAGGATGGCGGGGTGCAAGTAAGAGATATTAGGGCGGAGATAGACTTTGAGGAAATGACAACAATAATAAATTTACTTGATGAAGTGTTTACGTTGAACTTTGATTTTTTAAACATCGCCGGACAATAGATTACCTCTTTTTTGGAGAGGATGATTGCCCGGCAGGTTTATTATCAACGGTTAACGTAGATACAGCTACCAGCGCGATTGTTTGCGCTGGTAAGGCTTCATTAAGAGAGCTGCAAGAGTTTTACTCCATCCGTGATATGTATGACATTTTAGAAATCATATCAATTGAAAATTATAATAAAATACTCTGGCATAAACATCAGGAGCGGAAATAGTGATTGTCGAAGAACTGGCGTATAAAGTTACGTTGAAAGCTGACGAGTTTCTGAACGGCAAGAAAAAGATAAGCACTGATGTTACTGCAATGAAGGCTGGTGTTGAGCGCACAACTAACGAGCTTAATACTGCATTAAGTAAAAGTTCTGCGGCCTTTAATACATTCGGTAAAGCCGCAACATCATCATTCAAAGGCGTTATCGCTGGCGCGGCGGGGCTTCTTGGAATTGGGGCGGGGCTGTATGGCCTTAAACAATTATTTACATCAACGTCAAATGAGATAGTTAAAGCCAGCAATCAAGCTCGCTTTTTCGGGACAAATGTAAATAAAATGTTTGGCATGCAGCTCGGGTTTCGTGAGGCAGGGCTAAACGGCGATGCCTTCATATCAGGTTCAGGCAATGCGCGGATGGCTCTTGCTAACATTAAAGACCCTACCGTTTTCGGTGGAATAACGGGAGCAGCGCAGTCTCTTTTAACACTTGGGGCGCGGACAGGCTTAAACGTTCAAAACCTCGGCGACCCTAATAAAGCGTTGAGCGAATTTACACGATACGGTAAAAGACACTCTCAAGACAATCTAATGCAGGTTATGTCAGCGGCGGGGTTCGATCCGACCGATGCCGCAAAAATAAAATCCGGTGAGCTTAAAAGCCTCGTGGATTCAGAAACCAAGAAATCCCACATTACAGCGAAGCAGGTCAAGGCTCAAGAGGATATGCTGGTAACGTTAACGTCTCTTGACGCTGAATTTGGCCGCATTAAACAAGATTTAGCGATAGCGTTTTCACCTGAAGTATTATCAGCCATGAAAGCGTTCGGACGGTGGGTGAAAGACCACGAGGGAGACATTATCGGATTCTTCCAGTCAGCAGGGGATAGCGTTAAATCATTCACCACTGCCGTTGGTGGGGCTGAAAATGCGCTTAAAATACTTGCCGGGATGTACTTGGGTAGTAAGGTGCTAGGCACGGGATTAGCGGTAAGAACCGCATTATCGGGCGGGGGTGCAGCAGCGGGGGGCTTAGTTTTGAGTGGTATGCTATTACCCGCAGCAGGAATAGCAGGAATGCTAACCCCCACAAACAACACTCCTAGCACAAATGATGAATTGGCAGACATCGCTATGTTTGCAGCGATGAAATCACAACCCCGCAATCAGCGAAACAACAATCCGGGCAATCTTAATTTTTCGGGTCAAAAAGATGCCGTACTTGAGCCATGGAATCCGGCTTGGGGTGATCAGGATAATCGCCGTTTCGCTAAATTCAACACAGAACAAGCGGGTTGGGATGCCATGAGCAGACAGCTTATGGCATACTTTACGGGTAACAGTTCAGCGGCACACTTTACAAAGCTGAAAACTGTCAAGGATATTATAAGCACTTACGCGCCGGGAACTGAAAATGATACGGCGGCCTATATTGCTGATGTTGCAAAGCAGATGGGCGTAAAATCAGATGCGGAGTTGAATTTATCAGCCCCAGAAGTAATGGCACGACTGCGAACAGCTATGGCAAAGCATGAGGGCTATCCAAATTGGAAGCATGGACTGCACCCTGAATATTACGGGTCACAGCAAAAACTGGCAAGTTTATCTAGTAATGCAGTAGCATCAAGTGTGAATAATAGCCAACAAAGCAGCACAAATATTGGAACGGTGATTGTTAAAAGTGAACCAACCACTGTTGACGCGCTAACAAAAAGCATATCAAAACAGGCATCACGAGCGTCAACAAATTCGGCGTTTTCAAGCGCGGTTCGTTAAAATGAGGCTATGATGGGGATTTTAGAGTTAAATACGGCTGATATTTTTAACGCCATAGGTGGAGGTTCCCCCTTATCCATTATTGATAGCGTACTGCATCCGCAGTATGTGATTAGAGACAGCAAGACGGGAGATGTTGCGCTTGAGTTTAGCGGAATGGCTTCAATACAGCCTAGTGGATCGGCTCACATAACCACCGCCCCAGTGGAGGGCGGAGCGTACCAATCAATCAACAAGGTAAGGAACCCGTCAGTTATCCGGTGCGAGATAATCATCACGGGGCTGACTGGGTTCACGGGACAAATGCCTAACATTTTCGATTTAACACTAACGAGCCAGTCCGACGCTTTAAAAACAATCAAAACGATGTTAGAGACAGCATCAACATATGACATTGAAACGCCGAAAGAGACATTCAAGAGCTTTGATCTCGTTGACCATTCTTACACTGTAACGTCACAAACAGGCGTTACCATGCTTATTATTTATATTGATTTTCAAGAAGTTATTCAGCAAATGGAGGTGGCTGTATCGAACTCTCAAGCGGATAATAAGCCAGTTTATGATGATGTTAGTCAAGGGGTCACTGGGACGGGTTCAAGCGTAAAAGATGGCGCATCATCTTCTGCAACTTTAGATTTTTTAAGCAAAACGTGGGGATCACTAAAAACAGCATTAGGCATTAAAACTGACATTGATAATGTTACGGCAGGCTTTACAAGTGCATTAGACACTGTTTCAGGTTCATTATCTGCCACTGCAAATAGCACTAATAAAAAAATTGATGAACTTACTAAAAATATAACAGGTAATCACACATGAAAATTGTGTCTATTGAACCTAAAAAATCACAAACGATCAGGGTAGATTTAGACGGTCAGCAGTGTGTTATCAGGATTTTGCAGCGTGAAAGTTTCCTTTACCTAGATTTAACATCTAACGGCGTGCCATTATTGCAGGGCGTCCCGTGTTTGTATGGTAACTATCTTGTTCGGTATAATTATCTTGGTTTTAAGGGTGATCTGATGTTTATCGATAATGACGGAAATCAAGATCCGAAATGGGACGGGTTAGGCAGTAGGCACGTTTTATATTACATTGAGGAATCGGATCTTGTTTAAACAACACACGCTAAGATTCGAGTTTAAAAACAACGCAGAAGCATTTGATGATAAAGGCAATGATAGCATATCACTAGCAAATGTTAAGGCCACGGTATCTTTAAATGCAGTCGTGGGAAGGATGGCAGCCACGGCTGAAATATCGATCTACGGGCTAAGTATTGATCGGCTTGCTGAATTATCAGGCCACGCTGATGGGAATATGCTATCAACGCAAAACATCACCGTTTCAATATTTGCTGACGATTTTTTTATGTTTTCTGGCGGGATGGTTTCATCAATTGCTAACATGAACTCAGCGCCGGAAACCAGCTTAATGATTGTGGCTATTGCAAACGCTGACTTGCAAAAAAAAGCCGTCAGCCCTTTTAGTGCTAATGGATCACAACCCATTGAGACGGTGATTAGCTCAATTTGCACAGCAGCTGGATATGAGGCCGCTTTTAAAGGCTTAAAGGGGATGACAACATCAAGCAGCCCACATTATGAAGGAAGCGTTTACGATCAGCTTCATGCCGTTTGTAGCGATTATAACGTTGCTATGCAAGTTAACCCACCGAATAACATAGAATTTTGGAGCGATTCATCGCTAAGGGATGATGTAGTCCCTTACATATCAAAAGAATATGGGCTGATCGGCTACCCTGTTTTTTCAAACGGAGGCATTCTTTTTCAAACACAATATTCTTTACTACTTATCATTGGAAGACACATAGAGATAAAAACAGATCTACCACATGCCAGCGGCAGATACCAATTAACAGCAGTAAAGCACGAGCTTTCATCGTGGGTTGATTCTGGTTCATGGCACACGATATGCACAGCAGTAAGGACGCAAGAGGAAAGGGAGAAGGCTCAAAATGGATAATGGATTATTTTCACCCGTAGGCGCTCAATCAAGTGATTCTGAATCTCTTGATTTTATTTTCAAAACACTATTATCAGGCATGTTTTTTTTTGAGATTGTTCAAGTTAAAGCCGTCCGTGGTAATGCGCCAAGCCTTGTCGTCGATGTTCTACCGCTTCTGTCTAGAACAGACAGGACGGGAGCGCAGATAGATAATTCAATAATTTATAGCATTCCCGTGTGGCGATTGCAGCGCGGGGGTAGTGCAATAATCATGAATCCAGTGGTAGGGGACATCGGCGTTATAGCAGTATGCGATAGAGATACATCCCTTGTTGTTGCTAACAGAAAGCAGTCCGTGCCAAGCAGCAAGCGCACACACAGTAAATCTGATTCGATATATTTCGGCGGCGTTCTTAATATGCCACCCTCTCAATTTATAGAATTTTCTGACGGCTCCATTAACGTTACGTCACCAAACCCCGTTAATATCACATGCTCAAAAGCCAATATTACCGCGCCGGACGGTGTAGAAATGACCACGCCCTTATTAAAGGTATCAGGCATGATTGAAGCTGGCGGAGATATAATTGATAACTCAAGCTCACAATCTGTTACTGTCAAGCAAGCTCGTGATGCTTATAATGACCACACCCACAATGTATCTGGCGTTCAAAGCGGTGGCGACACTAAAACATCCTCAACCACAAGCGATCCGACATGATATATAAAACGTTAACGTTAGATAGGGAAGCGTGGGATCTGACTCTGGACGGCAACGGCGACTTGGCTATTGCCAGTGGTAGCTATGCTGTTGCTCAAGATGTGGCTAGTTCGTGCCTTGTGTTTTTTGGTGAGTGTTACTATGACACCACGCTAGGAATCCCGTGGAAAGATAATGTTCTAGGCAAGAAACCATCGCCTAGTTATATCGCCCAAAAAATGCAGGACGAGGCACTAAAATTACCTGTTGTTGATCGGGCTATCGCAAACGTTTTTTTTGATAAAAACACACAACAAACAAGGGGAACTATTAGAGTGACTGATACTACCGGTGAATTATCGCAGGTGACTTTATGACAAAAATCAACACCGCCGTTCCTGATGTGACAATCACGCAAACGGGGCTATTCATCCCTGACGTTTCCGATATTTTATCGGGAAGAATGACTGATATGGTTAATGCGCTAGGCGGTTCAGCAAGCCAATCACTAAGCTCACCACAGGGGCAGATAGCGCAATCCGACACTGAAATAATCGCCCAGGTTTACGACAAATTGCTCTGCTTGTTTAATCAAGTAAACCCTGATTTTGCAACGGGTAGATTCCAAGATGGGATCGGGAAGATTTATTATTTAGACCGCATATCCGCCGAGGGTACAGTAGTCACTGCCACTTGCACCGGAAAGGTTAACACGATTATACCAGCGGGAAGCACAGCGATTGATATTAACGGTTATATTTATCAATCGGTTGATGATGCAACAATCCCATCGGGAGGTTCTATTGATGTTTCATTTGTTAATCAAACCACTGGGCCAATACCGTGTGGTTCGTCTGAATTAAATCAGATCTACCGCGCAGTTTCGGGGTGGGACTCAATCACAAATGCAAGCCCTGGCGTGGTTGGTGTTGATGTTGAGTCAAGAATAGCATTTGAATCTCGACGCACTCAATCAGTGGCGAGAAGCAGTCGAGGACAGAATGGTTCTGTATTATCCAGTGTTCTTGCAGTGAATGGGGTTCTTGATGCTTTCGTGTGGTCAAATAGAACATCAATAACAGTTAGTTACGGCTCAACTAACTTTCCTGTTGCCCCACATTCCATTTACATTTGCGCATTCGGTGGAGCGGATGCTGACATTGCCGAATCAATATTTAAAACATACAACCCAGGCGCAGATTTGAACGGAAATACGACATATACAGTGCAAGATAGCGTTAATTATTCACCGCCGTATCCTGAATACATCATGCAATGGCAAACAGCAATTCCTACTCGGGTTTATTTCCGCATTGAAATTGACGTATCACTGAACCCGCCTAGCGATATAATACAATTGGTTAAAGATATGGTAATTACCGTTTTTAACGGTGGTTACGATGGTATCTCAAAGGCTAGAATTGGCTCAACAATAACCTCAGGTAAATATTATGCGCCAATAACATCAATATCACCTAGCACCGTAGGAATACTGAACATCTATGTTTCCATTGATGGTTTGAGCTATTTAAACTCAGTTACCGTGGGGATAGATCAAATACCAACAATACAATATTCTGACATAACAGTTACACTAATATAGGTTTGTGACTATGTGGCAAGATACAATCTTAACTGAATATTCAGCGTCTGATAAAATATTAGCAATAATTGACACGTTCAATCAGGCTTTGAGTTTAGATGATTTTACTGATGATTTTATTGAGCAGGTTTGGGATATTGACACTTGTGGAGCGTTTGGACTTGATATGTGGGGTAAAATTGTAGGGATAGATAGACAACTCACCATCGATATAAATGACAATTACTTCGGATTTTTTGAGGCCGACACTGGCGGCGATGGCTATCCAACGACATTTGATGACGGGCAATTTTTTAATGGTACGCAAAGCACGTCAAACGTTACGATGAATGATATGCAGTACAGAACCGCTATACTTGCAAAAGCATTTACAAACATAAGTGTCTCCACGATCCAAGAAATAAATAGGCTGCTAACAATTTTATTTTTTGGTAGGGGGCGTGTACATTGTGTTAATAATAGAAATATGACAATTAACATAGTTTTTGATTTTCCAATTGCTAATTATGAAGTCGCTATTTTAAAAAAAGGTGACCTGTTACCAATGCCAAGCGGTGTATTGCCAATAATTATTGAGGCTTAAAATGAACAGACTAACACCTCCCAAAAAACAACCGATACCTTTTGCGATAAATGGGCTTCGTGAGCCTATAATCACAACAACACCTCCAGGGGATAACTCTACATCTTATAATGACGGATTCCCAGAGACAACTATGACCATTGGTGGACTACCGCCGAAAGGAAAGGGAATGAATCAGATCTTGCATGAGCTGTCTGATTTATCAAAATGGTCTAGCGCTGGGGCATTAAACTCATTTGACCCTGCGTTCTCTACATCCATTGGAGGCTACCCAAACGGCGCGATTTTGTTGGGTGATGATGGGATGACAATTTTCATTAGCCGAGTTGACAATAACTCGAGCAATCCAAATACAGGGGGTGCTGGCTGGGACAACCTTAAAACCTACATTATTGACGGAACTGTAAAGACTGTTAACAGCAACACTCCAGACGTTAGCGGGAATGTGGTCTTGTCCGCGCAGGATGTGGGGGCATTGCCGATAACGGGCGGCACGGTAACCGGTTCGCTGACGGCGAGTTCAGGCGTTTACGACACGCCAAACGTACGTGTCTATAGCCCCAATAATCCACAGGCTCTTCCGCATGATTTAACTATCGAGGGGAACATTTACAGCAACGCGGGGATATACGAGCAAGGTGAGCGCGTTTATAGCCCCAATAATCCACCGCCACAGCAGTATATTGGCGTGGCTGATGTGCAGATTGTCGGCAGAACGGCCTTTGTGGTCAACAGTGGAGTATATCGGTTTCCGAGTGGGAACGTGTTGACCGCCTTAGGGGACTTTGGCGCACCCGATGGTTACGGGGAATATTCCGCCATCCAGAAATTGATTAACGGCACTTGGTACACGATTGGAGGGAATTAAAATGTTTAAAGAATTCCAACATTACACGCCACCAAATAAAATTTTGGACAGTGCAGTGTATATCCGCTGCAATGAAGGCGAGGATTGGTATGACCTAGTCCCGCTGTTCAGGGAAGATACATTGAAATTCGTGTTGGACGCTGACGGCGTCATTCGTGACCTCAACGTTGATGCCTCGCGGTTGTGGCCTTTGGGCTTCTCTGTGATTGAGATTGCCTTGACCGAGGTTCCGGCTGAAATTATTGACGGAAATCCTAGATTGAACTGGCGTTATGCGGACGGGGTTTTTTCAACGACGCACAAAATCGAAAAACTGAAAAAAAAGAAGCTGCTGGCTGAGGCTGAGAATACCATCGCGCCGCTATCGCGCGCGGCCAGGCTAAAAATAGCGACCGATGACGAACTGGCTCAACTGGATGAATGGGAGAAATACAGCGTTCTGGTGAGTCGCGTGGACGTACAAGACGCACCCGATATTACGTGGCCTGAAAAGCCGTAAATTTCAATCACAACGAAAGAGGTATAAAAATGGAATCATTCATTAACGCTATTCTTTATTATCCGCGAAATCCTATCCAAACAGGGTCTTACTTCATTGACGACAAGGGGAGGGATTTTTTCGATGTTCTACCTTTATTTGCTGTCGATACAATGAAAGTACTCACAAGGAATTTCTACGACCGTACAATCATAGCGAAAAGCAAAGACGCATCCATGCTTATTGCTGTAGACGGGTATTGTATCTTTGAGATTGAGATGAAGGATGTGCCGGAAGAGTTCATATACGACCCTTATGCCACAAGCAACAAATGGGCTTACCGGAACAATGAGTTTGTCCGAATTGCTAAATGGGATAATTAATAGTAACTAAATATGGGGCGTAAGCCCCATTATTTTAAAAAGGAATATCACTATCAAAGCTGCTGGCAGCTTGCGCGTTGTTCTGCGCTTTCTGTTCCTGCTGGCTACCGCCATTTCCGCCGCCTTGACTTCCGCCAAGCATCTTCATAGTTCCACCAGCATTTACGTGTATCTCAGTTGTGTACCTATCTGCGCCGCTATTGTCAGTCCATTTTCTAGTTGTTAGCTTTCCCTCAATGTAAACCTTAGTTCCTTTTTTCAGGTATTCCCCTGCAACCTCAGCCAGCTTGCCGAAAATAACCACGCGATGCCACTCTGTCCGCTCTTTCTTCTCACCAGTTGACTTATCTTTCCAACTCTCAGATGTGGCGATTGATAGATTAGCCACCGATCCGCCGGTAGGCATTTCCCTCATTTCTGCGTCAGCACCAAGGTTTCCTATAATGATTACTTTATTGATGCTAGACATTATACTGACTCCGCTTCTATTTCTGTTTTACGCAATTCGTAAACTTCCTTTGCTTTACTTTGCTCATTAGTGCCATTTAGTGCCGTCCATGCCTTACCAAATGCGCCCTTTAATTCATCTACTGAAATTTTATTTCCTACATACACAGTGAAATCACAAAGTATTTTATGTGCGTCAATTTCTTTGTCTATTTTAGCGTTTTTTTGAGGATTACTAACAACATCTTGCAGTTTAGATACGCGATGTTCTGAACGCCTTCCCCGTGATGTTGTTATCATGAAAGACATATTAGACGATATGTCGCTCATAGCAGAAACCTTTATACCGCCAACCGCCACACCGCCATACCTAACGCTAGGATCACCCATTAACGTCAACGACCTACCAACCCACAAATGACCGTCTGAACCCCACCCGCCGATAAGCACCCTACGCATTGATTTAGAAGGCTTATAGGGCTTCCCTTCGTACCCCTCAATGTCGATAAAAACAGGCTGTTCTTTATCCCCTGCGCGTACTGCCTTTATTTTTGCTGTTATAGTTTTAAACTGAACATCGTCGAAATTAAGCTGATCTGATTTAGGTATTACAGTATTCAATAAGTCCATTAGATTAAAACCTCGTCGCCAAATTCTTGATCTAGAATGTATGAAGGAAGATTTATTTCCCTTGACTGCAACACAATTCCATCATTGCGTCGAGATGGATCATCTAAGCACTCTACAAGTAGATTCATAGATTCAAACATCTTCTTCCTTCCCATCGCAAGGGATTCTTCACCGATGTAGTACATGCAATTCTTGAAAGGTGCGCTATTCTCTATCGCAAAAAAGCAAAACTGGTTTAGATCCCTTCCCGTTGCAAGTTTTAGCACATACAAATAAAAAGCCGCTTGTATGTGATAGTGATACTGTCCTAACGCTTGACTGAAACCGCGATACTCAGCATCACGGCAACTCTTCACGTCCAGCGGGTACGGATGTGAGTCTGACAGACGATCAAAGCGGCATTTTAACTGCAATCCCGAATCAGGGCATGTGGCAAAAATTGAGACTTCTGAATGACCAGAAGCCGCCATGTACTCTGTAAAATCATCGTTCAGTCTTGACGACTTAATCATGTTATTAACTAACTCAACCTCACTGCCGATCAGTATGCGTTCTGGGTTGCGATCTTCGAGAAGCACCTTATAATCTTTTGATGCTCGTGTGCTAATATCAGGCATCAACACGAACTCACTTTCAAATAGTTTAGGCTCAAGTAGCGCAGAGTGTATCGCCGTTCCTATATGTGCAGATTTACTACCCTTGAAAGGATTATGCCAAAGGTTTGCGGGGCTTACGCTAATCGCCTTTATCGTCGTTGAGCCGATCGCTTCGTCTGCATGATAATGTTCATTTGATAGGTCATAGTAAATTCCATCTTTCATTATTCACTCCATGCTTGACTTGTATAAATCAAGTGCATATATCCGCTTGAAGATTGCAGTTAAGCAGTCCCAGATAGCATTACCCGCTATTCCCTCATATTCAAATGACTCAACACCCAGTCGAATGGCTTCACTGTCCATACCAACGCCAAGCAACGTATCGATGAAGACATTAGTAAAATTGAATAGCTTAAGTTTCTTATCTAAATATTCAACTTCCACACTAATGCGTTCCATGTCTTCCTCTGTGAAGTTTTTGATGATTTTTTCTATCGTCATCTTGTCTGTAAGATTCATTTTACTAATCCTCTATAAAACAGACTACGCGCTACTTGGAAAAGGTCATTATTACCCAGTCTAATAGCTTCCAAGGCTAATAACTGCATAGCTCTTTGTAAATTCATGATTAAGGCTCTCCTTTCTGGTTTAGAATTTCCCACAGCTTTTTTAGTAAGGTTTTAATGCGTTTCATCACATATACGCTCCAGTGTTAAATCATCATTCTTATTATCCATGTTATTACCCCTACGCGTGATTGCTTTGATGGGGTGATTATAGCTAAACGCATACATATAGCAAGAGGTATTTACAGGTTTCATGTGACAAGAACAGCAAGACCTATTATACTGAACAGTATTGACAACAATTAGGATTTTAGACAATGAAGGCAATCAATAGAGCAATTAACCTCGCGGGCGGGCAGACTGAACTCGCAAAAAAAATTGGCGTGTCTCAGCCGTCGGTTCATAGATGGGTGCATGGCGGGGCTATCAATGCTAGATACATCAAGCCGATATCAGAGGCGACTGGTAATCGAGTTACTGTTGATGAACTGCTAGATGAGCAGTTATAAGTGGGCGTGTTTCTCGGCAACCTTGACTATTGATGTTTCGTTACCTATAACCCCTGCATTGGCTGGCGCCATACGGGGGTTTTTTATTTAATATTTACGGCGCACCGGACAATCCTCAACTGCTTCAAAAGTCGCTATCACAAAGCATGACACGAACATACTCACTAAATACATAATCATCAACACTTCCGCACAAGTACACTTTCGTGGCGTCTTTCAGGCACTCAAGTCCGTACCCTACAGCGGCAAAACCACCATTCTCAACAGTTCTATTCAAGCACTCGCGCTGTCCTTTCCGCCATGCCGATTTAGTGCGATCCCTGCGCTTTGCCTCAATAAGACCAAAACTGTGAGCATTCCCCGGCGTCAATATCGCATAATCTGGGAAGCCGGGGATCATGCCAGACTCAACGAGACCGGAAATACTTCCAAGCCGCTTACCCTCATTCGGAACATGAACAAAAAAAACCCACGGGCAGTGATATTTTAGCCATGAAGCATAGGATTTGCAGTCTGTTAGCTCGTCATTACACCCACCACGGTAGCCGCTATCAAATACTAAAAACTTATCCATCGAATTTTTTCCGGTTAATAATATCTCTGTTTTTGTCGTTCATCCTGTGCGTAATGCGTTTTGGTGCGTTGATAAACTGCGTTAGTGCCATGACTGATGCCGCATTCCTGCATCTTAACAGCTTGCTGATTGCTGCCTGATCTTTAACGTGTGGGAAGATTCCTTTTGCCTTCCATGCGTTTTTTCTGCCGGGGTTATTTGAGTTTGGCCAAAAAACTTCGCGGGCAGTGTAGGGCTTCCCATCAATCCGTATCCCATACTCATAAAGCACTCCCTGGCTATCCTTCGTCAATCGAACATTAAACGATTGCACATCTACATAATCGTCCTCGGTGTAAGGACGATGCGATAAGTTTTCGTTAGGGTCATATATTTGCTGACCGCACTTTCTGCATTGCCTCGCGCACGGGTCATTTTTAGCATGACAACCCTTGATGTTTCCCACACCTGATATAAACCGATCTCCGCACTCTTTCGACTGAAAGAAATACTCGCAGCGACCGTCATAGCTTAAATCATCCTCTCCTATGCACCTGCGCGCCGTCCCCGCGTTTTCAGTGCCACACTTAGGGCATGGCTTGATGTTTTTATTCTGCCTCGCCTTAGCAAGCTCTGCGGCTTCTAGAATGGGGTTTGAGTACAGCTCACCAAGCTCTGCCATCGTGTCCGTGTAGTCCAGGACGAGATGATCGCTTTTCTTTATTCCCTTCTTAGATAGATGTTCTTTCAGTAGCCGCATACCCCTACCGAGAAGTTGGATAAGCAGAGTTAAAGAACCTATTTTGCGTAGGATAACTGATGTATCCCAATAGCTCACATCTACACCAGTAGTTAAGCACCCAATTTGCAATATGTATTTTATATCGCCATTTTTAGCAGATGCCAACGCTGCCTTTCTTGCTTTTGCGCTTGTTCTGTCAGTGATGATGGCATAGCTACCCTCTTGCAGATATTTAGCCGCTTCTTCGCAATGCTTCACGCCGGAACATGTGATAAGCACACCGTTGCGATCTGCTGTCCTGCGCACGACATCCAACATGATTTGATGAGTCTTAGTCCCCTGCGCCATGATTTCTTTCTGCATAGCTGCCAGTTCTTTATCTGTGTACTCCGCTGCGCCGTATTCACCTCTAGACTTGAACATTGATAGGTCATACATATCATCATCATCAATATCTGCATAAACAGTAGGAACAAGAAACCCGCGCTCAACGAGATAATCTGTAGAAATATCGCAAATTTGTTTCGTCCAAAATGGGCCTATGATCGGCGTTGTATGCCGGAATGGGCTGCCGGTATAACCAATAATCCGCAATTCACTACCATGCGTAGCACGGCATCGCAGCTGCATCTCAATGACAATCTTAGCGTACTGTGACGTTGGATTGCCCGATTTTAGATCTTCCCAGTTAAGCATGTGGCATTCATCAATGAGTAACCAGCGGGGTGTAAAATCTGAAAAAACCGTGTTCATAGCATTAAAAAAACTTTTCTCTGATGCCACCGCGATGTTATAAGCCCGAGACTTTTTCCCCGCACCATCGCTATAAATTGAATTTTTAGCACCACACTCCCAGAGTGCAGCTGCGTTTTGCTCGACAAGCTCCGCAGTTCTAGCCAGCAATAACCCAGGAAAATCAATGTCCTGAAAGCGCTTGGCAAGCATACCCATCATGTAAGTTTTACCTGCACCCACTGATGCGGTCACTACTATTGGACCCGCATACTTGCGTATTTCATCGCCAGTTATTTTGTAAACAAGAGCTTGATAATCGCGGGGAACAACATCAAGACAGTTTGCCTTCTCAATGACAGCCGGTAAATCTATATCAGCTATCATCTGATCTAACTCGTATCTCATGCCATTACCCCTGACATTTCATCAAGTAATCCAGTTGGATCAAAGATAGTCCTCTGAAACTGCCTAGCTTCTCTAATCGACCCGTTACAAGCAGGGATAATAACGTAACACATTGATTTTTCAGCTTCGCATAGCTCATTGAAATCATAGTTACACGCCATGCGTAGCCGACCGCTTAAACATGCCTTCTGGAATTTATATGCCACATGATGCACATTATTAACGGTGTGGCAGCACCACACTTGAGCGCCCGTTGCGTGATGAACATGCCAAGCATCTACCCACTCGGCGCAAAGGTAAATGGCCTTCCGTACGTCCGCGCCGATCACGCTTACTGCACCGTATGACATCTTTCCAGCCAAGAAAGACTGGTTTCCCTCGCTGTCTATCATTGCAAGATTAACAACCTGCCCATGCGCTTCATTCAAATTAACGTTGACTATCGGCACAACAATGCGCGAATCCAGCACACGCAGCGGGTAAGGAGCTATTCCATGCTCAAGAGTGTAGATATGCGTTGGCACTTCGATTGTGCGCTCAATAACGCGGCTAATGTCGCTTTCTGACGCGGTGGCAGAATATGAATTATCGGGTATAAGTTTGACGTTTTTTTTTGCAATGGCTATGCGCTCTGGCGGCGCGGCACGTAAGAAATCAGCGCAAGCGGCGACAGCACACCCAAATGACCAGCCCGTCAGCTTTTGCAGCCAGTACATGCCATCGCCAGATCCGCACTGATTGCAAATCGCACCACCATCACCTTTTTCAAAGCGGTTATTGTCAAAGCGATACCGATCCCGACCCATGCAGTTAGGGCACGGCTGGTGCTTTCCCGAAAAACATTTAACGTTCATGTCCGTCATCCGCAAAAGTGCGTCCTGCCACATTCCGATCATCTGTGGCTTGAGGTCTTTCCAGTCGTGATTACGCATGATTACTCCACCCCGCTGTTGCGCGATTGATTAATCCAACGCCATCAACAATTTGCATAAACTTCGCGCTTATTTTTGTTGATGTGAATTTCTTGGCATCGCTGATCCAGTAACCCCTTCCTATCGAGTCAATAGCCCCGTTAGTAATGAGGGCTTGAAGCACTGGAGTCACAACAAGCTCCGCGCCATATGCCACTTCCTCACCATTTGTTCTTCCGATAGATTCTGCTAGTCTATTTAATGACTTCGGCTTGATAACTTTCTGTATTAGTTGTGACTGGCTCATCCTATCTTCCATGTTACGACCAGAAAGAATGTTCTGAATACGATTCTTAATCTCATTCCAGCGCGCAATCGTACCGTGCCCATCTTCTGACTCGTTTACCCTAAGCATTGAAATCACATCTAAAAGGCTTTCACAAACAAAGCAGTATGACCACATCAGCATAGCCTCGGTAATAACTCCGTGATTTCCTATAGATAAAGCTGTTGATACTTTCTCAACTTGCTCAAAAGATCTAGATACCACCGCACCAATATCAACGTCGTTCCTTAGCTGCTCAAAATTATCATCAAGCATCAGAGATAACTCCATTACGGCATCATTTTCGTACTTCGCCACTTTTGGAAGTCCTGAATCCAATGATTTAAGGTTAGCAATCAGGTTCTTTGGTGTGACATGGTCAAATTTATTAGATTTTCGTGATCTACCATCCTTCCCTTTGATGAAAATTCCACGACCGATAAGACCCGTCCCAATATTTTCAGCGCAGATTATACTTCCTAGTTTTTCAGGCGTTGAGAAGCACATCATTGAAAAAATAGGATCTTCAATACCCTGCTGAATTGGAAGAAGAATTTCACGCTCAAGTTTTGCTTCTTGTCGTTGTATCTCACCAGTTGCGATGGCCTCATCCTTCGCGCGCGACCTGAGTTTTTTTATTTCTTTGCCAAGAGTTTCTTTCGCATTGAGGATGTCCAGATCTGAAAACTTCTTTAGTCTGTCTGAGTATACAGACAGGATTTCAGATCCTAATTCTTGCATGTAATAAGCGCCGTTCTTGTTTTTCATAATCCCAAACATAGAGTGGCACTCATCGATGATGAACGTTGCTACACCACCAGAATTTACAAGGGTTCTCCCAATGTCCTTTGATGACGCTATGCGCCCGAAAACATGACCACCTTTAGAAATGTCCTTTGCTGTGATTTTAAAATGGCTTTGTGACCTATCCTTGCCACCCGCTGATTCAGCTATGCAGATAGTTAAAAGATTCCCTTTCATTCCGCTGGGTGTTTTAACTTTCCCGCCACTAGCGATAATCAGCTCATGCAGCGCTGCTGCTGCCCTTAGTCGTGGCTGCTCACGAACCTCACCCGCCGCTATATCCATTGCTATTTCTCCTGCAATCCCAGGTGGCTTTGTTATGTCGTACCAATGCTCTTTATTTATGTCTGCCATCAAGTCATAGACTGAGTCAATCTTCATTAGGCAATCCTTTTAATGACGAGAACCCTTTTTTCCTTGTCGTAGCGCGTCTTATACATGCACCCTCTGTCTTTTGCTATCTTTGCAATGCACATCCTGAATGAATGCAGTGGTACTGAGTCAAAATCACAAAACTCTCTAACCCCACCATTTTCCATACTCTCAATCTCGCTTGATACGAAAGCTAAATCACTGCCTATCCGGTATTCCTTCATCTGCCTACCCTCATCTCACAAATATAAATATTATCATATAAGGTTAAATCTAGATAGCAAGAGGATTCTAACGCTTATCCCATAATGACCTGCTGGGTAAACATGAGTAAGTGTTATGGGTAAGGATTTAAAGCTATAAGTGTATGTAATACATACATATAATAATAATTATTACAATACTTACCCTATTTACTCCACTTTTACCAATTCTTATTAAAGTTAATTTATTACCCATTTTTATAGAATATATTTGTTTAAGTGTTAGATGTTGGGATAAATGAGTAAATGGCAAAAAAAGTGCTATAAATACATGATAAATATAAAGAAATCGGATACCCTTTAATGGGATAACTTTACCCATTTGGTTCAATCACCATCTTTAGAATCAATGCCTTACGTTTTTGTGACGTGATTTTATTATGTTAAATACCGCCCAGCTATTTAGCGCATTTTTTTTGGCAAACACCCTAATCTCACCAGGCGGCCTACACACGCCACCAACCCATCAAGACACTCAAACGTACCAACCCACACCCCAGAACCTCACCACGGCCTTCCTATGCGCCTTAAAATCGACTTCTGAACTCACCCGCTGGCTGGGTTCCCAGAATTCCCCGCCAAGGGGCATGAAAGGCGGCATACGGAAGCACCAAAAAACACCGCTGCAAAACCGCCGAAGCCCGCGCGGTTGCGCGGTTCGCTCGCTCATAGACCGCAAAACCCCTCCGCGCAGGGGGAAGCCGTTTCTTCCGCTGCGTGGGCGGCTTTTCCAACCCGCCAGCGGCGCGTCAGCCTCGGATGGTTTTTTCTTTTAGTTTAAAATTCAAATCCACACGGTCGCTAGATTCGCGTTTTAGCGTTTTAGCGACTCCAGTCCGTACCGATGTATCTGATGTTGGCTTTCCAATTGAGAGTTTCTTCATTTTACGCGCTACGCTATCGCTTCAATCAGATTTTCGGCTTGTTCATTCAGTTTCAACGGCAATCCGTTTCCCGTTCGGTAGGGTGATCAGCCCGTCAGGGCGGTGCTTGACCTTAAACTGATTCAGGAAGGCGTTACGGTCGCCGTTGATCCAGTCTGTCGCGCCTTTTTGTGCCAACATCAGGTGAACAAGCTGGTTGTCTAGATGGTGATCCAACGTCCAACCCTTGAGTCTTGCTGGCTCAAAGCGGGGCGGAAACACCTTATATAGAAGATCGCGTCGCTTGGAGCTGACGCCTAGACTGCTAAAAATAATTCAAGATACCTCTTGTTATGGATTATACTTGTTGCTATAGTTGTTTCATCAAGACGAGGACAGCCCCGGCTAACAACATAGAGAGACTAGAAAATGAAAAAATATGAATTGGTTTCTGATTTGACTACAGATTGTGATGGAAAAACATTATACCGCATTCGTGCGCTGACTTCATTTTCAGATGTTAAAGCGGGTGATCTGGGTGGTTGGATCGAGAAAGAGGATTGCTTAAGTCAGTTCGGCAATGCTTGGGTGTACGGGGATGCCTTGGTGTCTGGCAATGCTTGGGTATACGGCGATGCTAAGGTGTCTGGCGATGCTCGGGTGTACGGCAATGCTTTGGTGTCTGGCAATGCTTGGGTGTCTGGCGATGCTTCGGTGTACGGCGATGCTTTGGTGTACGGCAATGCTGAGGTGTCTGGCAATGCTTGGGTGTACAACAATGCTCGGGTGTCTGGCAATGCTGAGGTGTACGGCGATGCTCGGTTGTCTGGCAATGCTACGGTGTCTGGCAAGGCTAAGGTGTATGGCAATGCTTGGGTGTACGGCGATGCTCTGGTGTCTGGCAATTAAGTGGTCTTTTCCTTTAAAAAATTTAAGGTATGAGTATGAAAGCTAATGAAATTAACAATATTTTAGAACAGCACAAACTTTGGGTTGAGTCTTGCCATGTAAAGGGATCGCGTGCCAACCTGCACAATGCCGACCTGAGCGGTGCCTACCTGCGCGATGCCAACCTGAGCGGTGCCGACCTGAGCGGTGCCATCCTGTTCTATGTCGACCTGCACAATGCCAATCTGGGCGGTGCCAACCTGAGCGGTGCTAACCTGTATTGTGCCGACCTTAGTAATACCGACCTNNCCTTAGCGGTGCCGACCTGAGCGGTGCCAATCTGGACGGTGCCATCCTACCAGAATGACTGAAAGAGTCTGAATCAGACGAAGTGGGATAGGCCTCTTAAGTGGTATTTTTCTTTAAAAATTTAAGGCATGAGTATGAAAGCTAATGAAATTAACAATATTTTAAAAGAGCACAAACTTTGGGTTGAGTCTTG
>ENA-UZWT01006179-UZWT01006179.1-metagenome-genome-assembly--contig:-Day-1-50m-contig-6179_pt1 | contig 36006 bp, 55 predicted proteins | sample MGYA00260338_ERZ794898 | MGnify/ENA metagenome assembly ERZ794898 | reverse complement strand
TTTACACTGTTAACAATGCTAATAACTTGTTAACAACCATGGAAACTACTATGCTCTGCGAGGGTTTATAGGTGTCCATGCTTTGTCGGGTTGTTACTAACTTGGCATACATGGACACCTGTCGCGATATATATTGCGGCACGGCATTTTCCCGACTCAGCCAAAACTGAGCACATATAGAGGAATAGCCTAACACAGATGAGGACGATGCGGATCGTTCTTTGAACATGCTCGAATCGATAGGAAAGCTGTCTAAAGGCCTACTGTTTGACGCGATGAGAGTTGGCTTGGTTTTACTACCCATAAACAGAGGGCACCACAAGGCAACGTGGTGTGATACTAACTACACCTTAGTAGTCGGGGGCTCTGTTGGATCAAGCGTTAGTTCTCATCTCCCTCGGAAAGTCTTTTTTTTTTTGTGTTTTTTGTCCCTAACCCCGATAAAAGTCTAAAGTATTACCTATAACGCAAAGAAACGTGTTCGTGTTGCCCATGTCGCCAGGGTCGGCGGACATGTTCACCCCGCTTATTTAAGGCATAAAGATTATCTAGTAAAAGATGTGTTTGTCTTTGTGTTTGTCCTAGTGTACTGCTAAAGATATGTTGGCTATATTGGTTCTAACATCAACAACAGAGATATGGATAATAACTATGACTTGTTCAAGGGAGCACCTCTAGTACCGCACCCTGAACCACCAAAATATACCTACACGTCTGAAGTACCTATACGATCAGCAAGTGAACCGAAGATAGAAACGATTCAGGCCAACCGTAGAAGGGAACAAAAAGCGTTTACGTATTTAGAAAGACGCCTAAGAAGGGTCCTAACCAAGGAAGAAAGAGACTTATTCTACGACAAGATCGAAGATAAAACAGGCGCAAGCTGGGTAGCTGCAGTCGACTACATGTTCGACAACGAAATGTGGCTTAATTCGATCAACATGTTCAAGATACTACTGGACAAGTATCGGAACCACATCTGCGAGCTTAGGGAGCAATCCTGGACCAAAGAAAAACACCACAACGAACAAGCGTTTAATGCGCTTAGGGAACTCATTTATAACACACAACACAACAAAAGCAATGAACATCTCTTCGAGCCTTCAAGTAGTACAAAAACAATGCGAGCGAATAACAGGAAAGACACTCCAGCAGTGGGAGGATATTTTTAGAGATAGAAGAATAGTCGCACGCAAAGAGCTCGAGGTCATACCTGGAACGATCATGCTAATGAGTCACATGAATAGGACGATCAGCATGTATGGACTAGAGCGAACAGACTTTGAAATGGTACTCGTCACGCGAGGAGGATTCACTCAGAATGATATCGTCGAAAAAGAGAATAAAGGCATATTAGAAGACGCTCGAGCAGAGGGCCTGTCGTCTAAAAGAATCAAGCAACTGCTCGTAGAAAAAGTAGACCTAAATGAGCAATGGATCTGGTCAAGCGTTGAATCAACACACGACCGCCCATGCTACTCCCTATTCTGCTATAGAATCTACCCACACAGGTTCGACAAGCTTTTCCCTAGGTTGTAAATAAACATCAAAATGTGGGATCATATGGCCTAGTTAGTGGTATAAAGAACATATGGAGCCACGAAAAGTCAAGATAATACCCCCCGCTCGCTTGCCGTCAGCACCCGCGAGGATGGAGCTCCGCCCTAACAAAGCAAACTACCATTGGGTTATGAAGACATTACTTTTACGATTGAAAGAAGCTAGTTCCTGGGCAGGCGTTGCCGTAATAGGTGGCCTGTTCGGAATGTCAGCTGAAGAAAGCTCAATTCTATGGCAGGTAGTTACAGCCGTCTCGGCAGCTGTGGCTATCTTCCTACCTGAGAAAGCGAAAGACAAAGCAGACGCAGACGGGTAGCACTATGCCAATCTTTGGCACGGGATCGCTTGCCGTACTAGCCGAACTGCATCCAGACCTAAGAGAAGTGCTCACAGAGGCTATCCGCCTTTGTGACTTCTCTGTATACGAAGGTTATCGCTCACACGAGCGGCAGCAACACCTATTCGATACGAACAAAAGCAAAGCACGACCAGGACAGAGCAAGCACAATAGATTGCCCTCTGAAGCAGTCGACCTATGGGCCTACCCGATCAACTGGGATGACCGAGAGCAACAAGCTTATGTGGCTGGTATCATACTAGGTATAGCTCATTCAATGGGCATACGGATGAGGTGGGGGCACGACTGGGACGCAGACGGAGATACTCGCGACAATGACTTTGACGACCTTCCTCATTTTGAGCTTATCGACTAATGGCACAAACACTACCAGAAGCAATTGCAGCAGGCACAGTCGTCGAAGACAGCAGCCCTGCTAATAGCCTGTATTCCTACTTTACAAACGGATCAGCAGATTACTATGTCACAATCGCAAATCTACTCCACTCTCCAGGAGCCATTGGAGACGTAGCGCCAAATACGGGTGCATTTACCACGCTAACAGGAACGACTGTCACAGCCAGTACAAGATTTGTTGGCGCGCTTGATGGTATCATAGGTGGTACAACTCCTGCGGCTGGTTCTTTCACCGATCTAACGGCTTCGGGCGTGGTTACGCTGAAAGGCTCGGCAATGTCTGCGTTCATTGCCACGCTGATTGATGATGCTAATCAGGACGCGGCACAAACGACACTTGGCGTTGATCCTGCTGGTACAGATAACTCGACTGATGTAACGCTTGCGGGGTCGTATGATTATCTAACGCTCTCGGGTCAAGCGATTACGCTGGGGCAGGTTGACTTATCGACTGATGTGACGGGCGCACTCCCGTCTGGGAACATAGGCTCACACACCCACGTCATTGCTGACGTAACAGACTTTACAGATAGCTCCTCAAACTGGAATACTGCCTATGGGTGGGGTGATCATTCCACAGAAGGGTACCTAACCTCCTACACAGAAGCGGACCCCGTCTTCGTGGCTTCCGATGTGTACGATGTTACCACGGCCGACATCGCAACATGGGACACTGCCTACGGCTGGGGCAACCATGCCTCTGCTGGCTATCTAACTTCCTATACAGAGTCAGACCCTGTATTTGCGGCATCAGATGTTTATGGTGTAACTACTGCTGACATCGCAACATGGGACACTGCCTATGGATGGGGAAACCACGGGTCTGTGGGGTATCTAACTTCTTACACGGAAACTGATCCCGTCTTTGTTGCGTCTGACGTTTATGGCGTTACCACGGCTGACATTAGCACATGGGACACCGCGTATGGATGGGGTGATCATTCCACTGAGGGCTACCTAACTTCCTACACTGAAACAGACCCTGTATTTGTAGCTTCCGATGTGTACAGCGTAACCACGGCTGACATCAGTACATGGGATACTGCATATGGCTGGGGCAATCATGCAAGTGCTGGATACTTAACATCTTACACGGAGACAGATCCCGTCTTTGTTGCATCAGATGTTTACAATGTAACGACATCGGATATTAGCACATGGAATACAGCTTATGGTTGGGGAGATCACTCTACTGAGGGTTATCTAACTTCCTATACAGAGTCAGATCCTATTTTCGTGGCTTCTGACGTATATAGCGTTACTACAGCAGATATAGGTACTTGGAACACAGCCTACGGCTGGGGTAACCACGCCTCCAGTGGCTACTTGACCTCGTATACTGAGTCAGATCCGATCTTCGTGGCTTCCGATGTATATAGCGTTACCACTGCTGACATTGCAAGTTGGGATACTGCTTACGGCTGGGGTAACCACGCCAGCGCAGGGTATTCAACTACTACCGGAACGGTTACATCTGTTGCTACATCCGGATCAGTAGATGGGCTAACGCTTACTGGTGGCACAATCACCTCCTCTGGCACTATTACACTCGGTGGTTCCATATCTATCACAGCATCTCAGATCAGTGATCTTCAAACGTGGGCGGGATCGTCTAGTATCACGACCGTTGGCACTCTTGGCTCCCTCACTGTAACAGGGGCAAGTACATTAGCAAATATCACCATTGATACGGGTTCGATCACTTCCGCATCTGGTGCGATCAGTTTCGGGGATGAGAACATCACGACTACTGGCACTCTTTCCGCAGGATTAACAACGATTGCCCATACGACAACGGCGTTAACCGTTAATTCTGGTGCAGGTACAGACATTGCGACCTTTACGAATACTTCTGGTGGCTCACTTACGATAGGCACAACGGCATCTAGGATTTCATTTGATGCACCAAGTGGTGACGATTGGCGATTCCGCGAGGGTGGAGTAGAGTGGCTTACGTGGGATGCAAGTGCAACTGCCGTGGCTATGGCAGGATTGGTCAGCATTTCCACAGCGAATGATGTTCCACTGCGTATTGAATCTACGGATGCAGGGGTAGCTGTTCGGCTTACTGATAACGGAGGTTCAGGTGACATAACGTATACTGGATCTAATAACAAGTTTTCGTGGGGTTCCGCCCTGATGAGCGGTTCAGGTGCTTGGTCAACTACAGGTACTCTGAGCGCAGGGGCTACTACGGTGACAGGCATAGATTCAGAAGGTGACATAAATACCGATGGAGATATTAAGACATCTGGCACAATAAGGCTCACGGATGCGGGTGTTCTAGAGAATGTTTCAATGGGCTACAGCCTCCTAACGGGTGTACCCTCAACGTTCACTCCGTCTGCGCACACTCACGCCGCATCTGAAGTCACAAGCGGCACCTTAGCTCATGAGCGAGGTGGCTTAGAGGCAGATGTTTCAGCCTATGACGGGTTTGTCAAGATAAGCGGAGGGGCATCATCCGCTGTTACAGACAACTCATCAAATTGGAATACTGCTTATGGCTGGGGAGATCACTCTACCGCAGGGTATTCAACCAGCACAGGCACCGTGACATCTGTTGCCACATCTGGATCGGTAGATGGACTAACGCTCACTGGTGGTACGATCACGGGTAGCGGAACAATAACATTAGGCGGCTCTATCTCTATTACAGAGTCTCAGATCAGCGATCTTCAGCCATACATAACCGGCATCACAGGAGAGCCTCTTTCTGATTTATCAGACGCTACTATTACGGCTGTTGCTTCTGGCGAAATACTCAAGTGGAGTGGTTCTGCTTGGATTAATAACACATTAGCCGAGGCAGACATAGCAAGTGCGGCTACCCTTTCTTCTCACGCTGGAAGTACGGCAAATCCGCACAGCGTTACTGCTACCCAAGTAGGCTTGGGTAACGTAGAGGACACGGCGTTATCTACGTGGAGCGGATCATCCAATGTGACTACTGTTGGCGAAACGGCTGTTACCGCCCACGAGGGCGCTTTAACTATTACTGAATCACAGGTCAGCGACCTAGGGAACTACGTAGACGCTGGCACAGCCCTTGTCTACTCAATCATATTTTAACTTATGTTTGTACTTGAGAACGGCGATAAACTACAAGGCGACGCAAGCGCGGCAACGGTTGTTGACTACCACATTAGTGGTATCACAGGTGGTACCACGCTAAAGAACCTTGCTGATGGACAACTTCCTGCAACGATTGGCGATTTGTACACCTCTGCATCCACAGATGCGGCTACTACAATCACCCTGGTTAACACAGACTCAGTTGCGCGTACAGTGAACCTGTATCACACTCCAAGCGGAGGTACGGCGCGTAGGGTTATCCCAAAAGACCTGAGCCTAAGCGCAGGGTACTCTGTCGTCATTGACGGTGGGGATATAAGAGTCATTGGTACAGACGGTAGTTTGCAGACTGGCACAGCCCTTGGTGCTTCAGAGGTCAAGACGCTTTATGAAAGCAACTCTGACACGAACGCCTTTACTGATGCTGACCACAGCAAACTAGACGGAGTGGAAGCCTTAGCTGACGTAACAGACGCGACAAACGTGAACGCGGCTGGTGCCACAATGAACACTGACGCTGATGTATCAGGGAATACGTGGGTAGTAGATGAGGACGACCTAACGTCAGACAGCGCTACAAAAGTCCCTACCCAGCAAAGCGTCAAGGCGTACACTGATAGTGGCACACAGACGCTGACCAACAAGACGATCAATACAGCGAGTAATACGATTACCATTGCGGGTGCTGATGTTGGTAGTGGGACGATAGCTCACGAGCGTGGCGGTCTTGAAGCGGATGTCTCAGCGTACAGTGGGCTGGTGAAGATTACAGGCGGTGCAACGTCTGCCGTAGATGACCTGCATGACACAGCAACCACAAAGGGTGACCTTCTGGTACGTGGTGCCTCTGCTCTTGGTCGCGTAGCTGTTGGGTCGAATGACCAGATGCTTGTGGCTGACTCCGCTGAGGCTTCAGGGGTCAAGTGGACCGATACCCCTAGTGAGTCGTTCGTGATAGCTTGCTCAGATGAGACAACAGACATAGCCGTTGCTACAGGGGTGGTTACATTCAGAATGCCGTATGCGTTCACGGTGACTGAGGTTAGGGCTTCTGCAACTACTGCTCCTACTGGTGCTACGATTACTGTTGACATCAACGAGAGTGGGTCAAGCATACTTAGCACGAAGCTGACAATTGACGCAACCGAGAAGACCAGCGAGACAGCCGCGACAGCCGCCGTCATCTCAGACTCCGCACTGGCAGACGATGCAGAGATTACCATTGACATAGATCAGGTTGGCTCAACCTTGGCAGGAGCAGGGTTGAAGGTTTACATAATCGGAAAACAGGCATAGGAGGTACGGGTTGAGTTCACTAATAATAAATCCTTTTCGCTTTGCCGCCGCCGGAGGAGTTGGAGCGGCTACCGCGACGATGGCGCACTACCCCAAGTCGGGTTCTGCTCCAGCTGGCTGGCTTGTGTGTGATGGCACTGCGGTGAGTCGCACAACATACTCTGACCTGTATGATGCGATAGGAACCACTTTTGGCGTTGGTGATGGTAGCACTACCTTTAACCTTCCAGATGCCGGTGATAGTTTCGTGATGGGTGCTGGTGGCACGTACAGCACAGCCGATACCGGCGGTGCTGACACCGTGGTGCTTACAACAACAACCATGGCGGCTCACTCCCACTACTCTACAGCAAAGTCTTACGGAACAGCCTCGAAGTCGGATGCCATTCCCGATACCAACTGGAATAGACCATCGGGATCCTTTTCCTCCTCCTCTTCTGGTAGTGGCACAGCCCATGAGAACCTGCACCCATACGTAGGAATTAACCTAGTGATAAAAACATGAGTTACGCCCTTCCAATCGGCTCCATAGTACCGTCAGGGTTTGATTTTGGCTCAGATACACTGCCTGACAATCACCTAAGGTGCGATGGCTCTGCTGTTAGCAGAACTACATACTCTGACTTGTATGACGTTATAGGGACTACCTTTGGTACGGGGGACGGTAGCACTACCTTTAATCTACCAGACCTACAAGACAAAATCCCATTAGGATCAGGGTCTGGTGGTGGGTTGACATCTAGAACCACTGGCGCAACAGGCGGGTCAGCTACCGTTACCATGTCGAGCGGCGAACTCCCTGCGCATAACCATGATGCCAATAATAGAAAGGGACTCCATAACACATCGTCCAATACGGCTGGGTCAAATACGGGGATTGGAGTTCTCTACTCAGGAACATCTGGCTCTACTGGCAACGGTGGCGCACATGACAACCTACCCTCATTCATTGCCCTAGAGTTTACAATAATATACTAATATGGCTATCATTGGCGTAGAGACTGGATTTATTGTTCTTTATGGTGGGAGTACCACACCAGAGGGATGGCTTACCTGTGATGGTTCTGCTGTTAGCAGAACTACGTATGCGGACCTTTACGCTGACATAGGGACCACCTTTGGCGTTGGTGATGGCGGTACCACGTTCAATCTACCCGACTGTGCAGGCAGGTCGATTAGGGGTTCGGCACTAGCCGGAACTGGTGGCGTGGAGTCGCACTCTGTCTCTGAAAGCGAACTGCCAGCTCATTTCCACTCCTATCGTGCAAGCAGTGGCGTAAGCGGAAATTGGGGTAATGGTCCTTATCTAAATGCGGATATGATGAGGAGCTACACACAGACTTTCAATGACGATAACGCAGGAAGTGGAACTGCACACGACAATATGCCACCCTTCCTAGTTCTTGAGTATATCATAAAAACATAGAGAGATAAATGCTTATACATCACCCAGATGGGTACTTCAATGTAGACAATGTAGTCATCCCTGAGGATGTCTTTATGGACACCTTTCCAGACTACCCCTCACTGCCGGATGGGGTAACCCACCGTATATGTAGTGAGAAGGCATCCAACATTCATAGCGAACGGGGGCAGATAGCGTGTCCTGAGATTACCTCCAGCTACCTGAGTGCTATCATAGACGCTAAGGAGACCCTTAGGAGTCTGCGCAATACCAGATACCCTAATGCGTTCACAGACCACGATGTGGATGCACAGGAAAGCTCCCCGCTAATCAGGTTTAGTGTTACTGGGGCATTCCCTCCAGTACCAAACCCAGACGAGGTATTTGATCCAGCGAAGAGAAGGCTTGCGGAAAGGGCTGACTCAGGGGCTGGCAAGTCACCAAAGATTGTCGGCAAGGTCATGGACAATACTCCTACACCGCCCACTGTAGCATCTAGGATACTTGACGCTAAGGCTGAAGCGAGTAGGCGCATCAACGAGGTTGCCCCTGTGTGGAAGCAGACGAATGCCTTAAGGAAAAACCCTAATAACCCTATATTTAAGGAGATTGACTCCATTAGAGAGAAGTCAGATTTAATTGAAGCACACTTGGCTACGCTAACAGATGCCGAAGCGGGTGCATATGACATAGAAAACAGCCCATTCTGGGACTAGGCGACTGTCAACAACATGCTAAAGTATAAAAACAACTACAGACTAACTAAAGAGCACCAGCTGCGATGAAAGAAATAACGCTAACAAACGAAGACGCGAAGTATTCAGCCGCCGTACTGGCGAAAGCCATAAATATGGAATCTACTGCTGACATGGACTCGGAAGGCAAAAGCAAAGCGGTATACCGTTTAGGCAAGGCGCACGGTTCAATCGTGAGCAAGCTTAAGAGCTACAATGAGCACCTTGAGCGCTTACAAGAAGAGCACATCAAGCGCGACAAGAAAGGCGAGAAGGTAGTTGCTACCACGCGTGCCAAGAATGAAGAGACCGGTGAGTGGGAAGACAGAGAGAGCGGATTCGAAATAACTGATCCAGATCTCTATCTTGCCGATATCAAGGCTGTGAGCGCTGAGACGTTTAAGGTAGAACTACCAACAATTCCGCTAGACTGGCTCGAAGGCAATGCCGCCTTAGGGTTCCTAGCTTCAGCTTGCGCGTATATCATTGAGGAATAAAAATGGCAGGCAAGTATAAGTACAAAGACGAACACTTCATGAAAGCTGCCGAGAACTCTGGTGGCTTCGTATCGGTCATTGCGAACCGTATTGGCTGTTCCTACAACACCGTTTTCTTGAGAATGAAGACGCTACCCGAGTTGAAGGAGAAGATCGAGGAGGAAAGAGAAGTTCAGCTTGACAACGCTGAAGGTCGCCTCCAAGAGCTGATCAACGAGAAGAACCCTACAGCGATTATCTTCTTCCTGAAGACAAGAGCCAAGAAGCGAGGGTACGTAGAGAGACAGGAAGTTACTGGCCCAGACGGTGACCCGCTCGCATTGACCTGGAGTGACGACAAGTAGTGCATATACGCAATGCCACATATAAGGACGCAGCCAAGAGCTCGTGCCATTACCGTGTTCTCGGTGGCGGTGCGGGCTCGGGCAAGTCCGTATTCGTAGCACAAGATCTCCTCAAGCGTGCAGCACAGGACGGAAGACGCGTCCTAGTTATTAGAAAGACAGCCCGTACGATACGTCATTCGACGTTCCAGCTCTTCTATGACATTGTGTCTGGTATGGATCGTATGGCGTACACCAGATTCAACAAGAGCGAGATGCGCATAGACTTCCCCGCATCAGGAGGAGCTATCCTCCACGCTGGTCTGGATGACCCTGAGAAGATCAAGTCGATCGCAGAGATCGACGACATCTGGGTCGAGGAAGCAACAGAAATTACTAAGCTAGAACTGCAGCTACTGGATCTTCGCTTGCGAGGCAAAGGATGGAAGCAGATTACAATCACGTTCAATCCTACCGTACTAGCAAAATGGATTCGCCACTGGCTAGTTGAGCGAACAGACGAAGATGCTCCTCACACAGAGGATGTTTTCGTCAAGTTTACTACGGCATACGACAACCCATGGGCTGGTGAGGACTATATCCGCCGCCTTAATGCGTTGCCACCAGATCTCAAGAAAGTGTATCTCTCCGGTGAGTGGGGAGAAAGCCTGAAAGGACTCATCTACACAGACTACACGATCATAGACGAAGCATTCGAACCTCAATTCTATGGGCTTGACTTCGGGTTCAATAACCCAAGCTCGCTAGTAGGTATATACGATGCTGATCCTGTGATGAAGGTAGACGAACTCATCTATGCACCAGGTCTCACTAACAGCGACTTGGCAGAGCGGCTTAAGAAGGTCATTCCTGAATCGTACCGCTCTAAGAGAATCTACTGCGACTCGGCTGAACCGGCAAGGATAGAGGAGCTCGCCCGTCATGGGTTTAATACATACCCAGCAGACAAGAGCGTGAACGACGGAATCGATAATGTAAAGCGATATCAGATCGCAGTCACCAGGCATAGCCAAAACATGCTTAACGAAATTAGAGAGTACCGCTGGGACGAGAATAGAAAGAGCGGGGAACTAATAGACAAACCTTTGAAGAACAATGATCACGCAATGGATGCTATGAGATATGGCATTCATACCGAGGTTATTGGAGCGAATAACACCTTTGGACTTTGGGGATCATGATTAAACCAAACATTTTCGTAACGGCAAATAGCAAGAAAGGCTTCTCTCTAACCGACCCGGTATGGCAGAAGTATTATGAGATGGACGGCTCTGTTGCTCCTGACATGTCAGTCAGAGAAGCATATACCAAGCAGAGTTGGTTCAGAAGGTGCGTAGACATTCGCACGAATGCTATATCAAACATCCCTTTCGAGGTCCTTAGGGTTGGATCTGATGACCCTCTGTGGCAGTCTGGGCAGCCAATGCCACCTGAGATCGAAGCACTAGACATTGAGAACTTCATCTTCAAGTCTGCAGCATCATTACCGCTCGTTGGTAGAGCATATGCCTTCAAAGAAGGAGAAGCCAATGCAAACGGTGAATTCAAGAAAACACTAACGCTCAAGTGGCAGAATCCAGAGACGATAGAAGAGTGGATGGAAAGAGGTACGTATGGGCCAGACGAGCATGGCAATTTTACCCACTTCAAACGTACGGTCGGATCTAGGCAGTTCTACATCCCGAGAGAGTTCATAGTACACGCCTACGCATCTAGCCCTTTTGTAGAACAGGGGCACGCTGAAAGCGTTGGAGAAGCCGCCGTAATGGGCGCACAGGTGCTCATCGACCTAGGCACGTTTACGAAAGATCAGCTGCGAAGCGGCTTGATCAAGAAGACAGTATTCGTAGCCGATACAGATGCACGCCAGCCTAGCGAACAGCAGCTCGACAGATGGAGGAAATGGATTACGCGTTTCCTATTAGGAGCGAAGGGCACGCAACCAGAGGTGATGCAGGGGCTAGATACCAAGGAGATTGGAGCAAGCTTAGCAGACCTACACTCTCGCGAAATAACAGAATCTGAAAGAGAAGCAATTGCCTCAGCGTTCGGTATACCTCACTCCTTAGTGATGAGCAATGCGGCGAACTACGCAACCGCGCGCACGGACTTGATTAGCTTCTACGAGATGACAGCGCTCCCTGACGCTCGCATCATTACAAGAGCATTAAACACCCAATGTCTATCCGATCTAGGCCTGTACTGCAGACACCGGCCAGAGAAGATGGAGATCTATCAGTCGGCAGAACTAGAAAAGGCTCAGGCGATAGCGAACCTTTCTGGTGGCAGACCGCTAGTAAGCAGAGGACGATTCTTCAGCTTGATGGGGTGGACGCCAACTGATGAAGAACTCCAAGATCTTGACTCATTAGAAGAAAGGATGTTTGAGAAGCCTTCTCAGGTTGCCCAAGACACCAAAGGCGTGTATACTGATATACAAAGGTGGCGTAAGAAGATCAAGAAGTACGGCAGAGAGGTGAAGTTCTCACCAGATACGCTAGGAGCACACGAGACCAGCGTTATCGTTGAAAGACTAGCCGGAGGCCAAGAACTAGAAGACGCCTTCAAGCCGCCATTCACGGATTTTTAGCAGGTAGCGGCCCAGCCAAGGCCACTACCGAATTAAAAGGCTTTAAGCCACTGGCAAAGAACAAAGCAGAGCGCAAAGAACACCAAGCAGCGTTTGACGACAAGATCGAAGAGCTGCTGCCTACAGCAAAAGGTATATTCGAAAAAGCGCTTGACAAGCAAATAAAAGAGCTCACCAAGGCGGTAGGTGCCTCTCCTACGTTAGGAGCAGCAGAGGTAGCAGTCAGAAGGAAGCTCTCAGAGCCAACTACGTTGGCCCAGATGAATAGGGCCATAAGGAGTGTATGGATGCAATCTGCAATAGTCTTTGCATCTGAGACCTACGAGGGTATAGAGGTGGCCACGAAAGGATACGGTGCTGAAGAGATCGTTGCTTTTCGAGAGTTAGTAGAGCAGCACTTGATCGATTTAGGTGCCACCAAGGCCGAATTGATCACAGAGACGACAGCCATTATGGTAACTCAGCAGTTAAAAGTAGGTGCAGCCGAGGGGCTTGGTGCTCGTGAAGTTGCTAGGAATATACGAAACCTGTGGAAGGAAATTGGCCTGAATGGTGCGACGTATGGAACCAATAGGGCAGAGCGTATTGCTAGGACCGAGTTGGTAGGAGCTACGAATTACGGCTCGTTGGTAGGGGCTCAGCAGACAGGCTTGGAACTGAACAAAGTATGGTTGTCTTCTAGAGATGGAGTAGTGAGAAAGGCTCACACCGCCATGGAGGGAGAGAAGACGCGAAAGGACTCGATATTTTCGAACGGTCTTAGGTATCCTGGAGACCCGAACGGAAGAGCAGAGGACGTCATAAACTGTAGGTGTACAATGTTTTTCGAGGTGGTAAGATAATGACGGAACACAGAAGCAAAGTCTTCAAGGACGCCTTCTTTTGGTTGGTAGGTGTTATCGGTATGATCACTATGTCGGCGGCCACATGGTCGCTAGCCGAAACCTCTGCGATAGGTTCAAGGCTATCTGTCGTAGAAGACAGCCGCTTCACGAAGGCTGACGCATTTGAGATGGAAATAAAGCTCCGCCAAGAGATGGTCTCGGCTGTTAATGAAATAAAAGACTGCCTTGTGGCAGTTCAACAAGATCGAGGTTGTAACTAATGAAAAAGCTAGCTGCATTTCTTGTCATTCTCATTATAGGAACAACTCTACTTCACTGAGACTATGCCTACATATACCTACAAACATGAGAACGGAGACACAGAGGAGATCACCCAGCGTATCACAGATGAACCGCTGACCGTCTGTCCTAAGACAGGCAAACGTATTAAGCGTATATTCTCTGTAGGTGCTTCTATTCGTTTCAAGGGATCGGGATTCTATTCAACAGACTACAAAGGCAAATGAAATCGTTAACGCCTGAAGAAGCAGCAGAACAAAGGTTCCTAGAACAGGTGTTTATGGCTGCCCGCGAAGTATGGAAAGGAGACACCGCAGAGGTACGCATTATGAAAAACCGTAATGGCGCCAGTATATTTACAACGGAACGTACATTTTATTCAATAAAGTTGAACAAATGATGTGCTGATGTGTTATATTACTATTGACCAGCTTTCTTTAGGCCCCCTCTATTGCCTATCCTGGTCTTCTGTGTTGTGTTGGACGGATACGCCCTGGCAGCTGTGAGACTGTCAGGGCATTCCGTTTCTAATTATCAAATCACCCACCAACTGGGCCGTTCTTGAGGAAATCCTCGAGGGTGGCCTTTTCTCGTTTATGGAAGACTCAACAAAGAAAGAGCACAAAGACATTCTAATCGCATTAGGAGACACGATCAAGGCTATTGGCGACAACAAAGTCGGTGGCATGATCGTTAACTTCACTAGTGCCGAAGATCCTGACCTTGTCGGAGACTACTTCGACGCCGACACGGATCTCGGTATTCATATGGAGCTACCAGTCTACTACGACCACGGCATGAACCCTGCCTTTGGCAAGAAGTCCATTGGCAGAAGCACGATCAAGAAGGTAGATGCAGGTATTTGGTTTGAAGCCGAGCTAGACAAGGCGAATGAATTCGAGGATTACATCCTAGACCTAGCACGCAAAGGCAAGCTAAGGAGTTCATCAGGTGCAGTAGGGCACCTAGTAGATCGCATCAAGGACGGTGATTCATATAAGATTACAAGCTGGCCACTGGCTGAACTGAGCTTGACCACGCAACCAGCAGGAGGTATGGCTACTACCGTCATGCCGCTAAAGACATTTTACAAAGCATTTGAGGACGCTCCTGAGGTGGAAGCAACTGAGGCAGATACGGCCATTTCTGCGTTGCCCACGGAATCAGAATCCAATGCACCTATCGAAGCCACAGTGGCAGAGGTAGAAATAACGAAGACCCACGAGGGAAAACAAGTGGAAAACGAACAAGCTCCTCAGGAGCAGCCTTCGGATCAGGCTCGTATCGATCAGCTGGAAGCAGCTATTTCGGGACTAACTGATTCAATCAAAAACATGAATACAGAGACGACGAAAGAAGTCAAATCTGTAGTCGAAGTTGTTAGCGCTCCTACGATCATTAAGAACGTAGGCGATAACCTTGGTAATGGCTTTAAGCACTGGCTAAAAACCGGCGACCGCGGTGGCATTGCTCACCTGCTCACCGAAAACAGCTTGGGCCAGGAAGTCGTAGAGATTAAGGCTAGTAACGCGACTGACATGAACACGACTACTGCCGCTGATGGTGGCAATACCGTGACTGACGACATGCACAACCAGATCATTCGTCGTGCGGATGAGAAGAGCCTTGCGGCTGCTGCTGGTGTGCGTCGCTTCAGAAGCTCAGCTAACGTGATGGATATTCCTCTCGATGCTGAGGCCGATTCTGAATTCGTAGCCACTACTGAGGCGAATGCTTTTGACTCAGATGCTCCGGCTATCGGTCAGAAAGTGATCACCAAATCGGCATACACGAAGTACGTTGACGTTTCATACCAGCTGTTGGAAGCTTCTTCTGCAGACGTTATGAACTTCATTACTGACCGTGTCGCCATTGGTAAAGCGAAGACCGACAACGACCTGTTCATTACAGAAGTGATGACTAACGGTACCGAGTTCAAAGAATTCGCCGCCGCTGGCGCTATCGCTGTTGACGAACTTGAAGAAGTTGCGATCAACAACACGAATGCTTGGTACGTAGAAAATCCAGATGACGCTAGGTTCATCATGGCTCCTGCGACTCATCGTTCGATTATCACGTTGGATGATGCTAACATCAGACGTTACTCTGAGAACGCTCTTGGCAGCATGACAAGTCGCAGCTTGCTTGGTCACAAAGTATTGTGGTCGAACAAATGTGACGCGCTTGGTGCATCTAACAAGCCGGTTCTCTTCGGTAACTTCAGTCAAGTAGCGCAGCTGGAAGATCCAGGTCTCCAGTTCCTACGTGATCCTTACACGGTAGCTATCAACGGGCAAGTTCGCTTGCTATGGTACTACCGCACCGCGTTTGGCGTACTCCAGGCCGGCGCAGTTGGTTACGGAGCTAATGCAGCTAGCTAGTGATTAGATCAACCCCTGGCAGGCGCCGTAATGCCTGTCAGGGGAATGGTCGCTTAGAACAGCAATAGGATAAAGCACAACATGGGAAAGTTAACCGTATCGGTAGCACCTTCAGTCGAACCAATTACTACGGCAGAAGCTAAGGAGTGGCTAAGGATAGACACATCAGACACAAGCCAGGATGCCGTTCTGGCAATCGTTATAAAGGGCGTCCGTCAACTATTAGAAGAAAGCCTGAACAGGACGCTAATAGATACTACCTATGCATACGAGATGCATGGGCGAGACATGGTGTCACCTATATCATTACCCAAGCCAGATGTGCAGTCTATCACTAGCTTGACGACGTATGAAGACGTGTCAGGGTCAGAGACACCGACGGTGGTTGCATCGTCAGATTACCAGCTAACGGGCGGGCAGTATCTTGTAGAGAGAAACAATGGCTGGACAATCAACAGAGAGTACCGAGCAGGCACGCTCGTCTACGTCGCCGGGTATGGAGCGGCAGGTAGCAATGTGCCCCAAGACATTATAGCAGCAATGCTAGAGATTATCGCGCTTAGATGGGAGAACAGGGGCGATTATGGAAACTTCGTTTCTCGAACAGACAATACGGAGATTGAGACCACGATCTTGGCAGGACTCAGTCACAGGAGGATCTATAATTGATCGGACGCAGGCGACATAGGCTCACCCTGCAGAAGAATACACCGACAACAGTGAAAGGTGTAAACACCGACGTATGGACTGACATAGGTACTGTCTACGGACACATCAGGACTATGAGGGGTGTCGAGAGAGAACGCGGGTCGCAGAAAGAGAGTGTTACTACACACGAGATTCGGATGCGATACAGGTCAAGCCTGGCATCTTCTCTGTGGGCATATATCGGAGGTGGATCATTCTCCTTTATTGGTGGCGGTGAGATGCAGTTCCTATTTGGAGGCACCGAAATGCTTGCCACATACAGAGTAAAGTTCGGATCTAAGTACTTTGAAGTAAGGAGCGTCTTACAGCCTGACCCTCGCCGGTTATATACAGTCATGAGAGTCGAAGAGGTGGTTACATGATAAAAGATATGTGGCGCCGAGCAGCTATCAGAGAGCGGTCTATCACAAGAGTGAAGGGCGTGAAGACAGACAATGGATGGGCGACTATAGAAACCGTATACTGTTCGCTTAGGCCGCTATCCTCTAGAGAACAGATCATTGCAGAGCAAGAAGGTGAAACACTAACGCACCTCATTCGCATGCGCTACAGAGGAGACATAGGTCCTAGTGATGTCGAACTCATGCCTGAACACGAACTCATTATAGACGGTAAGACGTACGAGATACGCGCGGTGATTAATGAGGACTTCAGGAACAGATGGTACACCGTCAAAGCGGAGGAGCGAGCATGAGAAACAAAAATAAGATCGCCTTCGTTGGTCTGGAGAAAGCCATAAGAGATATTTCAGCCTACAGCGAACGTAAGCAGGCACAGATCAAGAAAGAGACAAACATGCATGCTATCGAGTTGCAGAAAGAAGCTAAGCTGGCAGTAGGAAGCCACGGCACGATTACTCGTAAGGATGGCAAATCTCGCACTGTCCTGATTGACACAGGTTTAATGAGGGCTAGCATCCATATAGGCTTCGCAAAAGAAGTTAACGACGTTAAGCCTTTCAGCGTTTCTGGATCAGGTGAAGTAGCCAGGAAGGCTAGGGCGACCAGCAACGAGGCTAAGGGTGTGTCACAACAAATGGATGCTTTAGGCGGTTCAAAAAAGGCTACAGGTATCGGTGTAGGTGTTAACTACGCTAAGTACCACGAGTTTGGTATTGGTGTGCCTAAGCGGTCTTTTCTCCAGCCTGCTGCTGATGTTGTTCGACCTAAGTTTAGGGCGGCAGTCAAGAAAGTATTGAAAGGTGTACGATGAACATTCAGAATTTATTACAGGACGAGTGCTACGACAAGCTTGATGGAGCTAGTCTGACGGTGTATATTAATCCAGAGGACAGCGACTCTCTTCCGTATACGGTACTACGTGCCGGTGCGGTGACTGAGGGGCTGCTGATGAGCAAGACACACGACGGGTTCTCTGTCACAATGTCTGCTACGAGCTGGTCTACAAGCCCCGATACGGCACAAGCTAATGCAGCAACTGGAGTAAGTGCCATGATTGACCGAGATGTAGTCTGGTCTGTGACTGGTTACACAGTATCAATGGTTCGATTGGAGCATCTGGGTGAGCTCGTAGAAGATGATTCGAGGCCGATAGCCACCTACTGGGCCGTTCCATATGCAATCAGATTCGAGGTAGAAGAGCAATGAGAAAGATCAAGCGCCTTGGTGTATTCACTTCATTATGGAAGCGTCATAGGCTTTCAAGGCACGTGATGCGCCACTTTTCGAGAATGCAGATCGAAGGCGTGGACATCATTCCTTTAGCTGTTGGTAGCGAAGGGCAGAACAGCGCTGGAACGGCGCTCGTCTGTGGCTGGGACTATGTAGAAGCGCCTAACACTCCTTTGTCTGACAAGATGAATGCAGGCGTATCGGCGATGGCAGGTACCGTAGACGCGGTGCTCATCATAGGCTCTGACAACATGCTCACTGTGGAGACTGTTGAGGCGCTCATAGATCATGCAGAAAGAGGTAGCCAGATGGTCTACTTAGACGACCTCTACTATTATGATTCGGCTACTGACAAAGTGTTCTACTCAGAGCGTTCTATGCCAGGTGCTGGTATGCTTATTCAAGCTGAGGTACTAGACAGGGTCGATTGGAAACCTTGGCCTAATGGCATTGATAGACGGCTAGATGGCCAATTGATTAATAAAATGATTGTTGATGCGTTCCCCTGTCCTTCTCAGAGCTTAAAGAATTGCAGAAGTAAAGGGTATATACTTGTCGACATCAAGAGCAAAACTAATATGTGGTCTGTTGACCAAATGAAGGACATGACAGGCCGCGTTTCACAGGTTCCACTCGCGGAGCTTACTAACCACTTCCCTGGAATAAGGGATATTTTGAACTAATGGACAAAGACAATGGCTAAAAACCTATCAGGCCGCGACTACCTAGTGTACGCGGGAACTACAGCGCCTACCTCGGCTATCGATGCCGGTGATGCGAACTATTCGCTAGTTGGCAAGGCGATGGATATTAGTATCTCGCGTTCTCGTAATGCGATTGATACCTCGACTAAAGACGACGGAGACGGGTCCTCGTTTATTGCTGGACGCAAAAACGAATCTGTTTCCATTTCGGGTTTATTCGACCACACCGAGGATGCTGGGTACACCAAGCTGTCTGATGCTTTTGAAGCGTCAAATGGAACGGTATACTTCCTTGTAACGTCAACGAATACGGGTGACACCGAATGGCACGGTAACGGCGTCATTACGGATCTCTCTACCTCGTTCGCTGACGAATCAGCTTCTTCTTTTACGGCGTCTATTCAAGTGAATGGCACGATCACAGAAGTAGTTGGCACATCTACCTAATAACTAAAAGACAACAACTGTCATGAGACAAGATCACCCTGAAGCACTGGAAATAACGTTAGATGGCGAGGCTGTTCAGCTTCGCCTTGGACCAGCGGCTTTTAGACTCGCAGAGCTTAAGTATAAGCTTACCTTCACGCAGGCCGAGCTGTCAACCCCTTCATTCGCTGTGATGGCTAAGCTGGCATATGTTGCTTGCTTGCCTTCAAACCCTAAGTTGAAGGAAGAACAGTTCATCGTGAAGATGGCTAACTCTGACGAGTATGCTATTATGGAGCAAGTACAAGTTGCTATGGCTCGTATGACGGACGGCGTAACTAGAAGTAGTGAGCCGACGACCGATAGCGATGAGGAAGCGGTGGGGGAGTAGATGCCTCGGCCGTCTTTCCTAACTTGCAACGTATAGATGAACAATGCGCTGCGTACTTAGGGATGACGCCTGCTCAAGTCGACGAACTATCTTTTAGAGACATTCATGTCATGCTTCACGCTGCCACGGATAGACTGAGAGAAGAACAAGAAGGCGAATGGAAGCGGGCGTTATCCCTGGTACAGGCTGTTTACAATACGGTTGAGCGTAGGCCTAAGAGTCTAGACCATTTGTGGCCGAAGAAAGTCGAGGCTAGTAAGACCAAATCAATGTCCTTGAAGGACTATAGGAAGTGGCGCAAAACCGCTCTTCGCAAAATAAAGAAGAAACATGTCGACAATAGCAAGTCTAAAGGTAAAAATAGGCGCTGATCTAGGCCAGTTCAATAGCAAGCTTAGCGGCATGCAGGGCACGCTGAAGAAGAACGGCGAGAAGATGAAGAAGTTCGGCAGGGGTATGTCCACATTTGTGACTGCCCCTATTATCGCTATGGGTGTATCTACCCTAAAGGCTGCCGGAGACTTTGAAGCCGGCATGAATCGAGTTTCTGCGCTGACTGGCTTAGACGATACGAGCCAATCGTTCAAGAATCTCACCGACCAGGCGAAAGAGCTAGGTAGTACGACAGCGTTTTCTGCTTCAGAGGCGGCTGATGCTATGGGCTTCCTTGCCATGGCGGGTTTCGATGCCGAAGCGATATATGCTTCTATGCCTGCCACCCTGAATCTCGCTGCGGCTTCCCAGATGGACTTGGGCCAGACTGCAGATATAGTATCGAACATTATGACAGGCTACGGCCTGAGCGTCGACGAGACCACTCACGCAACAGACGTGCTTGTAAGAGCAATGACATCGGCAAATACCGATTTGAACCAGCTCGGGCAAGCGATGAAGTATGCCGGGCCAGTTGCTTCTCAAGTAGGTCTCACGTTTGAGGAAGCTGCGGCTTCTATCGGTTTGATGGGTAATGCAGGTATTCAGAGCACGCAAGCAGGTACGACGCTTAGGGGTGCACTTGCTAGGCTCGTGAGCGTTACCGCCCCTGCAGAAAATGCGTTGACGACGATGGCGGAAGCATATGAGAAAAGCACGGGTCAAGCCCTTCGTAATGCAGATGGCACGAGAGCTTCGGTCACGGAGTTCTTTAAGGCTGGCTCTCCGATAAAGTCAATGTCTGACCTACTTGGCTTCCTAAGTTCGGCGCAGAAAGGAGTAGGAGACGACGCTGCTTTTGCGGCGTTAAACATGGAGGTGTTCGGCCTGAAGGCTGGTCCTGGGATGAGTGCCCTGGTCGGTCAAGGCAAAGAAGCGCTTGACACGCTGACAGGTAAGTTAGAGGAAAGTGGTATCACGGCCGAGAGCGTTGCTGCTGTCCAGATGGAGGGGTTTAATGGCTCGCTCAAATCGCTTAAAAGTGCTTTCGAAGGGCTTCAGATTGCTATAGGAGATTCAGGCTTATTAGAGCTATTCACAGGCATTGCTAACGGAGTAGCTAACTGGTTCAGAGAGTTAACGAAGTCGAACCCAGAGATGTTGAAGATGGGTACGATTGTTGCTGGCGTAGCGGCATTGGTTGGTCCGCTGGCGATTGGTATTGGTGCCCTTATGACGGTAATATCTCCTGTCGCGTTAGCAATTACAGGCTTGGCAGTAGCTGGTACCGCGCTTGTGCTGAACTGGGACAAGATCAAGAGCTATGTGGCGACAGAGTTCCCAGCTATAACGACTGCACTCACAGCCGCTTGGGACTTAATGGTCGCTTCTGTTCAGGTGTTATGGGTTGGCATCAAGCTGATGTTTGCCCAGATCGTAAACTACATCACCACCTGGGTTGGCGTGATCGCTGAGATATTCGAGTTCTGGTTTGCTATCTTCCAGGGCGATTGGGGCAATGCATGGACGGCGGTTAAAGACATCATGACAGGCATCTGGGATGGCCTGAAGACAGCCTTTAAGCTAGCCTTAGAGCAGATAAAGAATTTGATGCCCGGCTTCTTACAGGATTGGCTGGGATGGACAGACGACATTGCTATGGAGTCTGATAAGGTTACTGTCGCAGTTGAGGAGACTGGTACGGCGGCTGTTAACACTGGTGCGGAGTTCGCTAGTAGCGGTGATTTGTCGCAAGGCTTATCTGAAATAACAGACCAGCTTAATACAGAGACTACGCCTGCTGTAGAGACCCTGACGGAGACGCTTGACGAAGTTCCTGCAGTTACTACTCCGTTCATTGAAGAGCTCGAAGACTTAGACGCCATTACTGGTACGGTAGGTCGCTCTCTTGGAGACGTAGCTACTACCCTGCCTAACCTTGGTACTGAGTTCTTAAACGCAAAAGGTGAGCTTGAAGGGTTCGGCGGGGCGCTTGAGCCCATGCCTACTAAAGTCGAAGAGATGAAGACAAGCCTTTCAGGCTGGGGCGAATCTTTCAATACGGCAATTGGAGACTTCAGGTCGGTGTTCGGAGACGTTGGCGGGGTAGTGGGGCAGATTGAGGGTTACGCTTCTAACCTCACAAACAACATCATACCTCAGATGACTGGTATGTGGCAAGGCTTATCTGGCCTAGTTAGCAACTTCGGTATTGATCTTGAGCGGCAGATATACTCTATTGCCGGAGCAGCTGGTAGTTGGTCTAACCTAGTGGGCTTTGGAGGCGTTGCTGGTGTATTTGGCGAATCAATACGCCGGTTACTAGATGATGGCACAAGCTTAGAAGATCGAGGTCTTACACTCGAAGATTGGAACCAACAGGTAGTCGACAGCGGCGTGTTCCTCGGAGGTGGCGTTGATCTCGGCAACATAGATGGTCTCGATCTTGGAGGCGGGTGGCTAAGCGGTACTGGAACTTTCGGCGGAGCCGCTTCCGGAGTCGGTGGTCGTATAGTCATTAATCTAGACGGTCAGACGATTGCAGATTCTACGCTTCCATTCATGGTTGAAAATATGGAGATCAATACCCAATGAGTCTAGCGGTAAAAGATAGCGGCGGTACAGAGATCGATAGGCTGGCGAAGTCGCTTACATTTAATTCGACTGTTAACCGATTGGGTAATATGTCGTTTGCTAACGTCAGAGCAGCTGGTGCTGGTTCTTCTCTCGAGAGAGGAGAGGACGTATATGTCTATGACGGTGCTACCAAGCTCTGGGGTGGTACGGTTATGTCGCATGTGGTTGCCGACGTGCAAGATCAAGGAGTGATAAAGTATACATATGGATGTGCAGACTTTGACGAGATTGCTTCTAGGCGGGTAGTAGCTGAGGCGTTTGAAGACACGACGGCTGGTGCTATTGTGACTAGCTTGCGCACAACCTATTTGGGTGACTATTCAGTAACAGCTGGAGACATCTCCACGGGTGCTGTCATTGACCGTATCAGCTTCAACTACAAGAGTGTGTCTGTCTGTTTAGACGAACTAGCTGAGCTCTCTGGGTTTACCTGGGGTATTGATAAGGACAAGACGCTGTTCTTCCGTGCACGAGACGAGGTAGATGCTCCTTTCGACCTGTCTTCTAGCAACAAGCCGTTTAGCAAGTTGAGTATTCGACGGCCTAAGACTGGCTACAGGAATAAGCAATATGTGAGAGCGGGCCATGACTTGACGCCTTCGAGGGCGGAGGTCCAGACTGGTGATGGACAGAAGCGAGCATTTCTATTGGAATACAAGGTCGGTGTTGAGCCTACTATTCGCGCCGATACTGGCAGTGGGTATGTGTCTCAGACCGTTGGCGTACTAGGAGTAGATAGCGGTAAGCAGTACTACTACTCAATCGGTAGCAGCACCATATCTCAGGGCATCGGTGAAACGGTGTTAACATCTTCTCACACGCTAGAGGTCACTTATCAGGGGCGATTCCCTATTATCGTTGCTGCGCAGGATGATGACGAGATTGCAGAGCGCGCGGGCGTGGAGACGGGTACGGGCGTGTACGAGCGCGTGGAGAATCGACCTTCTATTGACAAGAACGAGCAAGCGTTAGCTACCGCCGAGGGTCTTTTAGAGAAGCACAAGCTGCAAGATTTCGTGACATACACCACCTTTACCGGCGGGCTAGAAGCTGGTATGCTGCAGTCGATTGTATTGTCTGACTATGGCTTGAACGAGGAGTTCTTAATCGAGTCGGTGCATGCTAGCGAGAAGGACATCAATGTTATGTCATATACGGTTAGGGCGATATCTGGTCAGGCACTTGGCGGGTGGGCGGCCTTTTTCAAGAAACTAGTCAACAGCAGTACTTCTTACGTTATCAGAGAGAACGAAGTATTGGTTATATTGAGACGGACTAAAGACGACATGACGATCGCCGATAGTCTGGCAACAGCAACTTATTCAGGAGCATATACAGTAAATGGAACAGACACCTACATCAATGCCTTCCATGTCGGTTAGAGGCTATGTCTCGGTAGAGATATTGCACGACGACGGGAAGATAGAATATATAGCCCAGCCTAACGTGGTTACAAACGTTGGGCGAAACCTGTTTGCCTCGCTTTTAGTAGAGGACATAAGCCTATTCCCTGGGTACCTCGCTATCGGTACTGGTAGCACGGCTGCTGACGTGACTGATACGGCGCTTGGCACGGAGGTAGACAGGAATGCGCTGGTTAGCAAGTCAGCTTCTGCTGGTGTGATAACATACAAGTCGTTTTTCGATAAGTCTGAGGCTAACGGGAGCACGATTGCAGAGGTTGGCTTATTTGACGCCGCCTCTTCGGGCAATATGTTCTGCCGCTCGGTTTTGGGAGCAACAGTCGCTAAGACTACTTCGATATCATTGTCCATAACATGGACGCTAACACTAGCTGATGCATAATGAGTACAACAGTATTCCCTGAATCAGGGGACCAGATTACAGAAGCAGCGTGGTCGGCGCAGAACAAATCCCTCACGGTTGCCGAGCGCTACCGCGTCAGCGGTTACACGTTGTCCGCAGGGACGGGGCTGAATGCTGACGTGGCGGCTGGAACGTGCGTTGTCAATGGCTACCACATTGTCAGCGACGGAACGCAGGCGGTCAGCGTCACGGCATCTCAGACCAATTACGTTTGGCTCAACGCCGATGGTACACTCTCGGCCAACACGACAGGCACGAACCCCGGCTCTGAGCTATTGCTTGGTACTGCTACGACAGACGGTTCAGGTGTCACGGCGGTAAGTCACAAGTATGACATTGCTAACGCAATGAATGCGTTGATCGTTAAACCCTCGGACGAGACGGTGAACAACTCGGCCACCTTTCAAGACGATGATGATTTTCAGTTTGCGGTTTCTAGCGGTGATCAATGGGAGATTCGCACAATTCTGATCATTGACAATCCCGATTTGTCAGCAGATTTCAAGTTGCAATGGGCAATCTCTGGCGGGTCGTTGACTGAATACACCACCATTCAAGCGGCAGTTCAGTCAAGCGGGTTTCAATCTTCGGGTGATGGAACGATCAACTACGGCGGCACAGTTACCGACGCAGTAGCCATTGTTGATAGTATTGTATTCGTCGGCACAGGCGGAACGCTGGCCCTACAATGGGCGCAGGAAACAGCCTATGCAGGCAACACCGTAGTCAATGCCAACAGCGTACTTATTGCGCGGAGGGTCATAGGATAATGGCAACAACAGTATTCCCCAAAACAGATGACACCGTTACCGTAGCGGCGTGGTCGGCGATGATTGCCGCCCTTGATCGTGGCGCGGTGGATGCGTTAAATAATGCGCCAACGCCGGAAACAGGATATGACTCGGCGCGGCTTACGTTTGATTACGACCACACGGCCAGCATTACGAACGACACGTTGCAGGATATTGCAAGCGTAAATATAGACGAGGGCCAATGCTACGCGGGTACGTTTAATTGCGAAATAGAAAACGATGCTTCATCGAACGATGAGAATTTTGTTTGCGCTATCACCGTACCAACGGGCGTGAGGGCTTACATTTACGGGCATTGCTTGTGGGGTTTTGGTAATCTGATTATCAACGACCTAGCCCTCGAAAAAACAGGCGTAACTGATGAAAATATCCTTGTAATTCAATTTTCAGCGTTTGCTACTGAGGTGAAGAGCTTGCGCCTTACGCTTGTTTTATTCGGCGAATCAGCCAGCGGAACGACTAAAATTCAAATGAAAAAAAGTGGAAACTCCTACCCCGCTGAATCCTACGAAATTACAAAATCACGGCTCTCATTACGCCGCATATGGTAGTTTTGTATATTGCTGTAACTGAAACAAACAGGTGATAGACCTTGCCGAATAATAACTGGACGAGCAAAATGCTCTCTAAGAATGTTCATGTCATAACTGTTGAGGCCGATTGGCGAAGGGCCGACTTCGAGTTCACTGCTTTGCTTACTTCTGACTGGCATTATGACCACCCTAAATGCGATCGCACCCTACTTAGGAAGCACTTAGGAGAAGCTATGGAGATCAATGCTCCAGTCTTCTGTAATGGTGATGCCTTTTGCGTGATGCAAGGGAAGAAGGACCGAAGGGGGAACAAGAAGGGAGTGAGGCCAGAGCACATGGTGGTAGACTACTTTGACGCGGTGCCAAGAACAGCAGCGGAGGAGCTATCTGAGTATGCCCCTGTTTTGGCTGGGTTTGGCTATGGAAATCATGAGACGGCTATCGTTAATCATCATGAGACAGACGTTCTCAGGTCATTCGTGGCAACGTTAAACCAGCAGCATGGAGGGAATGCTTTCCTTGGTGGCTACGGTGGGTGGGTATTCTACCGCTTCGTGAATCCTAACAATCACAAGGAGATCAAGACTATTCGCATGAAGTACTTCCATGGCTCTGGCGGTGGTGGTGTTGTGACGAAAGGAGTACTTCAGAATGTTAGACATGCAGCCATATACGATGGCGCGGATATCGTGCTTAAGGGTCATATACACGAGCTATGGGAGATGACGTTGATGCGTGAATGTGTATCTTCTCAAGGACGCGTTTATCACAAGCCTCAGAAACATATCTGCACCGCAACCTACAAAGAGGAGTACGGTGCAGGCGCTGAGGGTTGGCACGTAGAGAGAGGCGCGCCACCTAAGCCACTTGGTGGGTATTGGCTCAAGTTCTCCGCTCAGCGAGTGGGTAGTAGAATGGACTTAGTTACTCAGGCTGTTCAGACCGTCTAAGCTTGAGGATGATCCCTTTTTTGTAGCAAGCAGGGCAGTTCATATCTTTTCGTGGACTGTCCTGCGTTGTTAGTTGCCCATGGATAATACATTCGTATTGGTACAATTTCATTTTGATTTTCCTAAAAAACATCTTCAGCCTCCAGTGGTTTGTTGAATAGTTCGTTGATCTCATCTGCGTCGATTTTCTTCGCTAGTTCTCTAGCAATCCAGAGGGCATAGTCTCGTACACCTTCTCGTCGTCCTTCGTGCCACCATTTGTGGCGTGCGATTTCTTCACTATCTTGGCAACCCCCGAGGAATGCAAGTGCATCGTTGTTCGCTCCCATCATGTGTTCTGCTTGAGCTACTGCGCTGACGATTACTCGTACTGCTGCGTCGTAGGCTTTAGCCGCTCGTGCTCGTTTGGCAGTTGTTGCTGCTGCTTTTTCTTCTTTAGTCATTGAGGTCTTCTTGTTGTTGTTCGTGGATTAGTCCTTTAAGCACAAGCATATAGCCTATGATATCGTGAATAGCGTCGTCGATGCCTTCTCCGTCGACCTCTAGGGTACCTCTGCTCAAGAAGGTTCTTATTCGCTGGAACTTGTCTTGTATGCGAATGAGTAGTCCAGTTTCTGCGGGTACACCTTCTATCATAGACATTCTGAAGTTCGAGAAGGGATCTGTGCTCCCTCCAGTATAGTCGTGATTCTTCTTCTTGATCATGTACTCGACGTCGGCGAGTGTTTCTCTAGTCAATTCCAGGTAGTCCGATTTAGTCATATATTTAGATCGTTTTGATACTGTTCTTGATGTCCGTAAACTCAGCAATCATTTGCTCGATGTACACTTTCAAGTTGCGAGATTGGTAGCTGGCTAGAGCCAGTTTTGCTTGAGTTTCTACAGGCTCGTGTCCTACTCGGTTGAGCCGGTCTGCTAGCATTAGTTTGATGTTGGCTGCTCCTGCTTCGTTTTCGATTGAGTTGAGCAGTTTTGCGTAGTTGATTGCTGTTTCAGTTTTCATTCCAGTGTCCGTGTTTTTGTTGTTGTTGAAGCAAATGTACGAGACTTACGGGTCAAAGTACATAGGCTCTTGAAAATAATCTTAAGCGACGTCGAAGCTGCTCATTTCTCTTTTGTTATTGCGAACAGCAGCGCTCAGTACCGCCAAAGTTCTGGCTATGGAAGGGCATTGGTGATCGAGATACACGGTAGTCGTAAGGTGCTTTGCAATGCCTGTCCAGAAGCATAGGTCTTTGAACGTATCGCCACGTACGAAGGAAGCAGGTGCCGAGTCGTATACTTTAGTCGTTAGGTCTTCGGCTGTAGCGAGGCAGTTGGTTAGTTTTTCGAAGGTTGTCATTTGCTCGTCCATGCTAGTTGTTGTTGTTGAAGCAAATCTACGACGTCTACAAATTAAAGTAAACAGGCTTGTGAAAATAAATCCTACGCCACAACATTTCTTCTATCCTCTGCTGGTGTATAGGTGGTCGTTGAATCGTCTATGGCGGTGGGCGCCGATGTGAACGGAGCTTGATAGCTCCATGTGTTCTGACGCGTATTCTTCTGGGTTCATGGTGTACCACTCCATAGGAGGGCATACTACTGAGATGTCGCTCTTACTCAGTTCGCCTATCATTTGGAGCGTGCATTGCAGTCTGTCTTCTCGAGTGCCAAAGAACGGTTGGTCTTTGAACCAGCCTGTTTTGGGTATGCGTCTGGCTTCATGTTCTACTGGTACGGGCGCGGCGATAGATACGTTCGCCCCTAAGGACTTCAGAGATTCGGCTATGTGTATGATACCTTTACTTATCGAAAAGATTTCAACGAGAGGACGTTCCTGACGCAAGACGTGGTGCCTAATATCAACAGAGCCAAGCGAAAGGGTGATGTCTCTACCTGGGACGAAACGGGGGTGCAATATTGATTCTATGCCGTTCTTGATCGTGCCATATGCCGTCTTCCCGTCATACTTGAGAACTGCGCTATCTTCTTTCGCATATGCTAACGTATGAGAGTCTCCCACACAGATGGGGCTGCATGGCATAAAGTCTGCGTAATCCTCCATGGAGAGTAGCGTTCGGTGCTCGACGGCAAACTGTGAGATCTTGTCAGCCATTTGCTTGTCAGCACCGGACCACGTACTCTTTGAGCCTATTCGTTTCGCAAAGCTTGAAGCTAGTTTGGCTGGGCGGTTTTCAAGGAACGTGACGGCTTTACCGTCTTCTGCTCTCTTCGCAAGTGCAGACCACATACTCCAAAACCTTCGATCTGCTCCTCCGAATAGGTTCAACGTTCCAGAATAGTTTGGTCCAAATCCTACGTAGACGACGGCTGCTGCTTCTACCTCCTCAGAAGTGGTGGCTATCTTGGCGCCAAGCAATTGTTGCCACGCATCAAACCACCCCTTGACGTGGCTTTTTTTGTTTACAGGAACCCTTTGATTGGGGTTGACAATTACTGCGCTCATGGTTTCACCTGCTTGATTCCTTTTTCGATCTCATATTCAGATCTGGCTGAATACCTTTTATGGAATTCCATGCGAAACACGCTTGTGAGAGGTGAAGATGCTGTGCTGTCCGTTAGCGCGAATGCGAACGTGTCGCGTGTAACCGTGTATATCGCAGCAGCACGGTTGACCCTAAACTCGGCGTCAGCTTCTGATTCGTTGGGATATATGAGCTGCTTGTTGCTGTCTGTGCCTATTAGGTCGAACAGCTTGCGAGCCGCTTTGACGGCTATTACTTTTTTTTCCTCGAAGTTTTTCATCATGTTGTAGGTTTTCGGCTTAGTAGCGTGACTATCTTAAGGGCAATAAATCTCTTAATGGACGATACGATGTTGCGTTGTTGTTGCGTTGTTTGAGGCTCACCTGGGGCGATCGCAGATTCGGTCCAATCTAGCGTAGGCTTCTTCATCGTTGTAGTATATTTATACGCATCGCGCGTGGTTCATCTGTGTTTTGATAGAAGATTCCTTCCATGTTGTCGATACGAATACCAACGTCTTCTAGTTGTTGTCCCACTTCTTCCCACGTTCGCTGCGCTTCTCGCATGTAAGCTAATGTGTCCTGGAACGCGTTGACTGCTGACATGACGCTGGTGTGATCGAACGCCGGTGCCCATGAATCTGCTATTCGTTGATACGTCCAGTTGCGATTGAAACGAAGGTATGTCATAACAATCTTCCTAGCATCTGCAAGAGAGCGTTTTCTCGACCTGCTCATTGGGTCTTCGCCAAGTACGCCCATGTTAGTCAATACGATTTGCATCATTTCGCGAACGACGTTGTTGTCTCGTTTTCGCTCTGCTATGGACTGGTTGTGTGATCTATTCGGGTTGATAATAAGTTCCATGATTATGCCTGTATTCTTTTGATTTCTTTGATTGCTTCGTCTACGAGTGGAAGATGGCGGTCATATATATGAAGGCTACCTACTTGCCACATGATTTTGCCTACGCCGAGCTCGAGGTTGAGTTCGTCGGCGATGCGGTTCGCGATGTGTCGTTGCCATGCGAGATCGTTTTTGTAGCCATAAACGGCATCGTTTGACCGCATATTGACAACCACCTGAAGCTTCTCGTCGCGAATGAGGTATTGAACAGAGTTCGTGCAAATGAAGTCGTTTGATCCTAGCGTTCCAAGGTCTCCATACATGTAGTGATTCGAGTAGTAGGATATTGCCCGTCGTGACGAGGGTCTTTCCCTGAGCTCTTCAATGATAAACGAGTGCGATCTATCATGTAGTTTACCGTAGTTCGATAGGACAAAACCGTTGGTTCCTGCGATATCCTTCCATATCTGTGGTACAGGACCTTCCATGTCGTATATGTTGGCAGATTTCGAGTTGTACCAATCGATTTCCCTTCTCACGTAGTCTTCGTTGACCGTCCCAAAGATAGTGTCTTCGGTCGCTTCGAAGCTGGCTCCTACTATCTCCAATGGAGTGGATGAGCCGTTGTTCTGTGGGTCCATGTCGCTAGTCTGGCGAATGCGTTGCGCCATGAACTTTGCTGCGATTTCTTTAGTTGTCATTGTTTCGTTGTTTGCGGCGAAGATATGCTGCGCCGATGAATGCGTAGTTTGCTAGGTCAATTAGCGTGTCTTCCAAGCTCTCGAAGTTTTCCTTCTTATCGCTAGTGATGATATTAACCATTCTAGAGGCTTTCTGCCAAATCATGGTTGCAATGCTTTTGATACCAAACAGGTAGTACGTCTCTTGATCTAGCATTCCCTGGTTGTAGTCCTGGCTCTTCCTGAGCATCAATGCAGATGCTTCTTTGGCGATGACTGCTGCCTCTTCTGATAGAGGTACATTTGATTCTGTGAGTTGGTTCATTTTTGGTTCAGTTTTTCCTTGATTTTGTTGAGGACCTTTAAGTCGATGTATATGATGATGATTGCTGCGAAGCTTATTCCTCCAAAGATTGCGAATGTGTATACGAGGGCTAGCAAAGCGGCTGTGAGTGCGGTGTCCATTAGTTTCCCCAGATTTCTTTGAAACGTCCGTGGTTGTCTTCGTGGCTTGGCGCTACCCACCCTTCAGGTTTGATAGCGTCAGGGAGTCCTAGTGGATTTACACGTTCGGGTTTGACTCCTCTTATCTTCTCCATATTTGCCAAGTGCACCTCGTCGACTGCAGCTTCAACATCCACATCCATTAGTAGGAGTGTGCCAATGCCGAAGTATACGATATCGACTACCGCGTCTACTGTTTCTTCTGCGTCTTCGACGTTTACCGCCGCCTCTAGCTCTGCTAGTTCTTCTTTCAGCATCTCAACTCTTAAGGAGACCAAATGTTTCAGTTGTTCTCCTTTCAAGGCGTCTACGCATTGCTTGATACCAAGGCGGTAGTTGAAGTCTTCTACCTGTGCGACTTGACGGCTGGCTTTGTATTTACTCATTTGCTTGCTCGTTCGAGGGTGATCCGTCCTGCTGTGCATTCGTAGTCGTATACGTGCTTGAGTACGTTTGTCGCTTCTTCCAGGAGCGTTGCTCTAACAGGATTGTCTTTGCTGATGTCGCAGTCTGCGTTGAGCATGCCTACTATGCCTGCGAGTAGCTGTAGTGCTTGGTAAGATTCGCCTGTTGATACGTTGAGTCTCATAATGTTCTCCATGTTGGTTGATGTCAGGGCCAATATACCGCCTTCAGCAGGATAATGTACATAGTCCTGAAAAAAAACTGAACTAAATTTTTACTGCTTTCCAATCTTTGCCGATGATAACCGGAGGGCAATTGTCTTGGCTCACGAAGTGGTCGTAGATGAACCCTCCTGCATCTGGTATTGAGATTGTTGCCATGTGAATCCAAGCGTCGAACATGCTTTCTCTAGTGTAGAGGTCGTAGGTGATGTAGATTATCTTTGTCATTATCTCGTCCACGTGTTGGTTTTGCGCCGCCCCGAAGGGCGGCGGCTGGTTCCTGGTTGGTTAGACTAAACTGTGGTTGTAAAACCCTGAATTTCCAATCCTTTCTTGACGCCTTTCGATAGGTTTTCCATCATGTCCAACCGACCTTTGATTCGCGTCATTGATTCGTGGCCGTTGTCTTTCGTTGATCTTGCAGATACCACTACCCTCACAGATTCGCCACCGTTCAAGAAATTCACGTTCCAGACATTCAAGATAACCTGATATTCAGTTGTTCCGTAGACAAGCTTTGCTTTTACGATGTCGTACCCTAACATGCTTACTGGCTCTTCAATCTCTACGTCGAAGAAGTTGTGGTCGCAAAATGCCTGGATCGCTTTGTTTGCTTTGGCGACCGCTTTCGTGTTGTTGATTTCCTTTGTCATTATCTCGTCCATGTTTGTTGGTTGATGTTGAGACCAATGTAAGAGGTTTACAGATTAAAGTACATAGGTAGGCGAAAATAATTTACTTATTTTGCCATTTAGCCGCTAGATAGGTTAGTAGTGCATCGTATGCCTCGTCAAACCCGTATGCGACGGTGGTAGCGTACCCAGCTGTGGATAGTCGTTCAAGCCAGTCTTCCTGGGTGGCTGAGGTGCGACCTGCTTTCTTACCGCCTATCGTCTTGTTCTTCATCTCAATGAACATGCCGTGAAAGGGTTCGACAGGTATTGCGACGACTATGTCTGGCACTCCTGACTTGAGTCCTTCTGCCTTCATGCGTCTGCCATTGACCACGTTTCGCTTGCCACCATTTGGCACGGCAAATACGTTCTTTAGCCTAGGATCTTGTTTCTCCTGTAGAGATAACGTCTTGAAGAACAGCACTTGGTGTTTATGCTCTGTCATCCGATCATACGGTTGAAGGTTTGACGAGCATCGATATTTAGGTTTCCTAGGAGGGTAACGAAATTTATCATTGAGATCTCAGCCGTAGCGTTCCTCCACGATAGGTAGGACGTATATGGTACACAAGCTTTGATGCTCATTTGTCTCGCGCTTACCTTAAGACGCTTTTCTTCGTCTTGAAGAACCTTGGCGAGGACGAGTGCTTCTAGTGATTTTGTAGTTGAGAGTTCCATTGGATTATTTGTCTTTTTGGCAGTGATCGCAATCAGCGTTCAATTCTAGTAAGTCGTCACAGTTGGAGCAGAACAGCTCCTTGCACGATTCGCATCGTTCGCCGTCCGCTTCGACGGTTTCGCAATGCGTTTCGCAGTATGTGCACTTCCATATTGGTTCAGGAGGGGGAGCTAACGCTCCCACCCCGTGATCAGTGTAGCCTATCATTATAGTGCCCTCACAACGATGTCGATTCCTTCTTCATCTGATATATATTCGAGATCGCATTCTAGCATGACGCCGTAGAGGTCTTCGTCTGCAGAGGCAATATCGATATACGTTGTACTAGAATTGTTCATCGTAGTGAAGATAAAATTACAATGATCAGCTGCTACCACTATCGTAGACGAGAGGTTAGATACAGCCACCGAGACCAGCGTGGTTTTGTGAAGTCCTAGTTCTTTGTCTAGGAAAACCATTACTCCGTAAGGTGATGTTAGATAGTACTTCATCGTTTTTTTTGTTGGGTTGAAAGTCATTGTCTCGTCTGTATTAGTTGGTGTTAGGACTAATCTACGAGGCTTCCTGTTTAATGTAAATAGGTAGGTAGAACTATTTTCAAGTTGATTCCTTGAGCTGTTCAATGACAGTGCTGGCAGATGCGGCCGTTGCCGTCTTCATTTTATCTACCCACCCTGGGCGCTCTGCTTCTGGTAGCTTTTTGATGAGGTTCCACGCGTAGTCCTTTTGCTTCTGAGAAGGTCCAGACGGTTTGTGTGTACTGCTACTCGCCATGGCAGCTTGTCTACCCAGCTTATTCGTGAGTTCATCTGCTGATGCGAATTCAGATCCAGCGTAACCACATGCAGCGAGTGCTCGCCCAATTGCGCTGGTTTCTCCGTTTTCGATAGCACTCGTCTTATTGATGTTAGACGATCCACGTACTTCTTCGCCGTAGCCAGTGCCGATTACCCTACCTTCAGGATCTGTGACGATAGCACGCATAATAATGTGGTGGTCGTCAAAGTGGTACAGCTGGGTTTCGATACCCCACCCGTCTTGTATAGAGCAGTCGTTCCTGAATTCTTCAACTCGAAGGGCAACTGTTTTATACTGCTTACCGTGAATGCTCACGATACCTGTGTCTTTCTTAGCCATTAGCGAAACCTCAATGATTTGGGTGGTTCTTCAATTTTGATAGCTGATCCTTGCAGATCGCCAACGTCGTTGTTTTTGATAGCGTCACGTAAGGCGCGACGATCAATCTTGTTTATGGTTACTTTCTCGACAAACTGAGGGCACTTCGATGCAAAGATCTCTTCGTCGAGAATCTCGATTTTGTCAGGGTTTTTCTGCAGCCACACGCGGCCTAGACTTGTAGTTACCTTAGTAGTGCCTGTTGACTCGAGGTGATGCTTCAGCCTTCCTTCTAGGCTATTCCGAGAGTTGGTCAATGACTTAGACAGCGCAAGAAGTCGTCTGCTCTCGGCCAACGAGGCTTCTTCCTGTGCCTTGATAGTAGCACGCACTTTCTGGTACGCTTCTACTTTGTCTTCTTCCTCTTCTAGGAGTGTTGCGAGTTCTGTCTCTTGCTCTTCTGTGGCTTCACCTCCAAGGTCTGAGATTTGCCGAAAGAGCTCGATCATTCGTTCTGATATGTCGTATAGCTTCATCTTTTTACCATTTTGCGGTTGATGTGATGATGTCTTGTAATTGTTGAGGTGTGTATGTCACACGACCAATTGTGATTCCTTCTGACGAGATTTGCATCATGCATCCGATTTGAGCTCTTGGCTGAACCTGGATTCTTATGCATGAGCCGACTGTCTCTACATACGCTTTCGTGTCGCCAGCCTCGAACTCCAAACTGGCTGTCTGGTAGTAACCGTCTGTATCGACGCAAGTATTGATTCTGGTGCCGGTGATCTTTGCTTTTGGATTAGACATTACGATAAGGGTTTTGGTTGGTTGTTGGACTAATATACGAGGATTTACAGATTAAAGTACAATGCTAGAAGGAACTTATTTTCTCGCTGATGGCGCGAAGTGCTTCGTGTGCTTTCTGAAGTTCTGCTTGTGCTTGTGCCATTAGCAATGCTGCTTCGTAGTCGCCTTTTGTTTCGACGGTGCTAGCGGTACGGCCCAGGGCGCTGATCATGCCGCGGGTTCTCATTAGTGATTCGTTGATTTCTTCTTTTGCTTCGCGATTGATGATCTTCGTCATTACTCTATCCGTGTTGGTTGATGTTAGGACTAATATACGAGGTTTACAGATTAAAGTACAATGCCTACTAGAATTCGTGTGTCATTGAGTATGGATTTACAAATCCATAGTTGCGAAGTGCTTGCGAAATGTCTCTGTTCTTCAGGTTCCGTGTGTGATTCAGAAATGCTGTGAAGTGTTCTCCGCAGATAATCACTATGGTATCGTCTCGCTCTGCTATAAGAGAATAAGTGCCCTCAGTTTGCCGAGGATTGTGACGCTTGACTTTCTTGATGTTCTCTAGTCCGATGGATGTTCCCAGGGTGCGTAGTTCTTTTTTGCTTAGGTCAGTCATTTGCTCGTCCATGTTGGTTGATGTTGAGACCAATCTACGACGTTTACAGATTAAAGTACATAGGCAACTTAGTTTTTTTTCGATGTGTTGGTGTTTCATTGAATTCACCGTTTACACCGTCTTACACCGTTTACACCGTCTTACACCGTTTTACACTGTTTTACACCGTCTTACACCGTTTTACACCGTTTACACCGTTTTACACTGTTAACAATGCTAATAACTTGTTAACAACCATGGAA
>ENA-UZWT01002806-UZWT01002806.1-metagenome-genome-assembly--contig:-Day-1-50m-contig-2806_pt2 | contig 36214 bp, 42 predicted proteins | sample MGYA00260338_ERZ794898 | MGnify/ENA metagenome assembly ERZ794898 | reverse complement strand
TTATTTGTAATTGATGTCGCAGCACTTATACCTTGAATGCCTTGAATGCCTTGTATTCCTTGTGAACCTCGTATTCCTTGTATACCTTGAGAACCTGTTGTTCCCTGTGAACCTGTTGCACCCGTTGTACCTGTTGTTCCTTGAGAGCCTGTTGCACCCGTTGTACCTGTTGTTCCTTGAGAACCTGTTGCACCCGTAGTTCCTGTTGTTCCTTGAGAGCCTGTTGCACCTGTAGTACCCGTTGTACCTTGTGCACCTGTTGCACCCGTTGTTCCTGTCGTTCCTTGACTACCCGTTGCACCCGTTGTTCCTGTTGTACCTTGTGAGCCTACTGCACCCGTTGTTCCTGTCGTTCCTTGTGAACCTGTTGCTCCCGCAGTACCTTGTGCACCCGTTGTACCCGTTATACCTTGAATACCAACTGTACCCTGTGAACCTGTTGCTCCCGTTGTTCCTGTAGTACCCTGTGAACCTGTTGCACCTGTTGAGCCTGTCGTTCCTTGAGAACCCGTTGTACCGACTGTTCCTTGAGCACCTGTCGCTCCTGTAGTACCTGTCGCTCCCTGTGAACCTGTCGAGCCTTGTGCTCCTGTATTACCTGTTGTACCAACTAATCCTTGTATACCTTGAATACCTTGTGAACCTGTTGCACCTGTAGTACCTGTTGCACCTGTAGTACCTTGTGAGCCTGTAGTTCCTACTGTACCTTGTGAGCCTGTAGTGCCTTGTGAGCCTGTTGCACCTGTCGCTCCTGTAGTACCTTGAGCACCTGTATTACCCGTTGTACCCGTTGCTCCTTGTGAACCTGTCGTGCCTTGAGAGCCTGTCGCTCCCGTTGTTCCTGTTGTACCTTGAGCACCTGTATTACCTGTTGTACCTGTCGCACCTTGTGCCCCAACTGCTCCTGTTGTTCCTGTTGTTCCTTGTGAACCTGTTACACCCGTTGTTCCTTGAGAACCTGTTGCACCCGTTGTTCCTGTAGTCCCTTGTGAACCTACCGCTCCTGTAGTCCCTTGTGTTCCTGTTGCTCCCGTTGTTCCTGTTGTACCTTGTGAGCCTACTGCTCCTTGAGAGCCTGTTGTACCTGTAGTACCCGTTGTACCCTGTGAACCCGTAGCACCTGTGTTTCCTGTTATTCCTTGAATACCTGTTGCTCCTTGAGAACCTGTTGCACCTGTAGTACCCGTTGTACCTTGAGAGCCTGTTGCACCTGTAGTTCCTGTTGTACCTTGAGAGCCTGTTGCACCTGTCGTACCATTAAAACCTTGTGTGCCTTGTATGCCTTGCGTTCCTTGTGCTCCTGTATTACCTGTTGTTCCCGTTGTTCCTTGAGAACCCGCAGTACCTGTAGTACCTTGTAAACCTTGAATACCTTGAGCACCTGTTGAACCTGTTGTGCCTGTAGCACCTTGTGCCCCAACTGCTCCTGTTGTGCCTTGACTACCTGTCGTTCCTGTTGTGCCTTGAGTACCTGTAGAACCTACCGAGCCTTGAATACCCGTTGAGCCTTGAATACCTTGATTACCTGTGATACCTTGAATACCTTGACTACCTGTTGTACCTAATGTTCCTTGTACACCTTGTATGCCTTGAACACCTTGAACACCTTGAGAGCCTGTTGTTCCTTGTGAGCCTGTTACACCTGTACTACCCGTATCACCTTGAATACCTGTTGTACCTTGTAAACCTTGAACTCCTTGACTACCTGTAGAACCCGTAGAACCTACAGAACCTTGAATTCCTGTTGAGCCTTGAGAACCTGTTGAGCCAATAATACCTTGAATCCCCTGTGTTCCTTGAGAGCCTGTAATTCCTTGAATACCTTGTGAGCCAATAATACCTTGAATTCCCTGTGCTACAAACGCTCCCGATGTACCTTGAGCACCATCTGCACCTTGAATACCTTGTGCTGCAAAAGCACCATCAAGACCTTGTAATCCTTGAGTTCCTTGACTACCTGTTGTTCCTGTTGTACCCTGTGAACCTGTAAATCCGACTGCACCTTGAGAGCCCGTTAATCCCGTTGTACCTTGTGAGCCCGTAGTTCCTTGAGAACCTGTTGTACCATCTGTACCTTGAATACCTCTTGTGCCTTGAGAACCTGTAATTCCTTGAGCACCCGTAGTTCCTTGAGCACCCTCGTTACCTTGTGTTCCTTGAGAACCTGTTGCACCTTGAGAACCCGTTGCACCCGTTGTTCCTTGTGCTCCTACAGTACCTTGCGAACCCGTTGTACCCGTAGCACCTTGTGAACCTGTTGTACCCGTAGCACCTTGTGAACCTGTTACTCCTAAAATTCCTTGTGTGCCTTGTATACCCTGTGAGCCTGTTACACCAACAGAGCCTTGTATTCCTGTTGCTCCTTGCGAACCTGTCGTTCCTTGAATACCTTGAATACCTTGTGAGCCTGTTGCACCAACAGAGCCTTGTATTCCTGTTGCTCCTTGCGAACCTGTCGTTCCTTGAATACCTTGAATACCTTGAACTCCTTGAGTTCCTTGAATACCTTGTGCGACAAAACCTCCATCAAGACCTTGTAGTCCTTGAATACCTTGTGTTCCTTGAACTCCTTGAATACCTTGTGCTCCATTCGCACCATTCGGTAAGTCCCCAAACCCAAAGGAATAATCTGAATTTTGTCCCATATATTAAATTAGTGTTTACCAATGATGTTTATTAAACCACCTACTGATGAATCTATAGTTAAGCCATCAAGTATTTGATTGCCTATGCAAGATACTGTTACACTCTGTCCTACTATTAAATCAATCGGGTCATTAGATAATCCATCAACTGCTAAATCTCCCGTATAAGTTCCCGCACCCGAAACAAGAACAAATGAAACCGCTCTTAGTCCATAAGATGCAACTATGGTTAAAGAAGTATTATTTAATACTTTAGTGAATATCTTCGAATCATTTACTCCCATTGTTATTTTTTTCTTCTATTTCTTACTACTATAAAAATTGATGTTGCAGTTAATAAAGTTCCCGCTCCAATTAACCACCACATATTCTTTTGATACCAAGTTTTTTGTTTTGCCGCTTTTGGCATTATACAAGTTTTGGTTTTAAAATCATATTTACCACCTTTTTTTCTACATTCATAAGGGTCTTTACTTGCAGTTACTGTAACCTCATCTAATACTTGATTTCTTATTTTCATAACAATATCAAAACTATTTAAGTCACTACCCTGTTTAATTGGTATGGTAATAGTTGGAAAAGATAACATTTTAGCCGTTATATATTCAGATAAAGGTACAGTTATAGGAGTTCCAATAACTGTAGGTATCTTCATTAAAAAAGGCAGTTCATAATTGCCATCAACATCTGCTCTTGTTCTAAATTCTTTGACAAGTGTTCCATCTTTTGTTGACAAAAAAACCAATGCCGATGGTATAGGTTGACCTTTTTCATCTAATACTTTACCTTTTATTTTAGCAGCTATCATTTTACTTTTTCTTTCTTGCCTTAATAAAGGCGAAAACTCCTAAACCAATGGCTAACGCACCACCTCCAATGATTGCTATTTTAGTTCCTTTCTTTTGTTTTGACCACCAAGAACCTTCTTTTAAATCTTTTACATCTTTTACATCAACAGGTTTTCCTGTTGCTATTGATGAATCTGCTTTTACTCTCATATTATTAAATATTTTTACATCTTCTGCTGAACCCACGCCTTTTGACAATCTATCTAAAGTAGATTTAAGTTTTGGGTCTGCTTTAATTATTTCTACAATTTTGGACTTTGTTTTTGTCGGAACTCTTGAAATTAGCTTTATCTGATTTTTGTCCATAATTTTTATTTTTTAGATTTTACAATAAAGTAAGCAATTGAACCTAAAACAAGAACTCCTCCGCCAATAATAGCTACTTTAACACCTGTTGATTTTGTTCCCCACCAAGAAGTTTTTACTTCTCCTTTATCGTCTACAGGAATAACAGGTATTTCTTTTGAACCTGTTTCTATTACTTCTTTAGCTTTTTCTATTACTATTTCTGCGACTTTTGCCTCCTTTTCATTTGCAATACCTTCTTTAGCTGCATCTACAGATTTTTCAACTACAGGGTTTTTAGCTACAATTGCCTCAACAACCTCTTCAACAGGCTTTGCTAATGATTTAAACAAACCTACTTGACGTAAATCTTTTCTTTTTTTTCTTGCATCCTGTCGGGCTTTTGCTCTTGCTTGTCTTTTTTTGATTCTTTCCTCTCTTTTTGACAATCTTTCCCCCAATCCTTCTTGGCGTTCTTTTATTTTTTCTCGTAACTTATCTCCTAAAGCCTCAGAAAACTCAATGTCTAACCCTTCTCCATCAGCATCGAGACCCGAAAATGGATAAAAATTGTCTGCATCGTACATATCTGTAACACGGTTTGATGCATTCATTACATCGAATTTTGCTATATTTCCCATTTTAATTATATTATGTGATTGCTTTAATCACGTTATTATTTTTACCTATTCCACTATACTTAATTAAAGCCCAAGTAGCGATAACAAGAATTGTACTAACCAATATTATTTTCATCGGTTTTTTTTTTCCTACTGCTAAAATTAAAGATTGTACCCTATCAAGTGCCTTTTTCATTCCGCCTGTCGGACTATTATTTGCTTTTGATTTTATGTACGAAACCGCTTTACCCGCTCCTGTGTTTGCGTGATAAAAAGCCATAGTAGCATCTTTTACATTTTTAAAATCATTTATGTTATCTGCATTATATGATTTTAATTTGCCCAATCTCTTCAAAGTAGCAATTCTATCTTTTAAAAATGTTACTGCTAATTTTGAAGCGACTCTTATGTCATTAGCTTTTTCGGGATTTTTAACGAGGTCAACACCTATAATTTTACCACGTTTATCATAACTTCCTTTAAAAGTAAGTTGATTAAGCCCACGACCACGATATTTATACCCCTCATTTTGAGGAGTTCCATAACGACCTCCGTAAACCCTGTTAAAAAACTCAACAGGGTCTGCTTTTAAAGCATTTAACTCACTTTCCGACAAACCACTTACTCGACTTCCAAAAATTTTTCTAATACGAGAATTAGTTGTTTTACTATAATCGTTTTCAGTTTTAGGTATAAAAGAACTTTCCTTGCTAATAATAGCTAATATAGCTGCTATCGAAAAAGGATTAGTTATACCCTCCTTAAATGCCTCATTAACAATTATAGCAACATTCTTTTTTTGCTCTGTATTTAAACTATCATAATAACCCATAAAACTATTATTAAACTTTTAGTGTTCCGTAATTAGTAATTTTAATTTGATTTGACGAAAGTTTTTCTATTGAAGTTGCCAAAAAGCCTTGATTGCTAACTTTAGCACCAATTCCAATTCCATAATTTGTAGAACCTTTGTATTTATCACCTCTATAAGTTAATAAGCCTCCCGATATAGCTTTACTATTCATATAAAGAAAAGTAGGTGATGATGATAATTTCCATACCAAACTGCCTTTATATTTTTTATTATCGGTTGTACTTTTCTCGCTTATTAAAAGTTCATAATACTGACGAGCACCATTAGTTTCTCCGCTAAAAGTTAATTCAACAGACATACCACCTTTTGGCAATATTTTTATCGGTCTGTTATATCTTGCCGCTATAGCTGAAATTTGTGCTACTTGGTCATTTTGACTTTCAACGGCAACTTTTGCAGCTTTTTCATATTCTGCTTTACCCGCAGCATATGATTTTTTAAAAAAACTATTGTAGGGCGAACTCGAAGTAGCATCAAGGTCATATGAACTCTTTTTTCCATACTTTTTACTTAAAGTATCTGAACTGTTTGCCCATATCCTATATGCCGTTGCAAGTTCATTCTGTGCCTTTGTTGGTTTTGAACTATTTGAACTATTTGAAGGTGCATCAATCACAGTTTCCTCTTCTTGAACATCTTCTTGAACTTTACCACCAATTTTACCGCTATCTTTCAGCCATCTGAAAAGATAATAACCGCCTACACCTAAAATTACCGCAACGGAAGTTCCTATAACTAATCTTTTTTTAGTTTTTGCTTCCATTTCTTTTATTATTTAGTAATTGATTTACCGCTTTTTACCGAACCGCTTTTTGCTCTCAATTTAGATTGTAGAAATGCTCCACCTACTAAACCTCCAACTACTCCTACAGTCATCGCTAACCATCCTTTTCTTGGGGAATACTTACGCACGAGCATAACTCCTGCTACTCCACCACCTACTGCTCCAAGCATATTTGCTTTAACCGTAGCTTTTGCCGTTTTTAATGGGTCAAAAATTGCCATATTTTTACTTTTTAAATGATTTATACGTTAAAATCCCCAACATAGTTATAATTAACAAGTTGTGTACATTTTGTCCTCCCAAGAAAGTATCTTGGTCTTTGATGTTTAAAAATCCTTTCATCTTATTTATTTTTTAAGTGTTGGAGTTGATTTAGAAGCATAATTGAATGCTGCAAGACCTACTAAAATAGATACTGTTGGCATAATTGCTCCTTTTAAATTCATTGAAGTTCCCGCTTTAACTAAAGAAACTGCTGAGTTAAGAACCAATACGGCTGAACCCGCTATTGTTACTACTCTTACTGCTTGTTGTACATTTGCATTTTTCATCTTACTGTTGTTTTATTGATTATTTATTTATTTACTTATTTATTAAATTCTGTATTTAATTCCTCTGCTTTTCATCAAATTATTGATGTAAAGTAATGTGAAATTATCCGCTTCTTGAATAACCTTAGAAAGCGTTCCTCTTTCGTGACCCGACATCCAACCTATACCTCTACCCGCTTCAATTGTCCTAATACCAAAAGCGGCATTAACACCCGAAAAGTCTGCATCATTCATAATTGAAGTCTTCCAAATATTTTTTAATATAACATCTCGTGTACCATAGCCATCAAGTGCAGCTTCAATTTTATTAGCAATAGACTTCATTTGAGTCTTTGTTAAAGTTGGGGCTTTTGCTGCTGAATCTTGTGTTACTGAACCATACCACCCCTCTACTTCTTGCTTGTCATCACGAGTAGTTTCATTAAGTTTTGTTTTTCCGAGAACTTTTTTGATTCCTCTATATGCCAAATAACCACCTCCTATTACTATAACTCCTTTAGCCCAAATGGGTAATCTTGTCCAAACTCCACCTGTTGTGGAACTTATTTCTGAACCTATTTTACTAACTGTTTGTTTTGCACTCATCTCTAAATTTTTTTAATATTTATTTTTATTTTTTTTTATGCTGATACCACGTTACTTATTATTGTATTAAAACCTATTAAACCTCCACTTCTAATAAATGTACATCTATCTGAATAATTCGTATAACTATAAAATAAAGTTTTCGAATTTATTCCCGTATTTTGTATTATTACATCTGTTACTGCGGCTGCTATTGTAGTATAGGTCAATCTAAATCTTAAAACTCCATCTTCTCCTTGAGCGATAAGTGTATATGGTCTTTCACTTGTAGTACCCTCATCAATTTTGTTTATTACTTCTCCTGCGCCTGTAATTAAGTATTCCCCAATATATTCTTCTGAGCCTAAGTTTAAAGTTAATGTCGCTAAATCATAGTCTGTGGCATCACTTAAATCTAATGGCTTTCTGAATGTACTTTTTTCCTTAGATAAAACAGAATATAAACCACCTTGCAATGCATTAGAAGTAAATGTTCCTGTAATGTCTTGATTTTCATCTATTCTATTGCCTATAAAGTCAATTAAATCATCTGCATTTGAAACTAAACTTATTGTTCCTGTTGAGTTTTGACCAACAACATTGTTGTTAATATCAATTGTATTTATGCTTGAATCAATTGTAACAAATGTATAACCCGCATTTAAATGAAAAGTATTTCCTTGTACTGAAATGTTATTTGTACCTATAATACTTGTATCTCCTAAGAAGCATTGACCACCTTGACATAAGTTATTCTCTATAATTAGTTCTGCTGAAAATGTAGTATCTATAGCAGCTATTTCTAAATTTCCTCCATAAAGAGTATTATCTTGAAATGTAATTGAAGAACTTAACGGTATAAATCCATTTTGAATACCAATTCTTGCTCCACTAACATAATTGTCTTTATAATTTATTTCTGCCGAAATAGCAGCACTAAAATCATTGGTAAAAACAAAAGAACTATTTAAACAAACATTGCTAAAAAATGATTGAAACGGTACATTACATAAATACTGTATTGCGGATTCTTGACCTTTTACAGTATTATTTTGAATTGAATCATCTCCAAACGGAAACCAATTTAAACTTACTACACCCTTAAAATTATTATACCAAACTTCATTTCCTCTTATATCTTTTATTACAAAAGGAATATTTGTTGTTGCATTATAAAGAACATCACAGGTTTCTTCTCTAAAACCTGTTGTTAAAGTTTTAGCTAAAAGAGTCCAATTTGCCACATCTGTACTTGGGTCAGTACCAACACTACCTGTAATATTTACATAATGATTATTATTCCATATTACAACATCTCCAATAACAACGGTTAGACCACCATTCCAACGACCTAACTGAGAATTAAAAGTAGGACTTACCGAAGTATAATCCCCTCCACCGTTATAGTCGGGAAAATAAAATTTAGCTTGTGCTGATAACGATTCTAAATTAGTTTCAAGAGCCTGTAAGTATATAGCCTCCCCGTATAAAGGGTCTGTAATTTTATATGTTAAGCCTTTTGTTAATGTATTTGCAGCTATACCCGCTAAGAAGTTGGCATTTGTAATTGCCTCAATCGTAGGGTTTATTTCAAGTTGAGTTTTACTTCCCGTATCAGATGCCGTACCAAACTTACCCACTACGTCTAAAGTAGTTCTTTGAGTTAAAGAAACACCTTCTTCTTGAATAGTATCATATCCACCTCCACCACTTCCCGATGCTGATGTCAAATTACCAATAAACTTATCATCTGATACAATCTCAACGACTGCCGATGTTCCATTTACATTTAAAACTAAACTTGCAGCATCATTTATTTGTTGAGTACCCCCCGCATTTATAGTAATACTATTCGTTCCCGCATTGTTTGAATAATCAACTATATAAAGTTTCCATTGTGTACTCCAAAAGCCATCGGGAATATCAAATAAATTTATAACAACGGGTGCACTTGATGTATCACAAAGTAATACAACATCATCTCGATAGATAGTTGCCGTTCCCGAAACTACTCTACTATTATTAGGATATTTTGTGCTAAAAAAACTTGTCATTATAATACACCTTTGTCATTTCTCGATTCCTTTCGGAATACTTTCTTTAAACTTATTTGGTCATAATAAAACCCCATTGTAACGGTCATATTTGGAAGAATCTTATATTTCAGTACATCCATTCCATCGGGAATATATGGTCTATTTATTGTGTTTAAAAAGTCAAAGAATACAATATCATCTGCAACTTGCATCGTATCTACTTGTAGGTTTAAACCAAAAGGGCTGACTTTCTCTTTTCCATCTATGCTTTTGTTTATGACTCTTATAGATTCATTTTTTTGTGCACTAACTTGAGCACCCGCAAAGACAAACTTTGCGTTTGGAATCATAGTGGAATTAGCTAATATGTTGAACAAAACGTCTGTATAAGCAACTTCTCCACCCGCTACTTGTATTTTATCATTTAGATTTAAAGACGTTGAATATAAAAAGTCTAAAGGCATACTTGGATTGAACAATTCTAAATCAAAATCATTACCGCTATCATTGTTAAAAGTAAGAACCAATTCCTTTAATTTTTTACCTTTATAATATCCTACATTCTTTATCATATCCCCTGTTGGGCTTTGACTTAAAATAAAATCAGAAACACCTTGTACTATTACTTTTCTATCATCGGGTACAACAATTTTTCCAATTTTTTGTGGGTTTCTGCTATTAACAAAGGATTTTTTCCCACTATCTAATTGTATTTCATCAGAAGGTCTTGATTGCATTATTCTTGGAGAAGCCATTCTTGGCTTTGAAAAACCTTTTAATCCCGCACCTTCAACAATTACTTTTCTATTATCGGGAGCAATTACTTTTTGACCACTTGTAGGTAATATTAAATCTTTATCTGCTCCTTCAATAATTACTTTACGATTATCTGATGCAATAACCTTAGTATTTAATTTTCTGTTTATTTTAGATAAATTTCTTTTAAAGTTTTTACCTTGAATCTCAGAGAAATCAATATCAATTAAACTGTTCCCGAAATCATCTTGAACAGTATTAGCATTTCGAGTTTGGAAATAGTCCGAACCCTCAGCATATCCAAATGCTTCCTTAGCTAAGTCTTGATATTTTTTATTTATACTCATTAGTTTCTATATGCAAAGTCTTCGTTCTCAAATTTGTTGATATAATCCATTATTTTACGCATTCTCTCAACATTACCTTTTGTTTGTGCTTTTAGAAAAACATTTGCGTAAACGCATATGGCATCTATCTTACTAAAACCTAATCCTAAATATATATAAAGTGCGTTTATATCTGCACCAATTTCATTAGAAATATCAAGGTCTAATTTTGGGTTTTTAAATACGTGCGAAAACTCGTGTAGCAAAATTGCCATTCTCATTGGAATAGTATATTTGTCAAATTTAATTTTTGAAACCTCTATTCTTCCACTTTGATGACCAATTCTTGCGGGAGTGTTTAAAATCTTACCCGAAGCATAATCACGAATAACATCAAAAAACTTAATTGCAAATTTCTTATTATTAGAAGTAAAAAGTCTTCCTTGAGCATTAGCGTTTTCGAAGCCACAAACTTGACTAAATGGTATTGCTAACTTTAAAAACTTTTTTGTATCATCATCTAACCAAATATTAAAATCTTTAAGTTCAGTTCTTAAAATAGTTACAGTATAATCTGAATCCTCAATGTTATCTTTGTTTACACAAGCAAAAAATAACTTTTTAGGGCTGATTGGAAAGCTAAAAAATATTTTTCTCTCTCCATTCACATTTACAACCCTATCTGCATATTTAGAGTTCTTTTTTCCCAAATCTTCTGCCCAAACTCGAAAATTCTTTTGTCCATTAGTTTTAATAGTTATAACTAATGAGAACTTGTCGTTATTTGAATTTAATTCTTGTTTAAACATTAAATAAAGGTTTTATTTTTTTCGAGTAGCTACATAAATTCCTATTCCTAAAATTGCTGCAACACCTACACCAATTGCAATTTTTGCAGTAGTTGACATACCTTTTTCAGTAGTAGTATCTACAGGAATGAAAGAGTCATCAATTGGAGCATCATAACCATCACGACCTTGAGTAACACCTTGTATAGTATCTAAAATACCGCTATCTCTAACCTTATCTATTCCTCCTTTAACTCTCTCTAAAAAAGTACCATCTTTTCCTCTTTGACCACGTTTTGTTTTTCTTCTACTTTGTCTCATTGCTCTTCTTCTACGAGCCTTTTCGCCAAAAAAGTTTTCAAAATCTTCAGCACGAAAATCATTTTCGTCTATTATAGGGTTTGAAGTTATTACATTCATTATTCTTCGTTTTTAATTTGAATTGTTTTCTTATTTGTTTTTCCACGATATACGATATACATAGCAATAGCACCTACTCCTAATGCACCATATAATCTATATTTTTTATCGGGTAATGAAATCCAACCTTGTTTTTCAGCTAACATTACACCTCCAAAACCAACTAAAGAACCTAATAGAAGTGCATCTATATATCTAACCTTTGGATTTGAATTTGCTTTGCTTGAGCCTCCAACAGAAGCCTTTATTTTATTTTTAATAGAACCCTCTCCATCTGTGTGAGATATTACTTCTTTTGTAACAAGTTCTTTAACTGCTTCTAATGGAACAACACATACACCCGAAACTAAAATAAAAGCGGGTTTGTTATTAGCGTGTTTCATTTCTCCTTTAATAATCTCTCCCTTTCTAAATTGTTTAAATCTAATAGCAGAAGGATTATGTGGTAAGCCCGTTGCCGTAACGTAAGGGGCTTTATAATCATTTGTAAGTATGTAACTCTTTAAAGCCATATTATTTTATCTTAGGTTTATTCTCACTCTTGTTTTTTCTATATTGATTATATGCCCAAGCACCAAATCCAATAACTATTGCGTATGAAATATATTTTTTCATTATTTTTTATTTTTAAGATAAATTACAGTTCCTAAAATAGCCAAAATTGAAACAGAGCCAACTATAATCAAAGTTATTGTTGTTTTTTTCTTTCTTTTAGCATTTTCAAGTTGTATTCTTTTTTGTTCGGCAGCCACTCTCTGCATTCTTAATTGAGCCTGTCTTCTTCTTTCTTCTCTTCGTGCATCTGACCTTTCAGTCTTACCTCTACTTCTTCTATTTTTTCTCAATTTGTTAATTCCCTTTCCAACAAGTCCCGCAAGTGCGGCAATTGCTATATATGAAAATTGTTCGTCTTGAACAGGAACTATTTCATCTGTGTTTAGTGTTTCGTTTAAGACTGCATACCCCACTTTTACTCCACTATCACTAATTTCATCATCTCCATCGAAACCAACAGTTCTATTATTGCTATTTACAAGAAGACTTGCTCCAAGAATCATTCTTTTATTATCTAAATTTTCAATAAAAGTTTTTATCAATTCAGTTTCAGACATTGAATAATCAGCATCTACCCCACTTTCATTAAGCATATCGACAAATTCAGTTGAATCTTTAGAAATTATAGTAGCTAATTCATCTACTAATAAATCAGAAGCCTCATCTATATTCAAATTTTGAATTGAATCATTAAATTTTTCGTTATAACTTTTCATTTACTTTTTATTTACAACTCTATATTGAGTATATGCTAAAGCAACGTAGGCTAATCCCAAACCAATATAGGCAATGAATTTCAACTTATTTTTGTCCTTATACCACTTTTCCATTATAAGACTTTTTTACCTTTAAGTACGGCTATTATAGCCACTCCTAATCCTAAACCAATAGCAATTTGACCTCCTGTAGATAATCCACTCTTTGTTTTTGTTCCATCAGCACCTAAAGTTACTTCTGTTGGTTGGTATTCTGCTTGATATTGTGAGTCTTGGTTTAATTCCATTACACTTGTTCCCGTGCCTCCACTTTCAACAACCTCTCCTTCAGCAGAAGAATGAGTTCCTTGCCAAACACTACCACCTATAGTTGAATCTCCTTCAGCAGAAGAATGAGTTCCTTGCCAAACACTACCACCTATAGTTGAATCTCCTTCTACACCCAATTGTATTTCTGTAGATTCATAACCAAAATCGTTGTAACCATCAAGTCCTGTTATTCCTGTTTCTCCTTGAAAACCACTTGTAGCGGGTATAACAATTCTATTGTTTTCTATTTCAGCACCTATTCCTCGTTCTACAACTGTAGGTCTTCTTCTTGGAGTAGGTCTTCTTCTTGGCATATCTCCCGCCTTACGTCTTGCACGTAATTTTGCTCTTTGTGATTTACGCATTCTACGAAGAATTGGCTTTTTCATTCCCGATGAACGTTTCATTCCATCAGCACCTAAAGTAACCTCTTCATCATATTCATCATAATAATCTCCATCAAAACAAACAAAATCACGCATTTCATCATTTAATGCAATAATTCTTTTTTCTCTTTCTTGTATTGTATCATCACTATCACCTTTTTTCGACAATCTTTCAACAAGTTTTTTATTCCATTCAATTTTATCAGCAATTGATTGTGCTTTTTTCTGCTCATCATCAGAATCGTCAACCTCAGCTTCTCCTTCAAAATTATAGCCGTAATCATCTTCCCAATCATAATCATCTTCGTATTGGAAATCTTCATCTCCATACTCATCATAATCACGTTCGTCATATCCATCATCAGCATAACCATCATCAGCATAACCATCATCAGCGTAACCATCATCAGCGTAACCATCATCAGCGTAACCATCGTCAGCGTAACCATCGTCAGCGTAACCATCGTCATAACCATAATCATCGTTGATTTCTCTCTGAGATTCTAACATTTGTTGCTCTCGTTCATACTCACGCTCTGCCTGTAAATCTTTACGCTCTTGTTGTTGACGTTTTCTTTCCATTCTACGAGCCATTCTTGCAGCTTGTTGCTCCGCTCTCATTGCTTGACGTTGCTCTTTTCTCTTTCTTCTGCGTTCAACACGTGCAGATTGCCGTCTTTCCTTACGGTTTGAACGTCTTTCTTGCTTAGATGCTTTTACCTCATCTCTTCGCTCTTGCCTACGTTTTTTACGGGTAACTCTTTCGTCTTTTCGTTTTTCTCGTCTTGCTCTTGCTTTTTTACCAAACAATTCAGAGTATTCTCCGAATGCTTCTTCAAATGTCGCAACTCTTGGTTGAGTAGAACTTCCTACAGTATTTCCAAGACGTATGATTCTTGCATTGTCCATAGTTATTATTTAGATTCTGTTATTTGAACCGATTTAGTTTTATCAAATAAGTAAACTGCTGCATATCCTAAGATACCACCAATTACTGCATATTTAGTACAAGTATTTCCTGTACAACCTCTTTTTTTACTATAAGCATAACCTCCAATTGCACCCGCAGCCGCAAATAAAATTCTACTCGTTTTGTAGGTTTCTGCGGGAATTAAATCAACTGTTGTTGATGATTGTGAACTATCCGCTCCTAATGTTACTTCTGTTGCTTCCATTTCTTTTAATTTATTACTATATATAATTTGACCTTTGTCTGTTATAAAGACCCTATAAGAAAAGGGTTTTCCTCTTCTAAGTCCTTTTATGCTTTTATATTCTCCTTCTACGATAGTTCCAATTGGTAACTCTTCTGATGTTTCTGTGAAATTTTTGTGCTCTTTATTAGGCACTAATACTTTTGCATTTTGTTGTACAACTGCTTCCATCTATTTACTTAAATTTTTTGAAACTATTATAAATGTTAAACCAATCAGTCCAATTGCACCTACTAAGCCAATTACTTCTAAATTACTTTTATTTGTGTTTGCTACTTGTGGTGTATTGCTTCCATTGAAGTCGCTAAACTTTACAACAGAATCTGAAACATCACTCTTCGATGATTCAGCTTTAATTTCTTTTTCTTTAGGATTATTGTCCGCACCACACTTATGGCATTCATATGGTTTTTCTCCGCCTTTTGATTTTTCCCAAGACCAATCACAACTTTTGCATTCAATTAGTCCTTTAGGCTTTAAATCAAGTGTTCGAACAATCCAATTTTTATGCGGATGTATTTCAGCCATCTTTTTTTCTATAGATAACTTATCATCTTGTTCAAAGTATAATTCAGCAAGTTTATTTTCTAAATCACTATGATTTGATGCTTTAGGCTTATTGTAACTTTGCAACAACTCATCACTCGCCTTAGTAGCCTCATTGGCTAAAATGGTCATTAAAGTAATATCTTGCTTTTTTTTGTTGTGTTTGTTGTTTCGCTTCATCTTAATCCTTTAACTAAAAAAGGGCAAGGCACTATATACCTCGCCCTTTCATTATAATTTGTAAGCGTATGTTCCTTACTTAGTAATTCCTTTAACGTTTTGTGACGTTTGGATAATTACAGGAGCAACATTTTTACCGCTCAATCGTGGTGCACGTGCTCTGTTTAAAGCAACACCTCCGTTAAGTTCAGCTTTTCCACTAACAACTGCAACAGGGAACATTGAGATAGTCAATACTGCATTAGCCTTCAAAGTGAAGTTCATTTCAGTATTTCCATCAATTGTTACCATTTTAGTAACATCAATGATGTCTGCTTGTTGTTGGTAAGCATCTCTCAAGATTGAAAGGTTCATTGGTGTAGTATATTGTTTACCGTTACCATCAACGTGAATGATTGACACAGTTTGTTGTAATTGTGCAGCATCATCACATTGGAATCTGAATTTTCCAATTTTGAAGAATTTGTTGTTTGACTGTGCAAGTAAACGACCGTATGTACCACCTTGAAGGTTAGTAATAGTAGTTGTTGCAACATTTCCAAAGTTCGCAGCACCGAAGTAGTCGTTAAATCCAAATAATTTAGCAGCTACATCAGCCCCCGAAGTCTCAGCGTATTGAATCACGTATGGGTCTGAAACGGCAGAAGAAGCATTAGGTGCTCCTGTAGCATATGACATATCATCGTTATCGAAGTAAGACATATCATCATCATCAAAGTATGACATATCGCCTTCCATATCGTAAGAGTCAAAACCACTCATTGCCTCAGTACCGCTAATATAACCGTGAAGTTCTTTTTCGATAGAGTTCATAATCGTGTATTTTTTTGATAATAGCCCTTAATTAAAGCTATCATCGACTTTATAATTTAATTTTTGTACCACATTTAGTTATAATAACTTGGCTTGGAAAACCATTGTTTATGTTTAAAATAAAAGATTCTTTTTGTTGTTTTTACTACTGTCTGCAAAATACCATTGAGGTAAAAGCGGGGTTCTTTAAAACAAAAAAAAAGGTTCTTTAAAACCTTATCTATGCAGCTTTTACTCGTTTTGCGAGTCTTGGTGCTACAACCACTTGGTGCACGGCTAAACCTACCATTACGGCAGTAAGAACAATTGCACCTAATTTTACGTCAGCTTTTGAAATCATCTTTCGTGTTTTTTCTAAATAATTATTACAACCGAAATTAAGAAATCTTTACTGTTATTTATAATGTATTTATTGTACACTAATGCATAAGTTATGGTGCAATCTTTTGAAATACAAGGTTTTGTATGTAATATAAGTGTATAAAAAAAGGAAAGCTACAAAGCAGCCTTCCTTAAAAAAAACCTAATTATTTTACAATTTTCAGTCAATCTCTAAAATCTCTGCTTCTTCTAAAGAAGCTGAAGACTCTTCGTTTCGACCAAACATCAATATATTTGAAGCCTTTAAAGAATTAAAGGAATTTTCAAAAGTACGAATTTTTCCCATAACTTCAGATACAAAACCTTTTTTTATTGGTTTAATCCCTTCTAATGCTATGAAATACTTACATTTTCCATTTTCCTTAAACCATTCTAATTTTTCAGCAACAGTCTTTTCCCCCTTATCAATGTAAAAACAAACTCTTATTTTGTTTTTGTTTCTTCTTGCCTTATTAAATTGCTTTTGAAGTTCATCTAAATTTTCTTTTATAATGGGTTTTTGTTCTTCTGTACCATAAACAAACAACTCACATAAAATTCTTGGAACTTTTGATGTAACTTGAACTTGGTCTTTTTCACTCATAATTTTTTCTATTTAATCAGTAAATTATTTATTCTTGTTTTAAAATTTATCTTGTGTATATCAGTTGGAACGGGAAATAAAATATTATCATCAATATCTATATTTAATACATTATGATATTTCAAATAATAATTAAAATAACCTTCTGCAAGAAATCTAAATGTCCATTCAACCAATTCTAAACCTTTAAAGTTTTCATTAGTCTCTAACAATCCTACATTTTTTATTTTATCATTTGAAAAAAAAATCAAGCCTTTCATCATATTTTTAGGGTCAACATAAACAGTTTTCATTACATCATCCTGTTTAACGTCTTCTGTATTATAAAGCAATGAAGATATTATAAGGTCATTAGTTGTGCTTTTAAGAGATATACAACCGCTTTTGTCAAAGTTTTTATACTCAACCTTTAATGACAACAACCAATCTTCGTTAACAAGAGTATTAAAAGGAAATATGACCGAATATTTTTCTTTAACGGAAGTCAAGAAGTAATTTACAGTTTCTGAAAATGTATTTTTTGCTTTTTTTGTTTCAATGCTTATTCCTTTCTTTTTAAGACTCTCAGCATACTTTATTATATTATCATTAAAATAATACAAGTATATCTTATAACTAACTTTAGTTTTAACAGTTAAATTATCTATGCAATATTTTATATTATACAAATCTGAGTTTGTTAAGATACAAATAGCAAATTCTTGGATTTTTTTCATTGGTCTTTTGCTAATTCAAATTTTAATTTAAAATCAGTATGCAAACCTCTCAATATTGATTTTTCTATTTCAACTCTATGGCTTGTTTTTATAATATCAAGTTTATTGTCATTTTCTGCAAAATCAGAATCAAAAATTTTGTTGTTCAGATAAAACAATTTTACTTGCAAACAGTCTAAAATATGTTCGTGAAGTTGAATTTGTTTCCGTATATTATTTATTTCATTTATAACCATCTATTTAAAATTCTGCCTAATGAAAAAGGAATAGTCAACGGTAATATTAAAACAATTAGAAAACCGTGTAAAATTGAAGTGTACCAAACTTGATTAAATCCTTTTTTTAAATCGGAAAAAATTACCTTTCTGTCATCTCTTAAAGTAAGCATTAAAAAGCCTATACACATTAAGGCAAAATAGCTATATATAAAGGAAAATAGATATGACATCATTTATCACTATTACCATAATACATTTCATAGTATTGTTCTATAAGCATTTTTTTTGCATCATCTAAGTTTTTAGAACCATACATTTCAGCAAACTCTTTTATTTCTTTTTTGTTTGAGCCTAAAAATTGACCACAGGCAGTTTTAAACTCTTCTTTGGTAAATGCTCCTTCTATTTTATTGGCAAAATTAAATATGTAAACAAAAAATCTTTTGTCCCCACTAAAGTATCTGTTATTCACGAGTATTTGAGCAATTTTATACATAGGAACATTTGGAAGTTTACCTTTTATATCATTTACGTTATCAGCTTGATAATGCATTCGAACCCAACGAGCATTCTGCCATATTCGTGGTTCTACGGCTCTTGCACTTTGATAGCTGATTAGTACGTCTACCGCTCTATGTCTTAAATTAACAAGCCCCGAAACTATTTCTTTTAAGTGAGTAACATTTAATATATATGTATTTATATCTTCAAGAACTACCATACCATTTCTAAAGTTCTCGACTACATATTCAATTATTTTTATTTTGTCTTCAAGACCTACGTTTTTAGCATCTATTCTACGGCATTCGCCCCCATCTGTTCTACTCCAATCTTTAATATCCTTTACCGCTATTGTTTTTGGATTTACGGAATCAATATCATTTTTTTGAAACTGAGTCTTGGTATATTCTCCGTTTGTGTCCATAATAAGAACCTTACGACCTCTAACTTTATTATAAAATTTATCTTTTATGTAGTCTTTTATTATATACATATTTTGATAAGTTTTACCCACACCTTGAATACCTGTGGTTGCCATCATTCCGCTTTCTCTTGTTGACTTTTCCATTACTCTTTAGTTTGTATTTCTGATTCTGAAATTAACACATCCTCTTCACTTAATTCTGCAATTTCATTTAGATTTTGATAATTTACCTTTTCCTTTTCAGCTTCAATTGGAACTTTTAAATCTTCTATTGGCGTTTCTTCTGCTTCTGCTTTAGTAGTTGGAGGCTCATTTGTAACAGGAGGCTCTGTATATTCAGCTTCATAACTTCCGCCTCCTTCATTCATTGACCTCAACTGATTAAGTAATGAATTAGTTTGTGATTTTAAAGTTAATAGAGTCATTGCTTGTCCACCTATTATCGTAAGAGTCACTAATAACAACTCTTGTGTAGGGCTTGGAGCAACTCCTTTTTCCATTAAAACTTCTGCAAGAGCCATACTTAAATCTTCTTTTTGCTCTTCAGTCCATTTGGACATTTGTTCAGCTTTAGCACATTGAACTTGAAAGAATTGTTTAACAGTAACTTCTTGACCATCTTCAAGAGAAACAAGTAAGGACAAATCCATTTCTCCCGACATTTCATATTCAGTCAGCTTTGCTTCGTTTATATCTTGATTAGCATACCAAACAAATCCTTTTTCTGAAAGAACAGATACTGCTTCTACAATGTATTTTGCGAATTTCTTTGTACTTCTTTTTTTCTTACCTGTTGACATATCATCAAAAGATGGATTTAAAGCCTCATTTGATTCATTTTTTCTTTCGGATTTTTTTTCAGTATTGGATGATTCTTTTTCTTCTTCAGACGAATCGGGTATTTCAAATGCTTCTTCAAATGAAGTTGGTTCATCAAAAAAGGTTTTTGGAGCATCTTCTTCTGTTTTGCTTCCACCTTTACTTAAAGAGTCATTTCCCATTACATAGTCTCTAACAATAGGTTCTTCTCTGTTAAATGGGTCTATAAACTGATTATTAGAAGATGGTTTTTCTTCAATTGTTTTTTCAGTTTCTTCAAATTCAACATCTTCAACATTATCAAACTTATCTTTTGCCATATCTTTTTCTATTTTTTCTTCTGATTTTGGTTCTATTGTTTCTTCGGTTATATTTTCTTCTTTTGTTTCTTCAAAAGGAACATCTTCTACAACAAACTTAGAATGAAGTTTTTGAAGTTCTTGATAATTAGTGGCGGGTATTACATTAAAATTAGAGTCTTGTTCTAACTTCTTTTTTAGAATTGGCTCAAGTTCGTTAAGTAATCGTCTTTCCTTATAATTCTTGTTACCTCTTTTTTTATATATTTTCATTCTGAATCTGTTTGTTTACGTTTGAAAAATTAAAAATTAAACGTGACTTTAATTTCTCGTATTTATCTATAAAATTCTTATCTACTTTATGATTTGGGTCAGCATTCTTTAACTTACGAACACCAATTGCAACGCTATTATGATTATTAAAAAAGACATTGTTTGCAATTTGTCTTGTACTAAAACCTAAGTTGTAGTGTAGTAAGCAATATGTTATTTGTTTTGCTTCTTGCTGCAAACCTCTCGCAGTCTTAGATTTTAAAGCCTTTTTTGAAAATTTATATTCATCTGCAACCATTTGAAGCACATAATTTATTTCCATTGACTTGTCACTTTTCTTATTTAAAAAGGTAATTATAGCAACATTAAGTTCTTGGATAGAGAATTCTTTAAGCCCACGTTGAATATTGGATAACAATTTTTCTAATTCATTTTTTGGTTTAGACATTTACCATACTTTTTATACAAAAATATACAATTATTCTGTAATAAATAAAAGACTTTAGGCTTTTTTTAAAATTCCTATCTTTGATTATATGATTTCGAATACAAAACAGGTTTACTATAATCAAGTAAAAGGAAAAATATCAGAAATAAATAGTTCTGAAAATTTCCCTTCTGTTGTAATAGAAGTTGGACACGAAATAAAAAGATTCGTCAATATATGTTTGAAACCAAATATGATGCAGACGATAGAAATGAATTACAAGATTGGAGATAAATTATCTATGAAGTTCTTCGTGAGTAGTCGATTTAAACACGGAAGGTGGTATACAATGGTTAATGGATTAGAAATTTTATCTTAAACAATCCGAACTCCCTGTATGAATTGATGCTTTAATCTGTTCATCACTAAGCCATTTTAAAAAATTATAAACTTTCTTAAATATTTTCACAATGATAAGGGACTGTCAATTTAATTTAAAATGATTATTACATTTAGTTATTAACAATTAAATGTTAAAAAGCCCCCTTTTCTTTTTCAGAGCGTAATTTTTCTAATTCAAGTTTTTTTATTTCAAGATTCATAGAAGCCAAGTGCTCTTTAGCTTTGTTGTACTTTCTGTTTTCAAAAAATACAAATAATGAAGTAGCTGCACCTAATGTTGCGACTAAATAGAATAAACTTCTTATTTTTTTATTTTGTAATAAATCTATTTTATTCGCCATCTTTTTCATTTTTCTTATCTAAATAAGGCTTCAATACGAATTTATAACCCGCAAATAATGCAGCAGCTATAACTACGAATGTTATTATGCTTTTACCTCCACCTTTGGAAGTAGTTGGTGCGGCAGATGCCGAAGTATCAAATTTTGTAATCATTACTTATATTTTTTTTATGTGAAACATATCATCTTCTTTACCTTCAATAATTGAGTAGTTAGAAGTCATAATACCATTTTCTTCATCGGGGTCATAAGAATCAAATAAAATATCATAACAAGTCGGTGCTTTACTTTTTAAATTTTCAATTTCAACGGTTTTGATACCATTATCAAATAAAGATTTAATTTCATTTTCCACTATGACTCCTTTATCATCTACTTTCTTAGTTTCCTTATGTTCTTCCATTTCTTCTTTAACTTGGTCTTGAATCTCTTCTAACACCTCTTCTTCTTCAAAAGGTATTTCGTCTTCGTTTTTGTCTGTATCATTTACTTGGTCATAAATTTCATAACAAACCCACTTGTCCATTGCTTTTACCTTACGGATAGTTTTAGCGGTAGGTTTTTTGCCGCTTTTTTCAAGCATATTTAATGCTTTTTTAATATCCTTAATCCCATCTATTCCTACTTGAGCATCTTCACTTAAATCTGAATAATTTAGATTATTTTTTGCTAATTCTTTTTCGTAGTTAAATTCCATTCTATATATATTTATTTATAATTCAAAGATACAAATTATTTAATCAATCCTCTTTTTCTTGCTGATTCTATTAGCTTTTTGCTTTTTTCAATATTCATTTCGGCTTTATTCATTTCGTCTACTTCATTCATTATCTCTCTTGCCTCCTGTCTGCTCATATTATCTTTGTTTATGTCAGACTCTGAATCATAACCTCTCTTTTCAAGAACCTTTTGTAGATTACCGCCTGTTTCAAAAGAATGGCTAAAATCATAATCCATTTGAAGTTCAGAAATAATTGAATCTTTTTCTTCTGCCGTTAAGCTATCATAATTTTCTCCCGCATAGTTTTTTAATTCTTGCATCCAATCAATAGCATCTTTACCCGCATTTTTTGCATAAGAAATAGGGTCAAAATCAACCCCTCCACCCTCTGCGTAGGTAGAATTATCGTATTTTTCATTACCTGTTTCAGACATTCGTTCAGCAAACGATTTTTTAGAAACTTTATTAGCTGTTTTGGCATCAATAGAATCAACACTTTTTGATGCAAGTTTTGAAGCTGCCATTACTTTAATTATAGCACCTAAATTAGCTTTTGGTACAATATGTTGTAATGAATATTCGTGTGGCATTTTAGGCGTTCTATTACCGTTCATAAATTCAGAAAATATTGTGAAATCTTTAGTTCCTACAACACTCTTTTCTTTTCCCGTAAAAATGTCAAAAAACTTTTGGTCAATAACCTCAACTGCCTCAATGGAAGGATTGTGAATAACATAATACCTTTTATTCTTATTTAATTTTGATAGGTCTTTTGCAAGTTCTTCTTTTTGGTCGATATAATTTCCAACTCCTTGAACTTTTAAATATTCATTTATAGAACCACCTTTAGCCATATATCCCATTCGGTTACGAACTTCTTTTGGTAATTTAGGCAACCCTTTATTGTTACTCGGTACGGGTTTTAGTGTTCCACCCTCTGCGTAGTCATCATCATCGTAATTATCATCATCATCGTAATTATCATCATCATATCGGTTAGATATGTCTTCTATAATTGCGTTAATAGTAGTTCCATTTTTATATTTTTCATATAGAGAGTCTGCTTTGTGGTAAACAATGTCTTCTGCGTGTTCTTGTGCATCATCAAACGACATTACATCTTCGTAATGAGCCACCAATTCTTTTTCGAGCCTTGTTTTGAACTCATCAAGCCCGACTGCTCCACCCTCTGCGTAGGTAGAACCACCTTTAGCCATTTTACGATTTAGTTTTTTACTGTAACTTTCGTATTGTTTTAAGGCGTTATCTAATGATAAATACAACACATCTGCACTTGCTTTATTAAATTTTGGATTTTTATCATCATAATCGCTATTCAAGTCATTATCTTCTGACATAAAATAAACCCTACCATTTAATATGTTTATTTTAACAAGTGGCATTTCGCCTCCTACCATATTATCCGTTTCAACTCTTACTAAAATTTCTCCATCTTTAAGTGGTATGTGGGCATAATATTTTTCATCAAAATCATCTAATCTGTATATGTAATAAGAACCAACCATTCGGTTATTTACTTTATGAGAAAAAGAACCAAAAGAGTTTTGATTTGTATTTTTTGATTTTCTACCTTCCCATTCTTTCCTTGATTGAGTATTATCACTTAAATCAGTAAAAATCACTTCCCCGCCTTTAGCAAACTTGTATTTGCTTTCAGTAAGCATTTCTGCTCCAAAGGTCTTAGATTGTACCAACCAATCAAAATCTTTTACATAGCCCTCTGTTTGAGATAGCAACTTCTTTGCAAGAGCGAAAAGTTCCTTACCGTTTCTTGATACTAATGCAAGATAATCATTGTTTAAATCAAGAGGCTTTTTAGGGTCAAGTAATTCATTCTGTCCATATCTTGCTTCTGTCTTACCATCTACTACTTCTCCAATATCTTTAACTGCTAAAACAGTAAAATTACTTTTAACTTTAAAAGTTTCTATTTTAAGAATTGCTTGTTTTTTAGTATTTCTCCATCCCTCGTATTCAGCACTTGTAATGACCTCTGTTTTTGACATTTTCATACCCGCACTTTTCCAATTGAAAGTTGGGTACTTAAATCCTAATTCATAAACATCGTTCTCACAGTTATATATGGCTCTTTTTATATGTCTTTCAATATATCCACCTTCTGTTTGGAAAACAAAAATTCCACCCGCAAATCCATAATTAAACTCTCCGTCAGACTTTATATCCATAATAGATTTAAAACCACAATAAAAAGCCATTATCATTTCCTCTGTTAATCCACAGGCAATAAACCTATCCAAGTCATCAGTTGTGACTTTTGAGTCGTATACAGGGTCTAATTTCTCTTCATATTGTTTTTTGTAAAACTTCTTAGCGTAATTAAGTATTTTATCTCTGAGTTTTGAAGAATCAATTTTTGCAACTCTTATTTTTTTTGCAGTTGATTTAACTTTCTTTGCTACATAGCTTCCACTTAAAATATCTTTTGGGTCAACATTTAATACTTTACCATCAACAGTAGCTTTTAATACAGAAATATCTGAACGCTTTATATATTTATAATTTTTTGCCATAGCTATATTTTTTTTCCTAAATAAATACTTAATCCTATAATAGTTCCTACAATTATTGAACTTGAAATAGGAACTTGATTATGATGAACCATCATATGTACAAGTTGTTCCTTAAAATTCAAATCTTTAGCATTTCCCGTAGGAGGCTTAATCTCTTCGGGTGTTGCAAAGGGCTTTACTAATTTAGGTAAAACTAAATTGATAGCTACTCCTATTGCTATTGGTTTTACTATGTCTTTCATTATTTTATTTTTTAATTCATTTTAGTATAAACCAACATATAGTATTCGGCTTTTGGATTATTTTCTATATCCTCTTGCACCATTTCTTGAGCCTCTTTCTCAGATAAATTTTCATCTACAATTCGTGACTTGCTTCCATCTTTAAATACTCTTTTAACAAGATATTTTTGTTCTGTGTTTCCGCCTTTACCATATTCGTACATTTCTTCTTCAAACATTGTGTAGTGAACAGGAATTTCAATATCGTTAATGTCTACTTCTCCACCCTCTGCGTATTCATATCCATCATCTTCAAAATAGTATCTTACAACTTGTGGGTCTTCTTTAACTTCCCCACCATCTTTAAATGTAGATATTGCATCATCTTTATTCATTTTAGTCATTGTTCTTTTTCCGCTTGATAAATCAACCATATAAACAACACCTCTATTTAGAACATAAATATCATCTCTGTAAACATTTACTATTTCATCTCCAATAGCCAAACCGTGCCCTTTTAAAGAGCCACCTTTAGCCATATATCCCATTCGGTTACGAACTTCTTTTGGTAATTTAGGTAAACCTTTATTATCATTTGGTACAGGCTTTAATTCTCCACCCTCTGCGTAGGTAGGTATCATAAAAACATACTTTTTCCCTTTTTTTACAACATACCCTTCATCTTTATCCATTGTTCTTTCTCCATCGACATTGATAGGATAAATCCCATCGACTTCTTCACTCTCTAAAAATATATCTGTACCGCTAATACCATCTCCATAAAAAACCTTAACATAAGAATCCATTTCATAATAATCTTCGGTTTCTTTAATTGGAGAATAATTTGGTTTAATTTTATATATATCGCTATGATTCTCTCCACCCTCTGCGTAGGTAGAACCGCCTTTTGCCATTTCAATAAATTCTACTTCTTCGCCTAACATATATTCATTACCTCTGCCTTTAAAATATGCAGTTACACTTTCGGGCACGTTCTTTTCTTCCGTTTCAAAATAGTTTATATCTTTTTGTAAATCTTTTACAATTAAAATATCTCCTTTTTTCGGATTGTCTTTGTAAGACCTATTACTTATATCTTTAATAACACGAACCTTTCCACCCTCTGAGTAGGAAGCATAAGGTATTGAATCTATATATTTTCTTCCTTTTACAGTTTGTTCCCAATTCAACCCTTTCTTAACGAACCCTTTTTTCTCCAAGTCTTTAAGTGTTTCAAAAAGTTTATTAGAGTTATTTTCAGATGTCATACCAAAAAAATCAGCTATGGTAGTAAAGTGCCAACCCCCATTTTTACCTCTCAAAAAACTTAATATTCTTTTTTCTAATTGATTAGTTTTTATCTCTCCACCCTCTCCGTAGGTAGAACCGCCTTTTTTGAAATCTAAATCAAATTCCTCAAACTCTTCATCAAAGGCAAACTTATATTTGTTTGGAGAAACTTCTTCAAAGTAATATTCAATTTGTTCTGCGTTATCACTTAAAATAATACCTTTAAATGGATTGGTGATTTTTTTAGTTTTACGTTCAGAATCTAAACTTTTATATTCGTTTAATTCTTTTATTGTAGTAAATTCTGTTATCTCTCCACCCTCTGCGTAAGTAGAACCACCTTTAGCAAGTTGTCTTGCCTGTGAAACATCTGAACGGTTTGGTCTATTCTCGTAGTAAACACTTCCGTCTTTTCTTCCTTTTCTAACTTGTTCTTTAGTTGGAGTTTTATAATTACCACGACCCTTAAATCTCCATCCAACAGGTTTTGCCTTACGGTTAATATCGTTTATTACTTCCGTTCTTGACATACCTTTTAGAAAGCTATATTCGGGCTTTTTTGAAAGTTGGCGTATTACTCCATTGAAATCTTTCTTACTCATTTCAAGAAACTTTTTTCTACTTCTTAAAAGTGAATTTGCAAGTTGTTTTGCTGAAACATCTTTTCCTTTTGTTTTACCCGCCTTAATTTGTTCTCTAAGACCTTTTATTTTAGCAGCTATTTTTACTTTTACGTCTGCTTTTGTAGCTTTAGCTTGTTTCATTTCGAACTTTGCTAAATCTTTTTTTAGACTTTCAAGTGCTGCTATTTCGTCTGTTTTTTGTGATAATGTTGCCATCTTTCTAATATTTTATTTTCTATTTTCTAATTCTAATTCTAATTCTAACAATTCAGCTTCTGCATCTATTTGGTCAGAATCTTCGGGGTCATCGTATAATTCAATAAGTTCTTTTGCTGATTCAATTTTATCATTTATTTCTTCTAAAGATAATTTAGAATAATTAGTTTCAATTGTTTCGGTTTCTTCTTTAATTGGAACGCCTATATACTTTGCAAATAATTCTTCCACCACAGAACGTACCGCATTACCCAACTGTGGGTTAGTATCTTTTATTTCATCTAATATAGGCTGATTATAGTCTATAAATTGTTGAATTGTTTCTACATTGCTCATATTTCAATGATTTTCATTGTTTCTAAACCTTTTTGAATAGCTTCTTTTGAACTGTAAACGTCTAAAAGATTTACTTTTTCGCCACTTGGAGTAATCATAACATATTTTATCTCATTGACAATACCATCCCCACTACCCAATGATTGATATAAATAAGTACACACAAAATTGTTTTCATTATCAACATACATTTGAATAGCCTTAACTTTACAGTTACTGTTAAACTTAGTATTGCATTCATTTAAATTACTCAAAAGAGCATAAATACGTTCAATTTGTTCTTTTTTAAATCCAAATTCTTTCATTTCGCAATTCTTTTAATTTCAGATAAAAATGTTGACACTTTTTCTACTTTTTCTTTAAACTCTTTTATCAGTTCGTCTTTGTCTACTTTAGGGTCAGCATAAGGCTCTCCATCGGCAACACTATAGGCATTTCCTAAAACGCTTTGTACATAATCTTTGTACTCAGTCACATCTTTTTCTCCTGTCTCAACATATCTTTCATATATCCTCTCTGATGCTTTCTGTCCATCATTATAGTAAAAATCAACTGTATCTAAAATTCTGTAAAACTCTTTAACTATTTTTTGATAACCTCTTTCATTTTTATTACCATTATAATTCCAACTATTATCGGGATTAGGTACACCGCCAAATAACATTAAGGGTTTAGGTATTTCCACCCATTCTTTATTATTGTTTTTTATTTCATCATAATACCAATTCTTATATCTCCTTGCAGTAGTATCAAAAGGTTTACCTTTATATAATGTATTACCATAGCCATATTGAGCCGCACCCGTTAATTTACCTGTAATTGCGGGAGATAATTTCCACAAATTGTATCTATAAGTCCTAACATCGGCAACGGCAACGGCTAATTTTGTAAAGTCAAGGTCTTCGCCAAAATTTTTAATTGTAGAAGTTATACAGGTAAGCCCACCTTCATTTTTTCCGTTTGATAAATTTGTTCCATAACTCTTATATAATCTTGTTGCATTTAATCTTGTCCTAATGCCTACACTTTCAAAAAATTTAGCTGCCATAAACAATGGTAAAGCCCTTTGCAACATTCCCGAAGATGTCATATCACTTAAACCACCAATAGGAATATATAGGTCTACCTTTTTTGCCGAACCGCCTTCTTTCTTAAACAAGAGATAAGATTTTTTTTGGTTTGTTTTAAAAGATTTAAACCTATTTGGAATCTCATTTTTAGAATACCCTTCTAACATTGCTTTCTGAGTACCTTTATCTTGCTGAGTCATTTTATATTTATTCCCCGAAAAATTACTTACATACCAAAAATCTCCAAGTTGGTTTTGATTTACAAAAATATTTGGAACAATTCCTTTTGGCTCTTTTGGAAACTCTAAAGGGCTTTCTTCTGCAAGTTTTTTTGAATAGAACTCCTGTTCAGTAAACAAACCCAAACTTGCAAGACCAAAATCAAAAATACCTTGTGGTCTATCTGTTATTATCAGTTTTGACTTTTTAAAAGAACCTCCCATATCTATATCGGCAAGTATTTCATCAAATGCAAGAGTTACATTTTCAAGTAATTCTTGTTCAATGAAACGAGTATAAAAGCCTTTATCTAATTCTTTTAAAGTAGGAGTCTCTTCTGTAATCCATTCAGATAACATACTTTTGAAATTGTAATCATCGTAGAACTTTTTAAAATTTGGATTGGATTTCAATTCTTCATTCCACTCATTACCCTTAGACATCAATTCTTGCCAAGAGTCAAAACGAGCAAAATAATAATTTTGGTCTTCCGTTTCATTCTTTTTTATTTTCCAATTAAGACTATTCATTCACCGCATTCAATTTAACTTCGTTATCCCTAATTATAGCATTTACTTTATCCAATTCCTCATCTGTGTTAAGTTTGCTCAATGGCATCTTATCTTTTGTTGGAATAATATTGTTTACAAAATTATTGTAATCTGAAACATCTTTTAAATGTTGCTTTTGAGTTGGAGTAAATAATTCTAAGAAACTATCCAATCCTTGTTTTAATGTTTTTGGCTTTACAATTGCACTATTTGCTACTTTCTGCATTTCAACATCTCTTGAAACTATGTAAGTATCTCTAAGTGATATTAAAATACGGTAAGAAACAAACGCTTTACCCGCCCAACCTTCTTCAATAATAGCTTCTCTTATAGAAGTCATATATAAAAACAAGAAAGCAAAGTCTTGCAACGCATTGTTAAACTCACTTCTATAATCTGCAAGAACTTTGTATGTGCTACCTACAAATCTATCTTGCAAAGATAAATCTTGTTTAAAGTTAGCCTCATAGTCTGTTGAAGTCTCGTTCAATTGAGTATTTCCTGTTGCTACAACAAAAAGGTTTTTCTTATATATTTTTTCTCCTTTACCGTTATATATAAACACAGGGTCTTCGGAAGTTCCAAGTTTTACTTTCGCAAGTGCGGCATTTAATACACCCGCAGTATTTGGGTCAAGTTTTGGCAACTCATCCAAACATAAAATTGCACCTTTCATTTGCTCTCCGTTCTTCGCAACATTTGTCCAAGCCATTTCAAGTTTACCTTTTTGATAACCTTCAATAGTTTGTCCACCTACTAAATCTAATGGAGAAGTAAATTGGTTACAGTTAACCTCCACATAGTCATACCCTAAATATGATGCAAGTTGCTCAACAATGTATGTTTTACCCGTACCCGCACCTCCGAATAAATAAACATTATTTTTTGCTACAAAATCAGAAAGTAATTTTTGAAATAAAGGTCGAATTACTTGACTTTCTGCAAGTGACTTACCAACTCCTTTAGAATATGGTGTAGTTAAGGTTAATGTTGTTTTAACCTGTCCACTTAATTTACTTTGTAATTCTACATCAAGGTCTGAATATGCAACTTTTCCTTTAGAAGTTGACTTCATTGATTTAACCAATTTCTTAACCTCTTCTGCATTTACAGTTCCTGTACCTGTATTTGACTGCTTAAATGTATCAATTGTTTCTTTCAAAGCTAAAAGAGAACGACTCAAACCATCTCCTTCAGCAGCTTTTTCTTCCAATTCAATTTTTTGCAAGTCTGCTTTGGCTAAATTTCTTACTTCTTCGACTGTTGCGTTAGCAGCAAGTTCTTCTAATTCTTGTTTATTCATTTTCTTTCAATTTTATTCTTGATTCTTCCATTGATTTTATAAATTTTCCTTTTGAATCAATATTTGTATTAAACTTATTTTGTAATTCTTCCTTAGAAAAGGCAAGTAAATAGTTTTTGAATAAAGATTTACTATTTAAGTATTGTGATGGTATTTCTGATTTAATAACTCGCTCATATTCTCTTTCTTGGTATTCTCCGCCTTCTGTATTTGGCATTTCTCCACCCTCTTGACCTTCTCCGCCTTCTTGACCTTCTCCGCCTTCTCCTTGTTGTAATTCTTGATTGGCTTCATTTTTAAATTCTTCTCCGCCTTCTTGACCTTCTCCGACCTTCTTGACCTTCTTGACCTTCTCCGCCTTCTCCACCTTCTCCACCTTCTTGACCTTCTTGACCTTCTCCGCCTTCTTNNTCTTGACCTTCTCCTGTCATATTTTCGGGCTCTTCTCCCTCAATATCATCTAAACTTAATGAGTCTTCGTTTACACCTTCGGGAGCACTACTTTGTTCTCCACCTTCAGAGGTTTCGTAAGGAGTCATTTTATAAACAAATATCTCTTCTTTTGAAGTTCTACCCATCTTTTCTCCTATTGCATCAGTCAACTTATCATCAAAATCTAATGCAAATTTTCCTTTTATAACATCATATTTTGAGTCTTCAACTGCATACATATCTAATTTACCATATGGCTTTTTAACAGGGGGCGTAAATACTTTATCAAGGTCTTTATAGCTAATTACAACTTTGTTTCCAAATACCTCCGCAAAGCTATCGGGTTGACCACTTCCACCTAAGTTTCTTAAATAAACAAAAACACCAACGCTTGGGTCTTCTTGTTTTGGTTGAGGTTGTCTTTTTGATATTAGTTCTTCGAAATAATCTACTGCTTCAAAAAAACTCTTTTGGTTTTTCCCATCAAATGTTTTTTTATCTATTACTTCTCCTTTAGTGTTTAATTGAGCAATTTCAAAGTTTAAAAATTGTTTTTTGTTGGGGCTAACATATAATGTATAATAGGCTACGGTTTTTCCAATTGGACTACCTTCAAAATCTTTAACTGCAATAAATTGGTAGCCATCATCAGTAAGAGTATTTTCAATTTGTCCTAACTGTTCATTAGAATTATTGTTAGTTAATGTGTCTGTTTCATACATAAATTCGTATGTTTTCCCATCGTAATTCAAAAATCCATCATAGTTATTCACTTGATAAACTCTTGACTCTGCAATCATTGTAAATTTATCACTTACTTTTTGATATTCTTCGGATTCGTTGTCTCCATAAACCATTTTAAAATAAACACCTGTTGGCTTATGAAACCTAAATCTACTAAGTTCCGAGTCTTCAAATACCGCTATGTCGTTTTCGTTCAATATCATCTATTTACTTAAAATTTTACCACCTTCATTAAATCTAATGTCTTTTGATTCATATGAGAAAGTTAAATTGTTTATTGATTTTATTTGTTCGGGAGAAAATACTGCCCAAGCGGGTGTAACATTTTCTTTACCTTTTATTTTTTGGTCGGGATTGTTTTCAAAAAACGTAAACCCATCAAAATATCCACTATTTTTAATCTGTTTAAGCCATTCTACTCCACCACGAAGATATTGCCAAGCCCAAGCACCATTTTGTTTATCACTTGCAGCTTTAAGCATTTTATTTAAAGGTAATTTATATCCATACTTTAATTGTATATAACCTACGAACTCATCATATTTAATTTTTTCAACTCCAAACAATCTTAAATCAATAGGATTCTGAATACGCAAATAACATCTAAATAAAGAACCCTTACCTCCTTTAACCTTTTTAAACCATTCAGAATAATCTAATTTCTCTGCAAAATAGGCTATTGGAAATCTATCAAAGTTAAATCTTGTAAACTCATCTCCTCCCGCACCGTGATAAACTTCTAAAGGCATTCCTTTTTTATCAACCACTTTAGAATTTGAAAACCAAGAATTAAAGTTTATCGTATCATTACTAAACTGTTTTGGCATTTCTTCAAAATACTCTTGACTTGAAGTATTAAGTGAAAAATAAATATTAAAAAAGGCTTTAGGGTCGTAAAGTTTTTCAGATTGTAATTCCTTATATTCTTTAGTTATGTTATCATTTGCAATCTTTATTGATTCATATGATTTTTTAGGAAGTGCACCTATAAGTCTCTCATAATCGGAGACAGTATTATATAGTTTCTCACTTGAATTTTCTGACAACAACTCTGTCAAATAACTATTATCATAAGTTTTAATAATGTTTGACAAACTATTGTTTACATCAAAATCTAAACTTTGCTTAAAACTTGAGCCAAGTTTGCCACTTAATGCAGCCTTCACTTCTAATACAAGTAAATATTTTTCTTTTTCTGTCATCATACATATTTTGTTATTGTAGTCGCTATGTTATTTAACTGCTCAACACTCAATAGATTTTCTTTATCTGCAAGATTACGAAATGCAATCATTGTATTTAAAAATGGTCTTATCGGTTCTTCTTCAAATAGCGCTTCAGCCATATCAGATTCCAACAAAATTTGATAATAATCTATTTCATTAGATTCTTCTTTATACCCGCTTTCTTCCCATTTTTCTATTTGCTCATTAGCTTTTTCAACGAACTCAGATTTTTCAGAAGATTGTGGTGCAAAAAATTCATCGGGAGTAAAAAGTCTTTCAAAGTTGTGCTTTTCGCTTCTTTTCTCTTTGCCACTTCCATCTTCAAAATAAACATTTTTTTCTGTTATTTTTGTTATTTCAATGCTTTTTGGTTTTTTACTCTCATATTCTCCTGTATCTCCTACTTTATAACTAATAGATGATTTGCTTTCACTTTCCGTTACAGAACCACTTGAAGTATTTGAACTCATTGAAACATTAGAAATTGCCATATCTCCTTTAGCAAAAGATAATCCATTACCTCTATCATATCCATAAAACTTTACACCTTTTGGATTATTTTTAATTTTAAATGTATATTTTACTACTCCACTTTTAAGTCTCCTTTTACTTACAAATTCAAGTTTGACATTATTACCTGTGGAAATAGAACTATCATAATTAAAACTAATTTCATCTCCCTTTTTAAATTCTAAAGCTATTTCTTCATTGGTTTTTTCGAGATTCATTGACTCTGATTCATTATTTATTTCTGAATTTCCATTAGTATTTGTAATGTCTCCTTGCAAGGGTAAATACTCAATGAAACTTAATGGTTCTGCCCCCGACCCTCTGCACCAACGGTTATCAGCAATGTAATAAATATCAGAAAGCATTTCATTATTAGGGTCACCAAACTCATACCAACTCATCAATAAAATTGGTTCTTTTCCTGTATTAAGTTCTCGAAATTTATAAAACTTACTTTTTAATTCATCGAGGCTTTTTACATTATATTTTTTAAAAAGTTCTTTTTGACTATCAACAAGCAATTCAATTCTGTCTTTTAATGATTTTCCATTTAAAGACGATTCTTCAGCTACTCCAAAGCCTTCTACACGGAAAAAATCAGTTCCTGTATTGACTTTGTTGTAGTAAGCCAAGATATATTGACCTTTTTGTAAACCTATGGATTTTTTTGCCTTTGATTTTTCAAAAATTTGACCATCACTATTTTCAATAAATTGTGGGAAATCTCTAAATTTCCACTTACCATCATACTGTAAATTTACTTCACTTATATTCATTGGTTCTTTAACAGTACCTCCCAACTCCATTCTATCTGCTTCAGATAATGCTATTGCAATCGCCTGTTTTTTATCGGTAACTTTTTTACCATATGAAGTTTTAAGTTTTTTATCCTTAAACTCTTTCATAACCTTACCAACTTTCTGTTGCTTTTCTTCTTTTTTCAATGAACCTCCATATTCAAGTTTCATTGTTTGAAAATTTGCAATGTCTATAATCTTACCATTTTCAATCCATTGATGTTGAAGTTCGGGTAATAAATAGTGTTTTTTCAAAGTAGCCGCACCGTGACCAACTTTTTCAGCAACAAGTTTAACAATTTCGTTGAATTGTTTTTTTCTTTTTACATCCGTTTCTTCGGGATTTATTCTTTTTAGTTTAGATACAATCCACTTATTAGCTGAATAACCTCTAATATCTTTTGCAGTAATATCTAAAGAACTCAGTAATCTATTTACTTTATCATTTTTAATACTAAACCCATCACTTGTTTCAAATATTTTATCTGATTTAGAATTATTTATTGCTTTAGATAAATAAGTAGTTAACTTTTTGTTGTTAACAGTCTTATCGTGGTCAACTCCCGACTTACCTATATAATTAAATGTAACTGAATCTCCGTTAATAGAAATGTGCTTCTTTTTAAGTCCTGTTATTCCATAATGACCGTTTGATTCTGATTCTCCATTTCCTACTCTTTCACTTGTCTCTAACATCGTATATACAACGAGTGCAGTTAAAAAGGTCTTTTCATCATCACTTTTTAAGTCATTATTGACCTTAGTTCGTAATGATGTTATTCTATTGGCAATATTTTTTAACGATTGCTTTTTCTTGTTTGACCTTTGTTCTAATTCAGATTCAGAATATACTCTCACGGTTTGACCGCCCATTTCCATTTTTAGTTCTTGGTAATCGACTTGTGCTGCTTTACCACCCATAACAGATGAATATACTCTTGCATAAGCCCATTGTTCTTTTGACTTTACATTGGGTCTAACGCTTTGCGGATTCGTCTTGTACGCTCCAATTCCTTTATTGTAAATTTGTTGAATACCTTTCAGCGAAACTCCTGTTTTTTTGCTTATATCTTCTAAGCTATGAGAAGTGCCTTTTTTATACCCATACTTTCTGTTATACTTATCTCGATAACTATCTACACTACCTCCCTTTTTAAAAATATCGGGAACTACTTCCCCACCGTCTTCAAACTTTTGATTTATTCTACCCGTTTCTCCTTTAAGTTTTCGGGCAACCATATTTTTAAAAGTATCGTATTGTGCATCTGTGTATTCCTTAGTTCTCAAACCTAATGATAAGTTGCCTTCGTTTTCTTCTTTAGAAGACGTTTGTAGTGTATAACCACCATTACGATTTTTTCTAACCGTACTATATCTATCTAAACTAACCGATTGATTACCGTTAGTTTCTATATATTCTAAAATCTTTTCAATTTTCTCTTTAACCTCTCCGCCTTTAGACATTCGTTCTGCTTTTGAAACAGTCCACCCGCCCAATGACTTTTTTGATTCAATCTTTTTAATCTCGTCTTCAATAAGGTTCTTCATATATTGCCAACCTTTTTCAACTTTATCTACCCATTTAAGCATTGCAACAACTCCCGCTATTCTAAAATCTCCTTTATGACGTGCAACAAAAGACTGCCATTTTATGTAGAACCACTCTTCTGAGTCTAACCAATAACCTCTTTCTGAAACACGTTCAAGATTTTTAAATGCTTGATTTCCGTATATATTTCCGCCTTTTTTCCAAATTTCGGGATGATTCTTTTTAATGTTTTGAGCATATTTAAGAATCCATTT
>ENA-UZWT01003625-UZWT01003625.1-metagenome-genome-assembly--contig:-Day-1-50m-contig-3625_pt1 | contig 36444 bp, 41 predicted proteins | sample MGYA00260338_ERZ794898 | MGnify/ENA metagenome assembly ERZ794898 | reverse complement strand
AGATTGCGCAGATCTACAAAATTAATATATTTCGGATCTATGTCTTCATGATTGTCTGCCAATTCAATGGCAATATCATTTATATCGGTCCACTTAATCATAACTGCCCCTCTTAATGTCTTTCAGAAACCATNNTCTTCTTCACCCACCATTACCTGACAGCTAAGACGTGAATCCGGATCTAAGCCCCAGGCTTTATCCAAGAAATCATCTTCTAACTCATCGGCTTCCGCTACAGAATCCAAGCCCTCTCTGACATGAACATGACAGGTAGTGCAGGCACAGGACATCTCGCAGGCATGCTCGATATCAAGACCGTTTTTAAGCGCGGCCTCACAGATACTTTGACCTTTTTCCGCCTCAACAACAGCACCCTCTGGGCAAATTTCATGATGCGGTAAAAATACTATTTTTGGCATAAAAGCTCCTAAGCTTATTTATCTAAGGCTTCGTCAAGACTCAGTCCTGCAAGCGCCTGCTTAATACTGGCATCCATTCGTCTAGCGGCAAAGTCTTCACTGGACTTACCTATACTTTCTATTTGATTGGCGAGCTGTCGATGATCATCACAGCTATCACGCAAAACCTGCAACTCGTCCAGAGCAACCTCTAGACATTTTAACTCAGTTGCATCCAAGAGTGACTCACCGTCTTTATCAATAGCTGCACGAAGATCTTCAAGCATACGGTCAGCTTCAACCTGCTGCTCTCTCAATGCACGCAAACGCATATCATCTCGCGCATGACTGAATGAATCCTGCAACATCTGAGTAATTTCATTATCCGTTAACCCGTATGAAGGCTTAACCTCAATGCTAGATTCAACGCCACTACTGAGCTCACGGGCAGAAACATTAAGTAGGCCATCGGCATCAACCTGATAGCTCACCTGAATTTTAGCACTGCCGGCTACCATAGGGGGGATGCCACGCAGTTCAAAGCGCGCCAATGACCTGCAATCAGATACTAGTTCGCGATCGCCCTGAACCACATGGATGCTCATAGCAGTTTGACCATCTTTGAAGGTAGTAAATTCTTGCGCCTTAGCCACAGGAATTGTGGTGTTTCTATGGATCAGCTTTTCAGTAAGGCCACCCATAGTTTCAATACCCAACGATAGTGGAATCACATCGAGTAACAGCATATCGTCAGCAGATTTATTGCCAATCAATACCTCTGCCTGCTTAGCTGCGCCCATTGCCACTACTAAATCAGGATCTAGAGTGCATTTAGGCTGACGATCAAACAGCTCTGCCACTTTTTGCCCAACCCTTGGCATTCGAGTCGAACCACCTACCAGAACAACTTCCTCAATTTGATTGACCCTAACACCCGCATCACGAATTGCGCGCTTACAGGCACTGAGGGTTTGATCGATTAAACCATCCACTAGTTCATGCAGTTGGTCTTTTGTGAGCACTAATTTAGCATCCAATATATCTAGCTCAACCTTATCACTTTCAGTAAGTTCTTCTTTGGCACATTTTGCAGTTTCTAGTAAAACTCGCTGTTCTACAGGGTCCAAATCATGGGTCATACCCAGTTCTGAGCACAGCCAATTTGCAATGGCATGATCAAGATCATCACCCCCTAGCGCTGAATCACCGCCAGTGGCTAATACTTCAAACACACCTTTTGAAAGCCTAAGAATACTAATATCAAAGGTACCGCCGCCAAGGTCATAGACTGCGATTAGACGCTGCGATGATGTATCTTCATTCTCTTCAGCATCAAGCCCATAGGCAATGGCTGCTGCGGTTGGCTCATTGAGCAACCGCAGTACTTTAATACCGGCTAAGGTTGCAGCATCTTTGGTCGCCTGACGCTGGGCCTCATCAAAATAGGCTGGCACAGTAATCACCGCGCCATCAAGCATTCCTTCAAAGGCTAACTCTGCTCGACCGGCAAGTTTGCGTAAAATTTCAGCTGAGACCTGAATTGGGCTTACGGGACCATGAGCGGTTTTAATTTTGGGCATACCGCCCTCATCTGCCGCAAAATCATAGGGCAAACTATTACCTAGTCGTTTAACATCATCTATACCTCGACCCATTAATCGCTTTATCGAGGTTAGGGTGTTTAATGGATCATTATTACTGTGCTCTGCGGCCTCGTAGCCTACACAACTAACACCTTCAGTCTCATAATGAACCACCGAGGGCAGCAAGTTTCTGCCCTGCTCATCGGGAAGAATATCCGCAGAACCACTTCTAATAGTTGCAACCAATGAATTAGTTGTACCCAAGTCTATACCCACTGCATGCTTGCGCTGATGCGGTTGTGGTGACTGACCTGGCTCTGAAATCTGCAATAATGCCACGACTTATAATTCCTCTAATTCTGCTTCAAGACGACTAATATCATCGACAAATTTACAGGCAAACTGCATTTTGGCAAGGGCATCAAAGGCTTGATTGTATTCTTTGGTATTAAAATAGTGAGCGAACTCAGATTGAATCTTGGCTGCTGATTGCTGAGCCTCGATACTCAATGATACCAAGGCCTCTTTAGGATTCTCACTGTTTTTAGTATCACTTAACGCTTCTCGCAACAACATTTGCTGCATTAAAAACTGGCCATCTGAGGTGATATGACTCTCTTGATCAGCATCAAAACCCTCTAGTTCAAGGAGATATTGCGCACGAAGAAGGGGTGAGCTGAGCGTTTCATAGGCCTGATTAATGGTTGAGGCCGTTTGCACAGCCAAGCGCTTTTCAAAATCATTCTTGTCAGCATAGCGATCAGGGTGAAAGGTCAATTGAAGTGCGCGAAATTTTTTATCCAGTACAGTCTTGTCAATCTCCCAGCTTACTGGGAGAGCAAAGATTTCAAAAAAATTATTGGCAATACTCACGGTACAAGGCCTAGTTGAGTTATTTGAGTCATTAAACGACTAGATATGGAAGCTTTCTCCACAACCACATTCATCCTTAACATTAGGATTCTTAAACTCAAAACCCTCATTTAAACCCTCTTTGACATAGTCCAGCTGAGTTCCATCCAAATAAACCAAACTTTTAGGATCAATAATCAGTTGCACACCGCCGCAGTCAAAAACCACATCTTCATCGGCTTTGTCATCGACAAATTCGAGCACATAAGATAGGCCTGAACAACCTGTGGTTCGAACCCCAAGTCGGATACCTATCCCTTTATCTCGATGCGCTAGATGGCGAACCACATGGGATTCAGCCGCCTCAGTCATGGTGATTGCCACGTTTACTTCTCCTGCTTTTCTCTAACGTCTCTGACTGCTGCCTTAATCGCATCTTCGGCTAAAACAGAGCAGTGAATTTTAACAGGGGGCAAGGCTAGCTCTTCAGCAATAGCCGTATTTTTAATCTGCTCAGCTTCATCAATATTTTTACCCTTAACCCACTCTGTTAGCAGTGAGCTTGAGGCAATTGCAGATCCACAACCATAGGTTTTAAATTTGGCATCTTCGATAACACCTTCATCATTCACTTGAATTTGAAGACGCATCACATCACCACAGGCTGGCGCTCCAACCATACCGGTTCCCACATTTTTGGAATTGTCGTCTAATTTGCCGACATTGCGTGGGTTTTCGTAATGATCTATCACTTTCTCGCTATAAGCCATTTTTCTATCCTATTTTATTTCTTCAAATAATTCTTACGTTTAAATTAGTGGGCAGCCCACTCAACCTGATCTAAATCAACGCCATCTTNNAGTGGCGAAAGCTCTCTAAGCTTTTCAACCGCATGACGTACTTTGGCAATCGCATCATCTACGTCTTGCTCGGAGGTATAACGACCAATACTAAAACGAATTGAACTATGTGCCATTTCATCATTGAGTCCTAGCGCACGAAGCACATAGGAAGGCTCCAAGCTTGCTGATGTACAGGCTGAACCGGATGAAACAGCTAAATCTCTCAACGCCATAATCAACGACTCGCCCTCTACATAGGCAAAGCTAATATTAATAATTCCCGGAACATGCTGTTGCTCTGACCCGTTTAGATAGACTTCTTGCATATCAGAAACGCCATCCCACAAGCGCTTGCGCAGGGCAGCAATTCTTGCAGATTCATCAGCCAATACCTCGGCACCCAATTTAAAAGCAGCACCCATACCCACTATCTGGTGAGTAGGCAATGTACCCGAACGCATACCACGCTCATGACCGCCACCATGCATCTGAGCTTCGATGCGAACACGAGGCTTACGACGAACATAAAGCGCACCAATCCCTTTAGGGCCATAAATCTTATGTGCTGAGAACGACATCATATCAACCTGCATAGCCTCAACATCAATCGCCGTTTTACCGGCACTTTGTGCTGCATCAACATGGAAAAAGACTTTGTTTTCACGGCATAACTTGCCGATCGCCGCAATATCATTCAAGGTTCCCAGCTCATTGTTCACATGCATAATGGAAACGACTGTCGTGTCATCGCGCAGCGCATCCGCCACTGCTTGTGGCTGAATAAGGCCGTTTTTATCTGGATTAAGATAGGTAATCTCAAAACCTTCACGCTCTAATTGACGGCAAGTATCTAGTACCGCCTTGTGCTCAATTTTAGAGGTAATAATGTGTTTACCTTTGCGGGTATTAAACTGTGCACAACCCTTGATTGCTAGATTATTGGCTTCGGTCGCTCCCGATGTCCAAACAACCTCACGGGGATCAGCACCTATTAGGTTAGCTACTTCAACACGAGCATCTTCAACAGCCGCTTCTGCTTGCCAGCCAAACATATGCGAACGTGATGCTGGGTTACCAAAATGACCAGAGGGGGTCAAAAACTCAACCATACGGTCAGCTACAGTGGGGTCTACTGGGGTAGTAGACGCATAATCCAAATAGATTGGAAGATTCATTTATGTCTCCAAATTAACAGACTTAGTCTGCATGTTATCGTCAATCATCAACAACTGTTCAACTTGTCGCTGAGCAATTAGCTGGGTATCTCGCCTAAGCACTAAATCAGCCAGTGAAATACTGTTTAAAAAATCATGTATACGCTCACTCAGATCATGCCAAAGATTGTGAGTTAGACAGATGTCTCCACCTTGGCAATCACCCTTTCCTTGGCAACTGGTAGTATCTATAGATTCGTTAACGGCATTAATTATCTGCGCAACAAAAATATCGCCACTGTTTCTGGCTAGCTTATAACCACCACCTGGACCACGGACACTCGAAACTAGACCTGATTGGCGCAACCTAGAAAAGAGCTGCTCAAGATAAGACAGCGAGATAGACTGCCTCTCCGAAATTCCAGCCAAGGAAATAGGTCTCTCTTTCGCGTGCAATGTTAAATCTAACATCGCTGTGACCGCATACCTTCCCTTTGTGGTTAACCGCATTTTAATGACCTACATATAACCTGTTTCAGGTGCTAATTATCTAATACCTGAGTGTTTTAGTCAATTAATACCCAGCCTACTTAATTTTACGCTGAACCGCTGATAATAGACCTCTCAAAATGGAAACTTCCATTTCATCCATGCGCGTACGATTAAATAACCGGCGCAAACGGGTCAACAGTTGCTTTGGATTATCAGGGTCATAAAAATCCAGTTTAGCCATAGTTTCCGATAAGTGATTATGAAAATGCTCTAGCTCTTCAGCCTTTGCCATGGGCTGGTCCCATTCACTTAGAGCTGGTATCTCACCTTTATCGCCGGCAAGACTCGCCATTCGAACCTCATAGGCTAGGACCTGAACTGCCGTCGCTAAGTTTAACGAGCTATATTCAGGATTAGATGGGATATGCACATGATAGTTACACTTTTGAAGCTCATCATTGGTCAAACCTCTGTCTTCTCGACCAAATAATAGGGCAACCTTATGGTTTTCAGCTTCTGCCCATACCCGATCACCGCATTCGCGTGGATTAATCAATGGCCAGGGGATGCGTCTTTCACGAGCACTGGTCCCGATAACAAGAGAACAATCAGCGATAGCCTCATCCACAGTATCAACTACAGTGGCATTTTGCAGAATATCGCGCGCGCCAGCAGAACGCCATATCGCTCTGGGCGCTGGGTATTCTCTTGGCTCTACTAAGCAAAGTTCCGCTAAACCCATATTTTTCATCGCGCGAGCGGCACCCCCAATATTGCCTGGATGGGCGGTATTGACGAGTACGATCTTGATATTAGCTTGGCGAGCAGCAGTGGACACGGAGCACCTCTTAATGATGGCTTGAAGACGAAAAAATCTGCCTCTAAATCTGAGGGTCGCGATTCTACCAGAAATATCGGCTAATTTTTATAGCTAAAACTCAATTTAGTCGTATTGCTAGTTTTGGCAGAGAAAAACGGCGCTTTAATGAATTTTTCAATCTGGTACAATGCGCGCGCTCTTTAACTCATTTGGAACCTAACACTATGCAACCCATGGTCACTATAGCGCTGCGCGCTGCCAGAGAAGCCGGCGAGATGATTGTTAAATCTGCCGATAACCTCGACTTAATCAAAGTTGATGAAAAAGGCCGCCATGATTTTGTCACCGAAGTGGATAAACGTTCCGAAGAGACTATTATTTATCATCTCAAAAAAGCCTATCCTGACCATGCTTTTTTAGGCGAAGAAACTGGCCGCAGTGGGAATCCAGACAGTGATATTATTTGGATTATCGACCCTCTAGACGGCACTACAAATTTCGTGCGTGGCATTCCCCATGTAGCCATTTCGATTGCTTGCCAAATTAAGGGCAAACTTGAGCATGCAGTAATCTTAGAGCCTTTCAAGCGTGAAGAATTTACCGCTAGTAGAGGCAAAGGTGCCCATCTAAATGGTCGCCGTATCCGCGTATCAGGCCGCAAAGAAAAAGCGGGTGCACTTTATGGCACTGGAATCCCTTTCAGCACCCCTTCATTTTCTTATATGACAGAGTATTTAGCCTGTATGCATGAATTTGCAGATAACTCAGCGGGCATCCGACGCTTGGGTGTAGCTTCTTTGGACTTGGCCTATTTGGCGGCAGGGAAAATCGATGTATTCTGGGAAATGTACCTGAAGCCTTGGGATATAGCCGCCGGAGTACTCGTGGTTCGCGAAGCTGGCGGCATGGTCAGCGATTTCAATGGCGGTGAGTCGTTCCTCGATAGCGGACATATCATCGCTTCAACACCAAGACTTTTTAAATCTAGCCTGCAAGTAGTGTCCAAGCACCTAGGTAAAATCAACTAGCCTATTTTTTCGCGGTCACTAATGCGCTTAATGACTTTTTAGTCTGTGGCCCAACCAGTCTATGAATTAGCTCACCCTGGGTATTAATTATCAGAGTTTCGGGAAGCACCGTGACTGGCTCAAGATTCCAAATATCCCGCGGGTCATGTAACAAGTTGTCGAATTCGATACCTAAAGACAGCATCTGCTGAGACAGCACCTCATCCATGACTCGGTCGTAATTGACGCCAATAACGTGAACTGATTCACTTAATTCGTGAGCAAGCTCGTTGAGCTCTGGAATTTCATCTCGGCATGGGGCACACCAGGTAGCCCAATAATTAATAATTACTGTTTTCTTCGGTGATACTAAATTAATAGTTTCGCCACTGGTTAACCTGTGACTCTTATCCTCAATAAAGGACGACCCCGTATCGCAACCCAGTAATAGAAAGCTGACAAGATAAATAATCCGTATCATAATGTTTAGTAGTCTCTTAATATGTAAATCAACATCGCTAAATAAAATGTAATAGGTAACTATAATGCCATTATCGGTTAATGGATTACTTTTAACACATATATTTTAACTAGGTTTGTCTTTTATGATAACAATTTACCATAACCCGCGATGTTCAAAATCTCGGCAGACTCTAGAGCTTCTCAATTCGAGAGGAATTCAGGCTGATATTAGACTTTATCTAGAACAGCATCTCAACGCCGTTGAACTTTTAGACCTTCTGGCTATGCTTAATATGTCGGCTGAACAGCTTGTGCGAAAATCAGAGCTGTACTTTAAAGATAATTTGCGCGGCAAAACCCTAACTCAGGATCAACTTATCAAAGCTATGATTGATAATCCCAAATTAATAGAACGTCCAATTGTAGTGGCGGGCAACAAAGCGGCCATTGGACGTCCTCCAGAGGCAGTATTGGAGATAATAGAATGAATCAACCCTACGTACTCATCCTTTACTACAGTCGCAATGGCCATGTGAAAATGCTCGCGGAACAACTAGCTCAGGGTGTTGAAATGGCAGGTATGGAAGCTCGGCTTCGAACGGTTCCCAATGTTTCGACTGAGGTAGAAGCCACGGCTGAAAGCATTCCAGAGAGCGGCGACCTGTATTGCACGCAAGAGGATCTTGCAAACTGCAATGGGCTACTTCTCGGCAGCCCCACCCGATTCGGCAATATGGCAGCTTCGCTAAAGTACTTTCTTGATAATACAGGCAGCCTTTGGGCCAGTGGTGCACTTATAGATAAGCCTGCAGGTGTTTTTACCTCTTCGAGCTCTATTCATGGCGGACAGGAAACAACCCTGCTATCGATGATGATACCGCTACTTCATCAGGGCATGTTGATTGCCGGCGTCCCTTACTCTGAGAGTGCATTGAGTACAACCCAAAAAGGCGGCACTCCCTACGGTGCGAGTCATGTCGAAGCTGATCAATTGACCTCTGATGAGCAGGCAATCTGTCAATCTCAAGGCAAAAGGATTGCTTCACTTGCTTTACAACTTCTCAACAATCCACAAAAGGTTTAAGCCATTGACTACCCAAACATATAACAGTCTTAAACAGCTCGTAAGAGTCAGCTATCTTCTACTTGTTTTGGTGTTAGGTGCCAATCTTTGGCAACAAAACCAACCACCGGTTATTTATTTTATTGTCCTGTTGCCGTTATTGATGTTTGCTCCGGGACTTTGGGTTAATAATTTAAGAACCTATATCTGGATGGGGTTTGTACTGCTGTTGTATTTCGCGTCGGCCGTATTTGGCATCACCAAACCTCAACCAACCAACCTGGATTTTGCGGAACTGGTATTAACAGTAGTAGTGTTTTGTACCGCTATGCTTTATACCCGCCGAATACAGGTTAGCTTAAAAGACTAAGGAATCTATTAGCTATGGAAGCGCACAATCCCTCATTATTTAGACGCTTATTGGGTTATATCAGTAAAATTTTTAAAGCGTTTAAAATCATGTTAAGCATTATTTTTTTCGCTATTTTTGCCTTGTTTTTAATTGGCATTTTCGCCAATCAACTACCCCCTATTCCGGAACAAGGTGCGCTTTATCTAGCACCTTCAGGCGTATTAGTTGACCAAAAATCTTATATCTATCCGCTTGATTCGTTGTTTGCCGATCAAACTATGTCGAGCAAAGAAACACTGGTCAGGGATATTATTGAATCTATAGATTCAGCTGCCTATGACCCAAGAATTACGCATTTAGTCATGGTCACTGATTTTCTTGAAGGCGCAAGCATTGCAAAATTAGAAGAAATTAGTCATGCGCTGATGCGCTTTAAGGCGACAGGCAAACCGGTGATAGCCGTAGCGGATAATTTTACCCAATCACAATATTTTCTCGCCGCCCATGCAGACGAAATACTACTGAATCCTATGGGATCTGTATTAATTACTGGAATTGGTGCCTATGGAAGTTACTATCGTAACGCCTTAGATAAGCTTGACATAAAGGTTCATGTTTTCCGCGCTGGCGACTATAAAAGCGCCGCTGAACCCTTCTTAAGAAATAACATGTCAGCTGAGGCTAAAGAAGATATCTCAGCGGTAATAAACGAGCTGTGGTTATCCTTTACGGGGAAAATTGAAAGCCTGCGTGAGCTCGAAAAAGGCACGATCGACAACTTAGCTAACAACCTGCCTAGCCAACTTAAAGCAATGCAGGGTGATACTGCAAGGCTGGCTTATAAGGCAGGGCTCGTCGACTATATTGCGACCCGCAGCGAAATGCATAATTACTTGAATTCGCAAATCCCTAACGATATGCATGGTGAATTTATTGCCATTGACATGTCTTTTTATATTGCCAATATTCGTCGTGAAAACAGTCAAAAACAAGCAGCAGACAAAATAGCGGTTGTGGTTGCCAAAGGCACCATATTGGATGGCGAACAACCTGAGGGCGATATCGGAGGTGACACCCTCTCACAAATACTGTCAGATTTGCGCTATGACCCACAGGTTAAAGCGATTGTTCTCCGTATTGATAGTCCCGGTGGTAGTGCCTTTGCATCAGATAATATTCGAGACTCACTGTATGGGCAAGGTAATCAACAGGTTCCGATTGTTGTTTCAATGGGGAGTTATGCAGCTTCAGGCGGCTATTGGATTGCCGCTGAGGCAGATAAAATTGTTGCAATGCCCTCGACAATTACAGGCTCCATCGGTGTCTACAGTATGATTCCAACTTTTGAAAAAACACTTGCTTCAATAGGCGTCAATTCTGATGGTGTTGGCACAACCGATATTGCCGACATCATGCAGCTTGATCGACCTATGAGCAAACAGGCTAAGGTCATTCTTCAATCCAGTGTTGATCATATTTATGATCGATTTATCAATCTGGTAGCCAATGGACGAGGCCAAAGCCCAGAAGCAATTCATGATATTGCTCAGGGACGTATCTGGACTGGCCAACAGGCACTTAAGAATGGTTTAGTAGATCAGCTAGGTGATTTAAACGATGCTATTGCAGCTGCGGCAGAACTAGCAGGTATCGAGGATTACTCGATAACTTATCCGTCGCGAATTTTGTCGCCACAGGAACAGTTTTTTCATGATATTAGCCAGAATTTTTCCGCCTCAATTAGGAAGATAGGGTTTTCAAAATTCTCTTCGAGCTTAATAAACAATAAGACGATGACGGCTATTACCCCCCTTAAGCATCTCCGTGAATTTAATGACCCACGCGGTGTTTATCTGCGCTGTGATAATTGCGCTCTGTAGCGTTTAGGCTAAATATCTAAGATTGCCTTCACAAAGGGAGTGGTTAACCTACGCTGCTCTCTTAATGAGGCACTATCCAATGTCTCTAGTGCAGTCATCAGCGTCTTAGTATCTCGAGAAAGTCGAGTAAGCAAAAACCTAGCAACCTCGTCAGACAGATACATGCCGCGTAGGTTACTACGAAACTGAAGTAGTCGCCGCAGGTCATCATCACCAAAGTCGATTAATCCATGAATCAGGCCTGACTGTAATCTAGACAGTAGATCGGGTAATTGAATTCCCAAATCTTCCAACAATAACGAGCTAGAGAAAATTAATTTAGTGCCACTTTGCTTACATTCATTAAAGAAATTAAACAGAGGCACCTGCCAATCTTTATTATCGGCAACTGCCTGTAAATCATCTAGGCATACCAATGCAGCAGCTTCAAGTCCCTCGAAGATATGTTGCGGCTGATAGTCTTTAAGTTCTTTTAAGGGGAGGTAAATAGCATCACCTGAACGATCAAACGGCCCTCTTTGACAAGCGGCCTGCAATAAATGTGATAAGCCACTGCCTGCATTACCCACTAAACATACAAATTGCTGACCGCTTTCTTGCAATAGAAATTTGGCTAGCTGCTGCGTGGAGCCCTTGGGGGCATAAAAATTATCAAAGGTCGCCTGATCATCAAGTTTAACCTCTAAATTCATTTGCTGTAATTGACTCATTGATTCACCCAGCGATAAGTTAAGCGACCAATAGATCGATTATCTGAAGATTTATTAGCTTCCAAGAAGCCACTGCGCAGTAATTCGGCATGCAGCAAATCAGCCCTAACATTAGTTTCTATTGATACCACCAGTTCGTCTTTATTGACTGAATATAAGTGTAGTGACTCAACCATTTCCAATTTTTCTAGCTGAGCCTCAGCTGACTGATAATTTGCAAAGCTTTCAATACCATCAATTTGCGCCAACAGACGGTTGGTTTCCAGCTGGGGGACATAAGTATGAGATTTAAGCATAGTATCCAAAACATAGTCGACAGAACTCGCCATCAAACCAAATAGAGATTCGCCTTGAAAGTCATCCATTTTACGCTTGCCCATTTGCTGGTAAGCCCAAGCCCCTCTGACCTGACCATCGGATGCTTTGAAGATTCTTATTGCAAACCAGCCATCAGCAGCATAGCGCTGCGAAGCACTATTAAGTCTATCAGCTCGCAGTGCCCAGGCCTCATTTGCAGAAACTGAAAGTTGATCCTCTAGATCGTAGCTCGGGAAAAAATAAGACACAGATCGCCCCTGCATGGCCTGATCTAGAGCGCTTAATACTTCAGTCAGCGGCTCTTCAGGCTGCGCCTGCTGTGCTAATGACTCATGAATAACACGGCGGCCATGCTCTAAGTCATCAACCATTAACCAAACAAGGAAATTGGGGCGTGGCGTCGAAACTATGGGTACCTGAGCCTGTTTTAAAAGCTTGTCGACAAATTTACGATCAAATTTTACATCCAAAGCCATCACACTTTGGCTATCCAAACTCGCTGTATCCATTTGGCTAAAACCCACCGAATCTAAAAATGCTTTTGGATCGGTTAAAAAGGGCTGAAGCAGGGCCGATTGCATAATTTGACTATCGCCACTCAACTTAATAAGCATGTTAGAAAACGCCTGATCGATACCACTATTTCTAGAATCGGCTGATTGATCATCCACTGGCACCAAGATACGATACAAATTGGTTGTTTGATCTGCACTTGCAAGTAGGCTAAAACATAGCAAAATAGAGGGTAACCAGCGTTTCAACACAAAATCTCCAAATTATTTTGCACTATTGTACCAGTGCTTGATGAAAATTTACCCAACTCAGCTTAAAATACCCAACTTCTAATTATCGCTGTGGGATTCATTCATGACCAAATCGACTCAATCTTTGAGTTACAAAGACGCTGGCGTTGATATTGATGCTGGAAATGCACTAATCGAAAAGATCAAAGGTGCCGCCAAACGAACCCGTCGCCCTGAAGTAATGGCCGGCCTCGGAGGTTTTGGCGCATTATTCGAGCTACCCTCGGGCTATCAACAACCCGTATTAGTCTCAGGCACTGATGGTGTTGGTACTAAATTAAGATTAGCACTGGATTCAGGTAAGCACAGTACGGTCGGAATTGACCTAGTTGCTATGTGCGTTAATGACCTGATTGTCTGTGGTGCCGAGCCTCTTTTCTTTTTAGATTACTACGCCACCGGCAAACTCGATGTTGATATTGCTGCCTCTGTTGTGCAGGGAATCGCAGATGGCTGCGAGCTCTCAGGATGCTCGCTGATTGGTGGTGAAACTGCAGAAATGCCAGGCATGTATGAAGGTGAAGACTATGATCTTGCAGGGTTTTGCGTAGGTATTGCGGAAAAATCTGATTTAATTGACGGTACTAAAGTTGCTGTTGGCGATACCATAATCGGCATGGCATCCACTGGGCCGCACTCCAATGGTTACTCTCTGATTCGCAAAGTACTGGAAGTCACAAAGACTGATCCATCAACCTTTGAACTCGGCGGTGAAAAGCTAATCGATTTACTCATGGCGCCAACGAAAATTTATGTGAAATCCCTTCTTGATTTAATCGGTCAGTCTCCCGTTCACGCCATAGCGCATATTACGGGTGGTGGCCTTTTGGAAAATATACCCCGAGTCCTGCCTGAAAATGCCACTGCGGTAATAGATACCAATGCATGGCAGCGCCCGATTGTTTTTGACTGGCTTCAAGAACAGGGAAATATTGAACCATTAGAGATGTATAGAACCCTTAACTGCGGGGTCGGCATGGTAATCTGTGTTCCCGCTGATGCGCAGCAAAAAACACTCGAAATTTTAACTGCTAATGGTGAGCAAGCCTTTGTTCTTGGAACGATTCAAGAGACTAAAGATGGACAACCGCAGGTTCAACTGGACGGCATGACTGAATGACCCAGAGCTTGCAAAAACGATTGGTAGTTCTGGTCTCTGGTGGCGGCTCCAACCTGCAATCCATTATTGATGCCTGCGCGCAACAATCAGTCAATGCCAAAATATCGGCAGTAATAAGTAACAATCCCGATGCAGGCGGGCTTGAGAGAGCTGCAAAAGGTAATATTCCCAATATTGCCTTGGATCACCGCTCTTTTGATAGCAGGGAAGCCTTTGATCAGGCGCTGAGTGAGCTTATTGATAGCTTCGCACCTGACTTGGTCATTTTAGCCGGTTTTATGCGTATTTTAACGCCGGGATTTGTCGATCATTATTTAGGCAAAATGATGAATATTCATCCATCATTATTACCCGCCTACCCAGGGCTTCATACTCATAAACGTGCAATTGAAGCAGGTGAAAAAGAGGCAGGGGCTACGGTTCACTTTGTTACGCCCGAACTGGATGGCGGCCCAGCCATTATTCAGGCTAAGGTTGCAATCTCAACCTGTGATAATGAAGCCTCGCTGGCAGCTAAAGTTCTTGAATATGAGCACCAAATTTATCCGAAAGCTATTGAATGGTTTTGTGAAGATAGACTGCAAATGAGATCAGGACTAGCTGAACTAGATAATAGGCCGCTTGCTAACCATGGAATTATTTATAAAAATAATAGAACGTTCTAATGAAATGACTGTCTTAAATTTATGAACCAGTTAAAAACAACCCAACGAACGCTACTTGAGCTTATATCGATTTTTAAGTTATCGATAACCGTAATGTTGGTTTCAGGTATCTTAATATCCTCTCTCGGCTGGGCTAAAAGCTCAAAAGATATACACGAATTTATTGTCCCTTTCGAAATGAAATACTCCACAAAGGTCAGTGGCATGGACATTAAATTAACTCAACGCCTTGAGCAGCCTATAAACGGCCAATATAAAGAAAATATCATTGCAAAGGGAACATTAGGAAAAGTCACTGAAGAAGGTCTTTTTCATATATCTAAACAAGATCGAGTAACACCAGAAAGCTTTAGCAAAAAGCAAAAAACTATTTTGGGTAAGCGTTATGAATTTCAAGAGTATGACTGGCAAGCCAAAAAATTAAATTTTTCCTTTAAAAAAAGAACCGGGAGCCTCAATTTACAGGAAGATTATCAGGATACAATGACGCACAAACAGCAATTAAGGTTTGATTTAGCCTCAGGTTTAACGGATATCTACTACACTGTTATTAAGAATGGTCAGATTAAATATTATCGCTACCTAGTGATCGGTCATGAGCCATTAGAGACCCGAATTGGTAGGTTGAATACAACTATTCTGTTACGCAAAGATATAGTAGACGGTAAAGAATTAACCGAAACACAGTCAACAATTTGGCTAGCATCGGATTGGGATTTCCTTATGTTGAAACTTGAAACTATCGACAAAGATAGTGTGAAAACCATGACATTTACTCAGGGAACTCTAAATGGGCAACCTATTACACCTATAGAAGCAAAGGCAGAGACTTAAGTATGACTACAAAAAAAACAGGCTCCAGTAAGTTCATTATGGCATTCGGTAGCTTCATTGCTTTTGCTCTGATCTTTGGCGTACTCTTTAAAACAGAAAGTCTATCTAAACAAAATGATTTCGAATTACTGGGTGTTATTCCTGAACAGACGATTATAGAGCCTGTTTTTGACGAAGCTAATACTCCATCAGCAAAAATACCTCAACAAAATGAGGGTGTTCCAGCTGCTGCAACACCAGAAGTACAAGAAGTTGTAAAAGAAAATTTGACTGAAACAGTATTAATGCCATCTGCACCAAAACTCCCCAAATTAGACAACAGTGATGAGTATGTTAGAAAAACGTTATTAATGCAGTCGCATAAAAAAATCGCCTCATGGCTTAAACCAGATGATCTTATTCGGCGCTCTGCCAGCTTTATGGACGGGTTGGCAAGGGGTACTGTGTCCGAAAAGGTTTTCCCATTAGGTGTTGCCGAGGGAAAATTCACTACACACAACCAAGACGGCAATATTTGGCTAAATGCCGGAAACTATGAACGCTATAATAGTGTGGTAGATATTTTATTGAGTATTGACATGCAACAGATGGCTAACTTCTTTCATAAGGTAAGACCTCTGCTTGAACTCGCTTTCTCAGAGCTAGGCTATAGGCCACGGCAGATGGACGGTATTATTCTACAAACTATTGATAATATTCTTGCGGCACCGGTCATTTTTGAACCATTGTCGCTCACCAGAGATTCTGTGGTGTATAAATTTGCTGATGAGAAGCTAGAAGAATTAATGCCTTTGCAAAAACAACTGTTGCGCGCCGGTCCTGAAAACACCCGACGCATTCAACAGCAAGCTAAAGCTTTGCGCGAAGCGCTTCTTAATCCCTAAAGATAAACTAAGTATAAACAGACTAGGTTTTTGGTAAGGTTACGCCAGTTTGACCCTGATATTTTCCACCACGATCAGCGTAGGATGTTTCACAGACCTGGTCAGATTCAAAAAACAACATCTGAGCTACGCCCTCGTTAGCATAGATTTTCGCCGGCAGGTTTGTCGTATTTGAAAATTCCAAAGTAACATGCCCTTCCCACTCTGGCTCTAAAGGCGTGACATTCACGATAATGCCACAGCGCGCATAGGTTGATTTACCCAAGCAAACTGTCAGAACCTGCCGAGGAATCCTAAAATATTCAACCGTTCGAGCTAGCGCAAATGAGTTGGGTGGAATAATACAATAATCGCCTTTAACATCGACAAAGGCATCGTTATCAAAGTTCTTGGGATCTACTGTTTTTGAATGAATATTAGTGAAAATTTTAAATTCGTCAGCACAGCGAACATCATAACCATAACTAGAAACACCATAAGAAATCACCCGCTCATCACCGTGATAGCGAACCTGTCCAGCCTCGTAGGGCTCGATCATCTTGTGTTTTGCGGACATTTCGCGAATCCAATGGTCTGACTTGATACTCATCTATTTGACTCCAGCTAGGTGTTATTTTTGAAAATTAGGCACGTATAATACCGACTTATTGATAGACCGCAAACCGATCTATTCAAAAACTATTTCAGGTGTTGAATCGGTGGCAGATTGATCCAGCTCAGCTAATAATTGCTGAGCAATTTTTGCATAGGCTTCGGCTATTTCAGGCTTATTTTTTGCTATTAATTCTGGATTGCCAATATCACCCTGTTCGCGAATCGTTCGATCAAGAGGCAAGCTGCCAAGTAACTGTGTTTGATACTGCTGAGCGACCTGTTCTCCACCCCCATCACCAAAGATGGCCTCTTCAGCGCCACATTGAGAGCAAATATGGGTAGCCATATTTTCAATAATACCAATCACCGGTATTTTTACCTTAAGAAACATCTCAATGCCTTTTTTCGCATCGAGCAGGGCAATATCCTGCGGAGTGGTAACAATAATCGCACCGGAAATTTGCGCCTTTTGTGATAAGGTCAGCTGAATATCACCGGTGCCCGGCGGCATATCAATTACTAGCACATCCAACTCACCCCATTGGGTTTGTTGCAACATCTGCTGCAGTGCACCGGCTGCCATAGGGCCACGCCACACCATAGGTGTTTTATCGGTGGTTAAATACGCCATAGACATGGTCGCTAGACCCTGCGCCATAACTGGCTTAAAAAATTTCTCATCTACGACATCCGGACGCTGATCCTCTGGTACAGCCAGCATCATACCTATACTGGGACCATAGATATCTGCATCCAATAGGCCCACAGACTGACCCATTGCGTGCAGTGCTAATGCGGTATTAACCGCCGTAGTTGACTTACCAACACCCCCTTTACCCGAGGCAACAGCCACAATATATTTAACCTTTTCTAACACAAAGACCTCACGACTTCATTTTTAAACGAATATACCTTTAATTGCACATGAAAAGTTGGCGTAAAATCGCTATAGTGACGCCTTTATACAATCATCGGATATTAAACCAGAACATGACAGAAATTCGCCAGATTTTGGTCACTAACGCACTACCCTATGCCAATGCAGCTTTGCACCTTGGACATATACTTGAATATACGCAAACTGATGTTTGGGTTCGCTTCCAGCGTATGCGCGGCCACCAATGTTACTACGTTTCGGCTGATGATGCTCATGGAACGGCAATTATGCTTAAGGCAGATGAAAAAGGCATAAGCTCCGAACAGCATATTGCTGATATGCGAAGTATCCACGAGGCTGATTTCCGTGATTTCCATATTAGTGTTGATAATTACCACAGCACGCATTCGGATGAAAACCGAGAACTATCAGAGTTGATTTATAACCGTTTGGTTGCCAATGAGCATATTGCTAAGCGTGAAATTACTCAGGCGTTTGATGCTGAGAAGCAGCTTTTTCTGGCTGATCGTTACATCAAGGGAGCCTGCCCCAAATGCGGAGCAGAGGACCAATATGGTGATAACTGTGAAGTCTGCGGCGCTACCTATTCGCCAACCGATCTCATTAATCCAGTGTCGGCTCTTTCTGGCACAACACCCATTGAAAAGAAATCCGATCATTACTTTTTTAAACTGCCAGAATTTACTGAATTCTTAAAAACCTGGACGCGTAGTGGTGCTGTTCAGGATGAGGTTGCCAATAAGCTGGGGGAATGGCTTGAAACCGGTCTTCAGGAGTGGGATATCAGTCGCGATGCACCCTACTTTGGTTTTGAGATCCCTAATGCGCCGGGCAAATACTTCTATGTTTGGCTAGATGCTCCAATCGGTTATATGGCCAGCTTTAAAAATCTTTGTGATAAAAATAACCTGGATTTTGACCAGTATTGGGCAGCTGACAGCAGTACTGAGTTATACCATTTTATTGGTAAAGATATTGTCAATTTTCATGCGTTATTTTGGCCAGCTATGTTAACTAGCGCGAACTTTAGAACACCGACCAAGGTCTGTGTTCATGGCTTTGTCACGGTTAATGGTAAGAAAATGTCTAAATCCCGGGGGACATTTATCAATGCTCGCTGTTATCTAGATCATTTGAACCCGGAATACCTGCGCTATTACTATGCATCAAAATTAACGGCATCTGTAGAAGATATTGACCTTAATCTTGAAGACTTTACGCAAAAAGTTAATAGCGATCTGGTAGGCAAGGTGGTCAACATTGCCAGTCGATGTGCGAAATTTATCACTAAGGGCAACGACGGAGTTCTGTCTTCAACTATTGAAAACCCTGAACTCTGGGAGCAAGTCAGTGATGCTGGAAAAATCATCGCTGAACATTATGAAAACCGTGAATTTAGTAAAGCTATTAGAGAAATTATGGCGCAGGCTGACGCAGCTAACGAATATATTGCAGCTAAGGAGCCTTGGAAGCTTAACAAAGATGAAACTCAGCAACAGAAAGTGCAGGACATTTGCTCCTTAGGAATTAATCTTTTCAGGCTACTTTTGACGTATTTAAAGCCTGTACTTCCTTCCGTTGCAGAAGATGCTGAGTTATTCCTTAACGACACACTCTCTTGGAGTAGCATTGAGAGTCCACTCATTAACCATAAAATCAATAACTTTAAGCCACTGCTACAACGGGTGGAAAAAGATCAGGTAGATGCGATGGTAGAAGCAAGTAAGCAAGATATTGCGCAGGTTATGACAAGACCCGTTGAGGGGCCACTTAAAGATCAGCCCCTCGCTGAAGAAATTAGTTTCGATGACTTCATCAAGGTTGATTTAAGGGTAGCACGCATTGTCAAAGCTGAAGCAGTTGAGGGTGCAGATAAATTACTCGCCCTAACCCTTGATATTGGTGGCGAAACGAGAAATGTATTCTCTGGTATCAAAGGCTCTTATCAGCCGGCTGATCTTGAAGGTAGATTAACGATTATGGTGGCTAACTTGGCACCACGAAAAATGCGCTTTGGTGTTTCTGAAGGTATGGTTTTAGCCGCGGCGGACGAAAAGGGAATTTATTTATTTTCACCGGATTCTGGTGCTCAGCCAGGCCAGAGAGTGACATAATTCGCTTAAAACTGCGGTAGTAGACAGATTTCATTAGTTCATTGGAGGAATTTCTTATTCCTAAATGGACTAAGAACAAGCTTTATATATATTGAATCGAGATAGTTGATTCCACGATAATAGACAACTGTAAGATCAACTTGGTAATGAAATGCAAGAAGTCGCGGTAATACTGGTTAGCTCTGTGCTAATCAATAACTATGTTCTAGTACAGTTCCTCGGACTGTGTCCGTTTATGGGCGTGTCTAAAAAACTTGAATCAGCCATTGGCATGTCTGCGGCGACCACCTTTGTTTTAACCCTAACCGCTATGGTGAGCTATGTGGTTAACAAAGCTGTGCTTATTCCCCTTGAATTAGAATACTTGCGAACCATTAGTTTTATTATGGTGATTGCGGCGGTAGTGCAGTTCACCAAAATGTTTATCGAAAAAACCAGCCCTCTTTTGTACCGTGTTTTGGGTGTCTTTTTGCCGCTTATCACTACAAACTGTGCGGTGTTAGGTGTAGCACTACAGAATGCCGCTAAACCTCTGAGCTTTGCCCATGCGTCACTCTATGGGTTTGGTGCGGGTGCGGGCTTCTCTTTAGTACTTATTTTGTTTTCAGCCATGCGTGAAAGACTCGCTGCTGCGGATATCCCCCAACCTTTTGAGGGTGCAGCCATAGCTATGATTACTGCGGGTCTAATGTCCCTTGCCTTTATGGGATTTGGCGGGTTGGTGTAAATGATTGAGTTTGTTTTTCAAAATCCAATTATCTCAGCACTAGTTGCCTTAGCTGGTCTCGGCCTAATCTTTGGGGCATTACTGGGGTTTGCCGCGGAAAAATTCAAGATTGAAGGCGACCCAGTTATTGATCAAATTGATAGCCTTTTACCCCAGACTCAATGTGGGCAATGTGGCTTTCCGGGTTGCCGTCCCTATGCAGAATCTATTGCTGATGGTGACTCAATTAATAAATGTCCTCCCGGCGGACAGTCTACGATTAATGCTATTGCAAATCTGCTTGATGTCCCTGCACCCGAATTAGATCAGGAACATGGCCAGGAGGCTGAGGTTAAGACGGTAGCCTATATCCGCGAAGATGAATGTATTGGATGCACTAAATGTATTCAAGCCTGCCCTGTAGATGCCATCCTGGGAGCAGCTAAATTAATGCATACAGTGATTGCTGACGAGTGTACTGGCTGTGATCTGTGCGTTGAACCCTGCCCCGTAGACTGTATTGATATGCTACCAGTTGAATCTGGAATTAATCAGTGGCAATGGCCAGCACCACCAATAGCCAATGGCTTAATTGCTACAGACAGAACGCATGGGGGTGCAGCATGAGACAGACATGGGTAACTCCGGGTGGCGTTCATCCTCCGGAAAATAAACATCAGTCAATGACCCAGTCTATTGGCAGTCTGCCAATTCCCGAAAAACTGGTTGTTCCTCTGGGCCAGCATATTGGCGCGCCTGCTATTGCCTGTGTAAAACTGGGTGATCAGGTTTTAAAAGGGCAAAAAATTGCTGATCCTGCAGGCACAGTATCTGCCGCGATTCATGCCCCTACCTCTGGAACAGTTTCTGCAATCGAAGCGCGACCTATCGCTCATTCCTCTGGTATGGAAGCGCTCTGCATCGAAATTACCACTGATGGCAAGGACCAGTGGATTGCTTTAGAGGGGATTGCTGATTTTGAACACACAACGCCTGAAGTATTGCTATCGATCATTACCGATGCGGGTATCGCCGGTATGGGCGGTGCGGGCTTCCCAACAGCCGTAAAATTAAATCCAGGCTTACATCGCCCAATAGATACTTTAATTGTCAATGCCACCGAGTGTGAACCCTACATTACGGCGGATGATGCTTTAATTAGGGAACGTGCCCAAGATATTATCGAGGGTATTCGTATCCTCAGCCACACATTAGGAAATCCCAGTAATATCCTTATTGGCATTGAAGATAATAAACCTGAAGCCATTCAGGCGCTAGAACCCCATACTCAAGATACTGGTATCAATGTTGTTTCTTTCCCGACTAAGTACCCTTCAGGAGGCGAAAAACAGCTTATTTACATACTGACAGGCAAGGAATTACCTAGCGGTCAAATTCCAGCTGATATAGGTATAGTCTGTGTCAACATTGGGACAACCTATGCTATTAAACGGGCAGTGGTAGAGGGTGAGCCGCTGGTGTCGCGCGTCACCACAATGACGGGTGAAGCCTGTGAAATCAATCGTAACTATGATGTTCTGATTGGTACTCCGGTATCTCATATGTTGGAACATAATAAGTTTGATGCAGAAAAATGCAGTCGTGTGATTATGGGCGGTCCTATGATGGGATTCAGCCTAACGTCTAAAGACATTCCCATCGTTAAAACTAGCAACTGTCTTCTGGCCCCCAGTGTTGAAGAAATTCCACATAATGAGCCTGCACAGCCCTGCATTAGATGTGGCATGTGTGCAGAGGCTTGCCCGGCTTCACTACTTCCACAACAGTTACTCTGGTACTCACAAGCTAAGGACCATGACCGCTTGCAATCACACAACCTGTTTGATTGTATTGAATGCGGTGCCTGCTCCTATGTTTGCCCGAGTAATATTCCTCTTGTTCAGCATTATCGAAGCAGTAAAAGCGATATTAAAAAGGCAGAAGAAGAAAAAATTAAGTCAGCTCAAGCGCGCGAGCGTTTTGAATTTAGACAACAGCGAATTGAGCAAGCTGAAAAAGAACGTGAAGCGAAACGTGCTGCACGCCGCGAGGCCGCTTTGGAAGCCAAAAAAACTGCTGCCCCGAGCTCGACTGCTGACATTGTTGCGGCGGCACAGGCAAGAGCTGCTGCTAAAAAGCTGAGTCCAGAGCAGGAACAGGCAAAATTGGAACGGGCAGTATCCAGTGCAGAAATGCGCGTTCAAAAAGCGCAGGATAAATTTGATGCTGCCGTTGCTAGCGAAGAGCCAGAAGATAAAATCAAAATCTTGGATGCGGCGCTCTCAGGCGCTCAGCAAAAACTAGAAAAGGCGAAAACACGCCTAGCGGAGCAATCCAACTAATGGCTTTTAAGCAGGTTACATCACCCCATGCCCATGGCGCCAAGAGCACTGCAAATGTGATGAAACTTGTGGTGCTGGCAACCATCCCAGGACTGATTGCATTGACTTGGCATTTTGGCTGGGGCTCTTTGATCAATGTTGTATTGGCTTGCATCACCGCAGTCATTAGTGAAGCCTTGGTGCTTAAAATCCGCAACCGTCCACTTGGGTTTTACCTTGGAGACTACAGCGCGGTAGTGACTGCAGTATTGCTGGGTTTAGCTCTTCCGCCTCTTTGCCCCTGGTGGGTAGTGATTATTGGCACAGTTTTTTCTGTGGTTATTGCTAAACAATTATTTGGCGGTTTAGGCTACAACCCCTTCAACCCTGCCATGGTTGGCTATGTGGTTTTGCTAATATCTTTCCCTGTGCAAATGACCACCTGGGTAACACCCCTTGCATTACTCCCCGAAGGCGTTAATCACCCAGATTTCATCGAATCTTTAAGATTGGTATTTTCAAGCTTGGCGCCAGTCGATGGCGTTACGGGTGCCACACCTCTGGACAGTTTTAAACATACTAGCGGCCTCACCGTTGATCAAATTTATCAACAGAACCCCTTGTTTAGCCAAGCCATGTTTGCAGGCGTCGGCTGGGAATGGGTCAATTTAGGCTTCTTGGCGGGGGGCATTATTATGCTTTCTAATCGCCTATTTACTTGGCATGGCCCTGTTGCCATGCTGGCAACACTGGCCCTAATGTCTTTAATATTTTGGGATTCTGGCAGTTCGCAGAGCCCTGGCTCTATGCTGATGCATCTATTTAGTGGTGCCTCAATGATGGGTGCATTCTTTATTCTTACCGATCCTGTGTCCTCAACGGTTAGTAATCGCGGTCGTCTGGTTTATGGTGCATTAATTGGTTTTCTTGTATATATCATTCGAGCCTGGGGAAATTACCCAGATGCTATAGCCTTCGCGGTTCTGCTGGCGAATTTTTCTGCGCCTTTCATCGATAATTACACATTGCCACGCACCTATGGCCATACCGATCGTCGCAAGGCAACAGAGAGGGTAGAAGACTAATGATTTTTCAATCCATGGGTAAAAATAGTTTACTGCTGGCACTCTTTGCTCTCATTACCGCTTTGATTCTAGCCTCAACTGATCGCATCACTGAAGATCGGATTGCCGAATCGGAACGTCTTGCAGCGCAAAAAGCTTTATTTGAAATTGTTCCTCTGGCGCGTCATAACAATGACCTTCTAGTTGATCTTCAGCCTATTCCCGAACAATATTGGTTAGCCCTGGGCTTGGATAATGGTGGTGATGTTCATATTGCCCGACTTGACGATCAGCCCGTTGCAGCGATTGTGCCATCGATTACCACCGATGGGTACAGCGGCGACATCGGCATGATTGTGGGTATAAATTTTGATGGCACTGTTGCCGGTGTTCGTGTTGTTGAGCACAAAGAAACGCCGGGGCTGGGTGATAAAATTGAGTTACGTAAAAGTGACTGGATACTCAGCTTCAACGGCAAATCTTTAAACAATCCTAAACTTAGTAAATGGAATGTTAAAAAAGATCGTGGTGATTTTGATCAGTTTACTGGTGCCACCATTACGCCCAAAGCCGTTATTCATCAGATTGCCAAAACATTAGAATACTTTGAAAAAGATAGAGAGCGCTTACTTTCAGCGATCAATTTCTCTGATAACCCATCATTAGGTGAGCAAGCATATAATGAGTAATGTAAGTATTTCAGAGGTTACCAAAAACGGTCTGTGGACAAATAATCCAGCATTGGTTCAGCTGCTGGGTCTCTGTCCGCTTCTGGCTGTCACTGGGACTGTGGTCAATGCTCTAGGTCTTGGCCTGGCAACTATGATGGTACTGATTGGCTCTAACATTATTGTTTCGCTGATTAGGCGTCATGTTGGCGATGCAGTAAGACTGCCGGTTTTCGTCATTATTATTGCGACTTTTGTGACCTGTGCAGAGCTTTTAATGAAAGCATATACCTATGAGCTATACCAAATTTTAGGTATCTTTATCCCGCTTATTGTTACCAACTGCGCTATTCTAGGTAGAGCTGAAGCCTTTGCTAGCAAACAGCCCGTTGGCATGGCTGCACTGGATGGCATAATGATGGGGTTGGGCTTTCTGTTTGTTCTCTTAATGCTCGGCGGTCTTAGAGAACTTTTAGGTCAGGGAACTCTTTTCGCAGATATGCACCTGCTATTTGGGCCCATGGCCAACAGCTGGACTATTGCGCCCTTTGGTGAAAATTACAGTTTTCTGATTGCTGTTCTTCCGCCTGGTGCATTCTTGGTGATGGGCTTTTTAATGGCCATTAAAAATGCCATTGATTGGCAGATAAAGCTTAGAGCAGACGCGATTAAGCCAGACCCCATTAAAGGCGCTAAGAGAATTAGAACTACGGGTAATATTTCTTAATTACCTGAAATAAAGAGTTGTAAGATTAAGAAAAATTGAGCGCTAGTAGAATCCTAGCGCTCAATGATCTATTACAGTTTGCGTCCTTTATTGGCCGCGGTTCTCAGGCGCAAGGCGTTAAGCTTGATAAAGCCTTCGGCATCAGCCTGATTATAGGCACCACCATCATCATCAAATGTGGCAATATTGGCATCAAATAGACTGTCCTCTGATTTTCGTCCAACAACTGTTACATTACCTTTATACAATTTAACGCGCACATCACCGTTAACCACTTGCTGACTCTGATCAATGGCACTTTGTAACATTAATCGCTCTGGCGCCCACCAGTATCCGTTATAGATTAATTCAGCATACTTAGGCATTAGTTCATCTTTAAGATGAGCAACTTCACGATCCAAAGTAATTGATTCAATCGCGCGATGAGCTTTCATCATCACAGTACCTGCTGGTGTTTCATAGCAACCACGCGATTTCATACCCACATAACGATTTTCAACAATATCCAGTCGACCTACACCATTAGCGCCAGCCACTTCATTTAGATATTCAATAACGGTTGCCGCAGACATTGGCTTGCCATTAATAGCGACAATATCGCCCTGTTGGTAGCTAAGATCGAGATAAGTTGCCTCATCAGGTGCATCTTCTGGTGATACCGTCCAACGCCACATTTCATCTTCTGCTTCAGACCATGGATCTTCAAGATTGCCGCCCTCGTAGGAGATATGCAGCAAATTAGCATCCATTGAAAAAGGTGATTTTTTACCACGCTTCATTTCAACGGGAATACTGTGCTTTTCACAGTAATCCATTAGCTTATCTCGTGAGTTTAGATCCCATTCACGCCATGGCGCAATGACCTGAATACCTGGCTTAAGTGCATAGGCACCTAGCTCAAAACGCACCTGATCGTTACCCTTACCCGTAGCACCATGAGAGATAGCATCGGCATTAGTTTCATTGGCAATTTCAATTAATCGCTTAGCGATCAATGGACGAGCAATAGAAGTACCTAGAAGATATTCACCCTCGTAGATAGCGTTGGCACGGAACATCGGGAATACGTAATCTTTAGCATACTCTTCACGCAGGTCATCAATGTAAATTTCTTTTACCCCTAGCGCTTGAGCTTTGGCGCGAGCAGGCTCAACTTCTTCACCCTGACCGATATCAGCAGTAAATGTCACTACCTCACATTGGTATTCCTCTTGCAACCATTTAACAATAACCGACGTATCTAGACCGCCCGAGTAGGCGAGAACTACTTTATTAACCGATGACACTATTCTGTAACCCTGTTGTTTGATAATTAGGTCGAATTTTACCCTAAATTAAAGCCGATGTGTGGTTATTAGTACGAGTTATTAAAAATGCGTATCAGTTACCACTTTGACCTGTTATGAAGATAAGGATTAGGGTAGGATTAGTTCCTACAAATAGGAATCAATATCAATGGATCAACTCAATATTATTCTGCCAGATGATTGGCACCTTCACCTAAGAGATAACGAATCACTTGCCACCACAGTTCCGGCGGCGACACGTGGTTTTGGCCGAGGCATAGTGATGCCAAACCTTAATCCACCCGTGACCACAGTTGCGGCGGCTAAAGCCTATCGCGATAGAATTATTTCCTATCGACCTGAGGGTTCAGATTGGGAGCCTTTGATGGTGCTTTACCTCACGGATAATACAACCACCGATGAAATTAGAGCGGCTGCCGATTGCGGGTTCATTCATGGCTGTAAGTATTATCCTGCGGGTGCCACCACTAATTCTGATTCTGGGGTGACGGATTTAGCCAATATCTATGATGTGCTGGAAACTATGCAAGAAGTTGGCATGACATTACAGCTTCATGGCGAAGTAACCGACTGTAATATTGATATTTTCGATCGCGAAGCGGTTTTTATTGAGCGCCATCTAAAGCAGATGGTAAAAAACTTCCCTAATTTAAGAGTAATCTTAGAACATATTACTACTCAGCAGGCCGTGGACTTTGTGAAAGCTGGCAATGAAAATATCGCCGCAACCATCACGCCCCAACATTTGCTCTACAATCGCAATCATATGTTAGTTGGTGGTATACGCCCTCACCTATTTTGCTTGCCAGTTCTAAAACGGGACATCCATCAAAAAGCACTCATAGAGGCTGCGGTTAGCGGCAATAAAAAATTCTTTTTAGGGACTGATTCAGCGCCCCATACAAAGGAAAGTAAAGAGAGCTGCTGCGGCTGTGCAGGTTGTTTCAGTCACCCAGCCGCCGTGGAGCTTTACGCTGAAGTCTTTGATCAGGCAGGCGCCCTGGATAAGCTTGAGGCTTTTGCCAGCATTAATGGTGCTGACTTTTACCGACTCCCCTACAATAAGACTAGGATTACTCTAAACAAAGAGACATGGACAATTCCTGACTCATTACCATTTGGTGAGTCTAGGATTGTTCCATTGGCTGCGGGCAATAACGTAAAATGGAAACTTGAAATCTAATGGAAATGCCAGAAGAGTTACTAAAACCAGCACTTATAGCCCAGCGTTTTCGGGGTTTTCTACCTGTGGTTATTGATGTTGAAACCGGTGGTTTTAACGCTAAAACTGACGCCATGTTAGAAATTGCTGCGGTTATCCTCGAGATGGATAGTCAGGGTAACTTACAAATAAAAGATCATTACAGTAAAAATATCGAGCCCTTTCCTGGCGCTGTTGTTGAGCAGGCCGCACTGGAATTTACCGGTATTGATATTTACGACCCAGAGCGCAATGCTGAAGAAGAAGGCGATGCATTAAGAGAAATTTTTCAGCCCATTCGCCGTGAAGTTTCGGAAACGGGCTGTACCCGAGCGGTTATGGTGGCACACAATGCACATTTCGACCTTGGATTTGTGAATGCTGCGGCTGAAAGAGCTCAAATTAAGCGCAATCCTTTTCACCCATTTTCCTGCTTTGATACCTCGAGCCTATCTGGTCTAGCCTATGGTCAAACCGTTTTGGCAAAAGCCTGTCAGGCGGCAAAAATAGACTTTAGTAATCAGGATGCTCACAGCGCCCTGTATGACACCACGAAAACTGCTGAACTTTTTTGCAGTATCGTTAATCGTTGGAAAGAATTGGGCGGATGGCCTAACAGCTAGTTATTTATCCTGTAACCTAAGGGCAGCTTGATAAACAGCTTTCTTATCTAGACCACATATTTTGGCGGTCAGCGATGCCGCCTTAGAGGCGGGTAATTCTTTTAGCAGTAATTTAAGCACCTTTTCTGAATCCACAGTACTGGCCTCGACCTTTTCATTGGCTCCTGCAATCACTAAAACAATTTCCCCACGTTGCTGATTAGAGTCCTCGCAAATTTGCTGGCGTAATTGGGTTAAATCCCCCTGCAAAAATGTTTCAAATGCCTTACTCATTTCCCGCGCCATAAATGCCTGCCGCTGATCGCCAAAAACATCGATCAAATCTTCCACAGTTTCCAGAATACGATGAGGAGCCTCGTAGAAAACTAATGAATTGGTTGAAGATTTCAGAGCTGATAAGGTGGTTTTTCTTTGCCCACTTTTTACTGGCAAAAAACCACCAAAATAAAAACTATCTGTAGGTAATCCAGATACACTTAATGCTGCAATAGCCGCACAGGCTCCAGGGATAGGGACCACTGCGATATCTCGCCTTCGAGCTTCGGCAACGATTCGATATCCTGGGTCTGAGATAAGTGGTGTCCCTGCATCTGAGATAAGTGCAATATCATCACCAGCCTGCAAACGCGTAAGCAACTTTTCCATGGTCTTTTTATCTCCATGATCATGGTAGGCTATGCAAGGCTTATCAATACTGAAATGATTTAACAATTTCTTACTATGGCGTGTATCCTCACAGGCAATTAAACTCGCAGACTGGAGAGTCTGCACTGCACGAGGTACCATGTCCTGTAGGTTACCTATAGGAGTTGCTACAATACTCAATGTACCGGTTCGATTAGAGTCCATGAAAATATATACTTCGCCATTATTGATAGTTGTGAGCATCTTAGCCTTTATTGGGGGCTGTGCGCCAACTTCAACGCTACAAAATAAACCTCAATCAGTAAATGAGACTCTGAGCACTTCGCCTGCTTTACCTAATCAACAGCTTTCAGCCTCAGCTGACATCGATCAATTGTCTGATTTAGAAAAATTATTGCAGGCTGAAGAACTGTTAGCTACAGAAAAAACTAAAGATAGTGACGCATTAATTCTAACGATTAATGCCGACAACCTGGATAACCGAAGCTTTGTTCGCCATAGTATACTAATGGCGAATATTTATATCGCGAAGGCTCAGTTTAAGCTTGCCTCAGAAACATTAGAAACACCGCGATTTAACGCTCTTATTGGCAGGCAAAAAGCTGAATCGCGTAGCGCCATCATTCAACTGCAAGCTGATGTTGCCATTGCCCTAGGCAATTACACTATGGGCTTAGAGAAACTCATTAAGTTGAGTCGGTTAACCAAGCGTAAAGGTGATCTAAGAGCTATTCATGATCAAATTTGGTCTGTTCTTTACCGAGTTCCCTATGAAGTACTCGTTGAAAACACTAAAAATAATTATCAACACAGGGGGTGGCTAAATCTTGCAGCCTCTAGCAGAGAGTATCAACTGCATCCTAATGAGCAGACAAAAATATTAAGCGCTTGGCGTCGCAACTGGAAAAAACACCCAGCAGCCAAAAATCCACCCAGTTACTTTAGTGGTAGTTCATTCTGGAATAGCAATCCGGACAGTATTGGCCTTCTTGTTCCTCTACAAGAAAACTATTTAACGCCCAGTAAAACACTCATAGATGGTTTTATGGATGCCTATTACAGCGCTATGAACTTGCAGACTAAGAAATCTAAGAAACTCCCTGAAGTGCGAATTTATGACAGTTCCTCGGCTGAAATAACCACGGTATACAATCAGGCTGTCAAAGATGGGATGGATCTTATTATTGGACCCATGCGTCAATCAGAAGTTGAAAGTCTAGGGCAGCTAGACGAGCTTCCAGTGCCAACCATTAGTTTGAACCGTCTAGACAACCCACTCTCGGCGACCACTGACAATCTATACCAATTTGGTCTTTCCACCAAAGATGAATTAACACAGATTGCAGAAAAAGCTTGGCAGCGCGGTTATAGAAATATATTAATGATTGCGCCGAATAATAGCTGGGGTAGAAAATCTGCAGATTTTATGAGCCAGCACTGGGCCAGTAAAGGCGGTGTCATGGTAGAAGATGTCCGCTATCCATTATCGGTTAATGATTTTACTAAATTTCTTAAACCGCCACTGCTGATTGATTTAAGTGAAAAGCGTGGACTCGATATCAAGCGCTTTATTAATAGTCGAGTTAAGTATAGTGCCCGCCGACGTCAAGATATTGATTTAGTGGTTATGCTTGGCTACCCCCTCAAGGCACGACAGATTAAACCTGCCCTTGATTTTTTATATGCTTCTGAGATTCCTGTTATGGCTACATCACATATATACAGCGGCGTAGCTCAAACAGTCTTGGACCGTGATCTCAGTCAGGTTGAATTTTCTTCTATGCCTTGGACTCTTAAAGGACAGCTTGCTAAAGAACTGCAACCAGACAATCAACTTCATACCGCCTATAGGCATCTTTATGCGTTAGGGCATGATAGTTTTCTTATTGCAAGAAACCTCAGCAACCTTGAAAAAAGTGAACCTTTTCCACTCTTTGGCGCCACAGGTCTTCTATCATTAGAAAATGGAACCCTCGTTCGCGAAACAACATGGGCTAAGTTTAGACGCGGGACTGCTGTAGAATCCTACTGAAGATGCCCACTGAATACTCTATTCCCAAGGAGGAGTTGAGTTATGGCTAATAATCCGCGTAAACTAAAATCTTTGCCTTACCAAACCTCAAAACAAAAAGGTAACTGGGCAGAAGATCTTGCTTGTAAGTGGTTAGTTAAGCAAGGTTTAACACTAAAGCAAAAGAATTTTTATACGCGGTATGGCGAAATCGATCTCATAATGAGCGACCCAGTACAGCTTATATTTTTTGAGGTTAAGTACAGACAGAATAATCATTTTGGCAGTGCTGAAGCCGCTATTACCCCGCAAAAATGTCGCCGACTAACTGCAGCTGTTGAAATCTATCTATTAATTAACAATTATGATCATAATCAACCCCTAAGATTTGATGCTGTGACTGTGGTGCCCGCAAGAGAGGCGCATTTAAACTGTACTATCAACTGGATTAAGAATATCCTAAGCTAAATTTGAACGTGGAAACTTATACGATGGATCAAGTAGTGTTCCAACATTTGCAGAATCATATTGAAGCGACTATGGCTATGGGAGAAAATTGCGCCCCAAAGATCGCGGAAGCTGCAGAAAAAATCACTCAAGCTCTTCTCGCGGGACAAAAAATCTACAGTTACGGTACCGGTGAAAATGCTCCTCTATCACAACTCTTTGTTCATTACTTGACCAATGGTTTTGAAATTGAACGCCCTGGATTTCCAGCCATAGATTTACTCAGTCTAATGAATGACAATGTAGATGCTGATTACTTATCCAACACCCTGCACATTCATGGTAAAAACTCAGATATACTGGTTGTTTTTAGTGCTAAAAATTACAGCAATGCTCTAGTTAAAACCATTGGCACTGCGGTGGAAAAAGGCCTCCTGATAGTCCATATATCAGCCTCGATGGAATCTCAATTAACTACTTCGATTGGGCCAAATAGTATTGAAATAAACTGCGGAGAATTTGCTTCTAAATCCTCCGCAGCTATGAATTTCTTAATTATTCAATGTCTTTGTACATTGGTAGATAGCAAAATTTTTGGAGAAAATTAAATGCGAAATTATGTTTTTTTAGTCGCTTGTATAATCTTTTTAAACGGGTGCACTTCGATAGTTGACTCGCTAACAACCCAGCCTATTGAACCAGACCCCACTAAAACTGGTGTCTTAACTAACCTTAATGATGTGAAAATGAGTACATTTATCGGTGTTAATATTAAAAAGGCCGATCCAGGATTAGACGATTCACATATCAATGTAACAACAGTTAATTCAGTGGTCCTTTTGGCGGGCGAGGTTCCAAACAATGAACTTAAGCAACTGGCAGGCAATGTTGCACGAGCCTACACGGGTGTTCGAAAGGTGCATAATGAACTTCAAGTTCGGGGTAACACGACATTGGTATCTCGCACCAATGATTCTATTATCGCCGCACAGATAAAAACAAAATTAGTGTTTGAGAAGCAAGTAGATTCATCTCAGATTAATGTTGTCGCAGAAGACGGTATTGTTTTTCTAATGGGCCTTACTACCAAAAACAATGGCAACCTTGCCGCTGATATTGCGAGTGGAAACAGCGGTGTCAGAAAGGTAGTTAAAGTATTTGAGTACGTAGACTAGTCTATTTAGACCAGCTCAAGGGCCACTGCAGTGGCCTCTCCCCCGCCAATACACAGACTAGCAATTCCTTTTTTTACATGAGCATGCTGTAACGCATGTATTAAAGAAACAATTATTCTAGCCCCACTAGCACCTATTGGATGCCCAAGCGCACAGGCTCCACCATGGATGTTTAGCTGATTATGACTAATCCCTAAGTCCTGCATTGCGGCTAATGCTACCACAGAAAAGGCCTCATTAATTTCCCATAGGTCCACATCCGACTGACTCCAACCAACCTGCTTAAGAGTTTTTTCAATCGCCGCCACAGGCGCAGTCGTAAACCACTCGGGTTCATGAGCCACCTGCTGATAGCCATGAATTAAAGCAATAGGCTTAATGCCCTGCGCTTGTGCCTGACTGGGTAACATTAATGCCAATGCTGCTGCCCCATCTGAAATTGAGCTCGCATTAGCCGCCGTTACCGTTCCGTTATCTTTAAAAGCTGGACGCAGCTTAGGGATTTTCTCTGGCTTGGCATTAAAAGGCTGCTGATCCTGATCTACAATTTGAGTGCCCTTGGGCGTTTCAATAATCACAGGTTCAATTTCAGTCTGGAATTTATGCGCTTTAATCGCAGACTGTGCACGCTGTAGGGAGGCTAATGCAAATGCATCCTGAGTTTCGCGAGTAAAACCATATTTGTCAGCGCATTGCTCGGCATATTGCCCCATGGCAACTCCTTGAAAAGGGTCCTGCAAACCATCTATATGCATATGGTCAAGCACCTGTTGGTCACCATAACGATATCCCTGACGTGCTAAGGGAAGGAGATGGGGGGCACGGCTCATATTTTCCATACCACCAGCAATAATAGTCTTAGACTGCCCTGAATAAAGCGCATTACAGGCCATCATCACTGCACTCATACCTGAACCACAGACCTTGTTAACTGTGGTACATGACGTTGCATTATTAAGTCCTGCGAAGAGAGCTGCCTGACGTGCTGGCGCCTGACCTATCCCAGCACTTAGTACACAGCCCATAATAATTTCATCAATTTGATTAACTTTTAGACCGGCGGCCTCTCTGACTGCATTGATGGCAATAGCGCCTAACTTAGGTGCTGGAATAGAGGCAAGGCTACCTAGTAAACCACCGATAGGCGTGCGCTTTGCAGAAATAATAGCAATAGGCTCTGGCATAGGTTTTCCCTTTAGCCTTCGCTTAAAAGTTTATTTAACCACGCGCAACGAAGGCTTAACTTTTGGTTTTGATTTAGACGATTGATTCGTCTTTTTGTTCGATGGTACCACAGTTGGCCCTTTAATCGGTGGAGGATCATTCTCCGGATCCTCCTCAGGATCAAACATCATACCCTGACCATTTTCGTGGGCATAGACGCCCATAACTGCGCCTACAGGCACAATGATATCAATAGGAATACCGCCAAATCGGGTTGTAAATGTGACTAATTGCTGTGTCATAAAGAAGTCGCTGACTGCACGCGGTGCCACATTGAGAACAATCTGCCCATCACTAACAAAGTCTTGTGGAACCTCTACGCCGGGGAAATGTGCATCAACTGCAATGTAGGGCGTACAATCAGAGTCAACTATCCACTCATAAAAGGCTTTGAGTAGATAGTATCGATTTGACTTCATTGTCATAACAATAGATTAAGCGCGAATCTCACGCTCAAGATCAGTTAGACTTTCTTGAAATGCGGGACGTTCAAAGATGCGTTCCATATAATCCATTAATGGTTTAGTTTGACGCGTGTTGGGAAGCTCAATGCCTAACTGAGGCAAACGCCATAGCATTGGTGCTAGACAGCAATCTACCAGTGTGAATTCTTCACTCATAAAGTAAGGCATCTCTACAAAGATATCAGAGACTGCAATTAATGATTCTTTGAATTCTTTTTTCTTTGCCTCAGATTTCTTAGAATCAGGATCGGCAATAATCGCATCCACTAATGTGCACCAATCATTTTCAATGCGGTGAATCCAAAGGCGACTCTGCGCTCTCGCTACTGGATAAACTGGCAACAGAGGTGGATGAGGGAAGCGCTCGTCTAAGTATTCCATAACGACTTTTGACTCATACAGTGCCAAGTCGCGATCAACTAACGTAGGCAGGGTACCATAGGGATTTGCTTCAAGAATCTCTTGAGTGACATTGTTGGGATCAATATCTTCGATTTCAACTGTTACTCCTTTTTCAGCAAGTACAATACGCACTCTATGGCTGTACTGAGAACAGGGATCTGAAAATAAGGTCATGGATGATCGTCGCAAAATTGCCTCTCATTTATTGTATTGACGTTAAACGTCTATTTATCTTAAGTGATTTTCACCAATGATGGGAGAAAATCCACTAAATTAGTGTATGGACTTCGAATACTCTCTAGCCAACAATGTAGCAGGAACCAGTAATAATAATAAGAACAAAAGTACCCAGCGGCCAATATGTTTACGTTGCTCTGCCATCGGCTCAGCAATGTAAACTAAGAAATTTGTTATGTCATAAGCCGCCTGATCGTATTCAGCCTCGCTCATAGAGCCAGCTTCAATTAGCTCAAATTGGCCACAGGGGTCGTCTAGCAAATCTTCACCGGTTAATAGATCACGCTTAATACCACCATTAGATGCAATCACAGCACCAGGGGCGCATTCTTGTAGACCCTGCAAATCAAGCAAAGCATGGGGCATGCCTACATCTTTATAAACCTTATTGTTGACGCCCAAAGGTCGCGTTGGATCAACATAGAAGTTTTTAAGATAGGTGTATATCCACTCAGGTGAACGCGAGCGTGCCACCAATGTTAAATCAGGAGGTACGGCACCAAACCATTCTTTTGCACCATCAGCAGGCATAGCGATTGACATTAGGTCGCCAATTTTCTGACCACTAAAAACCAAATTATCCATCATTAGGTCATGAGGGATTTTGAGATCATCAGCAACGCGCTCCCATCTTGAGTACTTAAAAGAGTGGCAACCCATGCAGTAATTTACAGCGAGGTTAGCCCCTCGCTGTAAGGATGGATAATCAGTCAACTCTGCTGTGAATGGATCACAGTCAATGGAGCCACAGGATTTTCCGCTTTCAGCACCTACCGCTTTAATCGGTAGAACTACCATCAGAATCACTAGCAAGAGTGCTCCTATGGACTTCCAAAAGCCCATGCCGCCATTCATAGTGATACGATCTGGCTCAGGCTTGGTAGCTTCGTAACGGGTCCAGAAATAAATACCAACGAAGTAACCGAAGTATAAAAGCGTACAAATTTGAGCTAGCAGCGTACGCCCTGGAGTTGGTGCCTTGACACCTAAGTACCCGAGGATAATAAAACAGGCAGCAAATACCAAAATTGCTATACGACTGATAATACCCTTATAGCGAATTGATCGTACTGGGCTTCTATCCAACCATGGCAACACAAACAATATTGCGATCGCAGCAGCCATAATAATAAAGCCACCTAACTTATCAGGTACCGCTCGCAACATTGAGTAGTAAGGCGTGAAATACCAAACAGGCGCAATATGCTCTGGAGTCTTTAAAGAGTTAGCAATTTCAAAGTTTGCATGCTCTAGGAAGTAACCACCCATTTCAGGCATAAAGAACAAAATCGCACAGAACACAAAGAAAAATACCACTAGAGGTGCAATCTTGGTTACAACAAAGTAAGGGTAGAAAGGAACACCATCAATTGGGTT
>ENA-UZWT01001799-UZWT01001799.1-metagenome-genome-assembly--contig:-Day-1-50m-contig-1799_pt1 | contig 36477 bp, 46 predicted proteins | sample MGYA00260338_ERZ794898 | MGnify/ENA metagenome assembly ERZ794898 | reverse complement strand
AATGAACTGTTGGCATTGTAATACTGAATTAATATGGGGTGGTGACCATGATATAAGCGAGGAGGATGGCTATTCATATGATGGTATAGTCACTAACCTCTCTTGTCCTAACCCTAATTGTAACTCTCACGTTGACGTTTATTTACCTATAGAAAGGACTGATGATGAACCTGATTGAAATCAAATATAAAACAGATGACCATTTTAAATCTATTGCTGACTATTATGTTGATAAAGTATTAACTGAGGCAATACATAATGATGACATTGGTGATACTTGGCACTCATTTTGGTACGAGAATATGCCTTATGATGTAAACGTATGGACTGATGATGTTACTAATATAACTAAATGTGCTATTTACTCTTGTAATATTAATGAGTATGACGATATATATACTAATGAAGAAGACTATTACAGAGTTAGAGAGGAGAAGATACTTGTACATTGACCCAATACCAACAAACACACATCTTGTTGACGTAGTAAGCGAATATAAAAAGCTACGTCAACTTCAGTATGACTTTGAATGGGACGAGAACTCACAGAAGGCAGAGTTCTACAAATCACAAGCAAACCATTATCATACTTTAATGCAAAAAGGTATCTTGTTTGACCCTTTATTTTAAATTACTATACGCACCTCAAACCACAGGAGAATCATATGCCAATTAGAAAAATAGCAAATGCTTGGCAAGTAGACATTCGTAAAAAGGGTGTCGTATTTCGCAAGTCATGTTCCTCTAGGAATGATGCAGTCAAACTAGAGAAGCATTGTATGAAATGTATTGAAGATGGGTTACCTTTACCAGAGGCAAACTGTGTCTTAGGTATGACATCTGAAATCTTGTTCCAAAAGACTGCAGATAAGTATTGGTCAGACTCTGATTGGGGTCTAACACAGATACGTAGACAAGATAAAATACTTGATGTCATGGGACGTCATGTTCCTGTTGCAGACATAAGTGCCACTCTGATTGATGACGTTATACAACACTTCAAAAAGAATGGTGCATCAGCATCATCACTTAACAAGATTAGTGCTTGTATATCTAAGTCACTCAATCTAGCAGTAGACAGAGGGTGGATAGATAGGAAACCTAAACTTGATTGGATACCAACTAAGAATGGTAGACTAAGATATTTAATCCAAGAAGAAGAAGCCTATCTTGTTCAAATCTTGACTGCTAAACAAGAGATAGACTGCAGAGATTTTTTCTTGTTCCTGTTGGACACAGGTTTACGCAGAGGAGAGGGCTTACGTTTGTCTTGTCGTGACGTTGACCTAGACAAAGGTACTCTTTCTGTTTGGGAAACTAAGAACGGACACCCTCGTACTGTTCCGTTGACAAGACGAGTTAAGAATATATTACAGACTCGTATTGACACAGAAGGTAGACTAAAAAATAAACCTATATTTAATCTTACAGAAGACAAGATAAGACGTGTATGGGAATGGCTACGTGATAACATGGGTCTACAAGATGACAAAGAGTTTGTCTTACATAGCTTACGTCACACCTGTGCATCTCGTCTTGTTCAGCGAGGAATACAACTGCAAGTTGTACAACAATGGCTTGGTCATAAGTCTATACACATGACTCTAAGATATGCACACCTAGATACGCAAAATCTTTTAGATGCGAGTAGAGTGTTAGAATCTGATGACAAATTTATGGACAATATGACAGGCTGATATGTGTAAGTATCTGAATTATAGATTGGTAATCCTAAGTCACTCGACTTAAAATCCCTCGGCAGAAATGCCATGACGGTTCGAGTCCGTCTCTGGGCACACCTTCTAAGTAATTCAAATACTTCATAAAGTTAACAAGTCCCCTGATTTCTCAGGGGCATCTTAATCCTGTTTACGTTAGGTTTTATAGACAATAGTAGACAACTTTTATGGAGAGTTCAGTATGGACACACGACAAGTATCGTTAGAACGTGAAATGCGAGAAGAAGGAATCCATAGATTCCACAAGAATAACCTACAAAAAGCAGAGAAAGCCCAAGAATCTACGACTAGCTATGGTCAATACCTCTTGAGACAGACAGTCTTAAAGGTAGAAGAAGCCATCAAAGAACACATAGAATCTTCTATGAAAGGTAGGTCAGGTAAGTCAGCTACATCAGCAGTCTTGTTGAATGACCTAGAGCCATCAGTCATAGCAGTTATCACCTTGAGGGTGGCACTATCCCAGATAACTAGGAAGAGAGACTATAGTAGTTCTGCAGTAGCTTTAGGTATGGCTATTGAGGATGAGTTAAGGATAAGAACCTTTGAGGAAAACAATCCTCGTCTGTATAGGGTAGTCAAGAAAGACCTAGACAAGAGGTCATCAGGCTATACTTATAAGAGACGTAAGTTAATTGAGTCATCAAGAAGAGATGGACAAGAGTGGACATCATGGACACAGAGAGAGAAACTCTTGGTGGGTAATGCCTTACTTGATTTAACTATAGTCAATACAGGTCTGTTAGAACTGAAGAGTATGATGAAGGGGGGCAAGAGAAGACAACTCTTGTTGGCATCAGAGACTACACTAAAGATAATCAAAGACCTTAGTGCCTTCCAAGAGATACTCAGACCTGAGTTTTATCCTTGTGTTGTACCACCTAAAGATTGGACTACACCTACGGATGGTGGTTATCACACTCATCATGTTCGTCAGATACCTCTTGTTAAGACTGAGAACAAGAACTACATACAAGAACTCAAGCACTTTGATATGCCTATGGTGTATGGAGCAGTCAATGCCATGCAACAGACAGGTTTCAAGGTCAATCAGTTTGTCTTACAGGTACTGAAGGACATCTGGGATAGTGGCATAGCTTTACCTAGCTTACCACCATCAGAGAACGCAGAAATTCCTAACAAGCCACATGATATTGCTACCAATAAACAAGCTAAGATTAATTGGAAAAGAAATGCAGTCATCATACATACAGAGAACAATCGTATGGCATCAAAGAGACTCTTGTTGAGGAAGACAATACAGATAGCTGACAAGTTCAAAGATGAGAAGGCTATCTACATGGTATATCAATTAGATTTTAGAGGACGTATCTATGCAGTACCAAACTATCTAAACCCACAGGGCACAGACTTTGCCAAAGGACTACTGCTTTTTTCTGAGGCAAAAAAATTAAATGAGCAAGGGGCTTGTCACTTAGCTATACATGGGGCAAATATGTTTGGTTATGATAAATCATCTTTGCAAGAACGTATTGATTGGGTGCAAGATAACCAAGAGAGAATACTATCCTGTGCCAAAGACCCATTGGCTGACCTATGGTGGGCTAAAGAATCTGATAAACCTTTTCAGTTCCTAGCTTTCTGTAAAGAATGGGAAGGTCTTGTTGCTGACCCTGAGAACTTTGAGTCTAGTCTTCCTGTCTGTGCTGATGGTAGTTGTAATGGACTCCAACATTTTGCAGCAATGTTAAGGTCAGAGACTACAGGTAAAGAAGTTAATCTTGTACCAATGGATGACCCACAAGACATTTATCAGAAGGTAGCTGATACAGTTACAAATAAGCTAAAAGAAATGCCAGATGATTTAGCACAGAAGTGGATTGAGTATGGTGTATCTAGGTCTTGTTGCAAACGTCCATGTATGGTGTTGCCTTATGGTGGTAAGCAATATTCTTTTACAGATTTTGTAATGGATTATATTGTTGAGCAACGTGACAAAGGTATATCACATCCATTCGGTGAGGATGTATTCAAAGCAGCAACCTTCTTGTCCAAGTTGATATGGCAATCTATATCTGAGGTTGTTCATGCAGCAACTGATGCTATGGCATGGTTACAAAAAGCAGCAAGGGTTGCATCTTCAGAAGGACTACCTATCAGGTGGGACACACCATGTAACCTTCCTGTGCTACAAGCATACCAAGAAGTTAAGTCTAGTCAGATACAAACCAAGTTACTTGGCAAAGTATTTAAACCTAGAGTGTATGCACAGACAGGCAAGTTAGATAAGAACCGACAGGCTAATGGTATCTCTCCTAACTTTGTACATAGTATTGATGCTAGTCACCTGATGATTACTCTTCATGTTGCCAAGCAGTTAGACATACATTCTTTTGCAATGGTACATGATAGCTATGGTACTCATGCTGCAGATGCTGAAGAAATGTGGGGTGCATTACGTACTGCATTTGTTGAGATGTATTCACAGATGGATGTACTAGAAGAGTTTAGGAATTATCTTTTAGAAGTTCTACCTGAACACAGACACAAAGAGATAGAACCAATACCAACCAAAGGTAATCTTGTTTTAGACCACGTGCTTGAGAGTTCCTTTTTCTTTGCATAATTAATACCCACTCACTTAGACCAATGAAACTATTAAGAGGTTAATAATGAATAAAATACAATACGAAAATATAGTCACACCTGCAGGTAGAGCAATCTATCCTTGGTTGATTAATCCTGACACAAAGTTTAATGCGTTAGGTGAATACAAGGTTAGCCTTTCGCTACTTAGTAGTGAAGCTGAACCTCTCATCAAGAAGATAGATGAAGCTATGGAAAAAGCAAAAGCCCTAGCACCTGAAGGTAAGAAGATAAAGTTACAAGACCCACCTTACTACAATGAAGTAGATGGGGATGAACAGGAGACAGGTAACATCTTGTTTAAGTTTAAGTCTAAAGCACAGATACAAACTAAAGATGGTAAGACTCTTCGTATCTCTCCAAAACTTTTTGATGCTAAAGGAACTTTACTCAAGGATATAGATGATATCTGGGGTGGTTCTAAGATTAAGATTAGTGCTGACCTTGCTCCTTACTATGTTGGTGCTGTTGGTGCAGGTGTAAGCCTGAGACTAAAAGCAGTACAGATAATTGAATTAGTAAAGGGTGGTGGCAATGCAGACAGCTACGGTTTTGAAGCAACCGAAGGTTATGAAGCCTCGTCAGAGGCAAGTCAAAGTGGGTTCGATACTGCAGATGCACAAGAGGACTTTTAGTAAAATCGCTAGGGCTAAAGGTTATCGTAGTGGACTCGAAGAAAAAGTTGCAAGTGAACTCAACGCATTAGGTATCAAGTTTAGTTATGAACCTAAAGGTTGGGTCACTTACAACAAACCTACCTCAAGATACAAACCAGATTTTGTATTACCAAATGGAATCATAGTAGAAACAAAAGGACAGTTCCTTAGTTCAGATAGAACTAAACATAAACTCATAAAGGAACAACACCCTAAGATTGATATTAGATTTGTGTTTAGTAATTCTAAAAAAAGATTAGGTACTAAGTCTAAGACTACCTATGCAATGTGGTGTATCAAGTATGGATTCGACTATGCAGATAGAAGTATCCCTAGCGAATGGATAAATGAAAACCAAACCCCTTCTAGGATGAAGGCAATTAAGGTATTAGGAATATGAATAAAAGAACTAAGACTAACTTTATAGTTGTGCATTGTGCTGCAACTAAACCAAGTATGGATACAAGTGCTGCTGATATAGACAGATGGCACAGGGAACGTGGTTGGTTAAAGATAGGTTATCACTTTGTTATTAGACGTAACGGAGAGATAGAAGAAGGTAGACATATAGAAGAAGTAGGAGCACACGCAAGTGGTTACAACTCTGGTTCTGTTTCTGTCTGCTTAATAGGTGGACTGTCTGAAGATGGTCAGTCATCTGAAAACAATTTCACAGAAGAGCAATGGGAATCTTTCGGAGCAGTCATTGACACTCTGACAAACAGATACCCTAACGCAAAGGTCATTGGACACAACGACATATCTAAAAAAGATTGTCCAACATTTAATGTAGGAGAATGGTATGCACAATACAGGTCAGATGACGAGTACGCAAACGAGTGATGTAATTTTTATTATGCACGAACCATGTCCTAAATGTGACTCCAAGGATAACTTGGCACGTTACTCTGATGGACATGGTTACTGCTTTGGGTGTGGTCATTATGAAAAAGGAAACGAAATGGAAGCAACGGAATCTAGTAGCGAGAAGTTTGGTTTCCACAAAGTACTCGCAACAGATAATAAAGAACAAGAAACAATATTCTCGGAAGGTGAAATCAAAAGCCTCAACAGACGTGCAATAAATAAAGATACTTGTATTAAATTTGACTACCGAGTTACGACTCACATGGGTAAGCCATGTCAGGTAGCGAACTACAAGCACAACAATAGAACAGTAGCACAGAAGTTGAGGTTTTCTGATAAGACATTCAAGTGGATTGGTTCATCACAAGATGTTGGCTTGTTTGGTCAACACCTGTGGAGAGACGGTGGCAAGATGGTTGTCGTTACCGAAGGTGAACTAGACTGCATGAGTGTCAGTCAGGCACAGGGAAATAAATGGGCAGTTGTCTCCATAAAGAATGGTTCGCAAGGTGCGAAGCGAGATGTACAAAAGTCTCTCGAATGGTTAGAGAAGTTTGAGAGTGTCATCTTTATGTTTGACATGGACGATTCAGGACAATTGGCTGCTCATGCTTGTGCCTCTGTACTAAAGCCTGGGAAAGCTAAGATAGCACAACTACCTCTGAAGGATGCTAACGATATGTTAGTCGAAGGTAGAATCAAAGAACTTATAGATGCCATATGGTCAGCTAAAGTATTTAGACCTGATGGTATTGTAAGTGGAGAAGACCTATGGGGTGACGTATCTAAAGAAGATGTAGTTGTCTCTGTTGACTATCCTTTTGTTGGACTCAATGAGAAGACACATGGCTTACGTAAGTCAGAACTTACAACTATAACTGCAGGTTCAGGTATAGGTAAGAGTGCTCTTGTCAGAGAGATAGGTTACAACCTTATCAAAATGGGAGAACGTGTTGGTTTTATTATGCTCGAAGAAACCGTTAAGAGAACTGCTCTTGGACTTATGGGGCTACACCTTAACAAACCTTTACATCTTGGTAATGTTCCTACCGAAGAGTCTGAGTTACTTGATGCGTACAATAATTGTATCGGTAATGGTAGGGTATTTTTCTACGATAGTTACGGTAGTACTTCTATTGACAACCTCCTCAGTCGAGTACGTTTTTTATCACAAGGAACAGAATGTGATTGGATTGTTCTTGACCATCTCAGTATTGTTGTTTCTGGTCTTGGGGATGGTGATGAAAGACGATTGATAGACAATGCAATGACTATGTTAAGAACCTTAGTACAAGAGACAGGTGTTGGTTTGATATTAGTATCACACCTCAAACGTCCTGAAGGAAACAAAGGACATGAAGAAGGTGCACAAACATCTCTGTCTCAGCTAAGAGGTAGTCATGCTATTGCACAACTATCGGACATGGTTATCTCTCTTGAAAGAAACCAACAAGGTGATGACTCTAACTTAACTACTGTTCGTGTATTAAAGAACAGGTTTAGTGGTGACACAGGAGTTGCCTGTCATGTTCAGTATTCTCCAGACACAGGAAGAATGACTGAGACAACACTAGAGTTTAATGAAGAGAAGGATGAGTTCTAATGTTAGGACACGTATTTATAATAGCTGAAGAAATTATGAAAGGAACAAAATGTCAGAGAACCTACGAGAAACATACGTCAGAGACTTTCAAAAGTGTATGGGTCAAGATATTGACATACCTTACAATCCGAAAGCCTTATACCTAAGAATGAACTTAATCAAAGAAGAACTAAATGAACTACAAGATGAAGTAGAGAAAAGTATCTTTGAGTTTAAAGAGAATAGTGGAAAGATAAACAAAGAAACTAAACAAAACATTCTTAAAGAACTATGTGATTTGATGTATGTAGTATCAGGCTTTGCAGTTACCTTTGGATTACCAGTTCAAGTAGCCTTCAACAGAGTACACCAATCTAACATGAGTAAGTTAGTCAATGGCATCCCTCAACTAAACGATTGGGGTAAGGTTCAGAAGGGTAAGAATTATAAACCACCAAACATGGAGGATTTAGTTTGAGATATGTATTCGATATAGAAACAGATGGACTGTTAGATACAGTTAGTAAAGTCCATTGTCTTATATTAAAGGACATAGATACAAATGAAATTATATCTTATGTAGATAATTGGGAAGAAGGGGTTAAACGATTAGAAGATGCTGAGTTAATTATAGGACACAATGTTATTAAGTATGACATACCTGTACTAAAGAAGCTGACTACGTTTAACCCTAAAGGTCTTGTAAGAGATACACTTGTATGCACACGTTTAATATGGGCAGACATAAAGCAAGGTGACTTCACAAGAACAAACTTTCCTAACAAACTTATAGGCTCTCATAGTCTACGAGCATGGGGTCATAGGATTGGAGATTATAAAGATGACTATGATGGTGGATGGGAAACATTCAGTCAGGAGATGTGGGACTATTGTATCCAAGATTGTAATGTTACTCATACGTTATGGAATAGAATTAGTGAAAAAAATTATTCGCAACAAGCCTTGGAGTTAGAGCATGAACTTACTGAAATTATTTACAGGCAAGAGACTTATGGATTTGCCTTTGACAAACAGGCTGCAGGTTCTTTATATGCAGAACTGTCAGCCAGAAAACATGAACTTGAAACTAAACTCAGAACGGTCTTCCCTGATTGGGAAGTTAAGACACCGTTTACTCCGAAAGTAAATTCAAAAAAGTTTGGGTACGAGAAAGGTGTACCTACATATAAAGTAAAACTCATAGAGTTTAACCCTAGTAGTCGTGACCATGTTGCTAATCGTTTACAAACTATTCGAGGATGGATACCAAAAGATTTTACCAATGATGGTAAACCCAAGGTGGATGAAGAAGTTCTATCACACCTAGATTATCCTGAAGCAAAACTTCTTGTTGAATACTACACCTTACTTAAAAGGTTAGGACAACTTGGAGATGGTAACCAAGCATGGTTAAAGGTAGAGAAAGACTCACGCATACATGGCTCTGTAAATACAAATGGGGCTATAACTGGACGTGCAACCCATGCATACCCAAACGTAGCCCAAGTACCTGCCAACGGTGTACCGTATGGTAAGGAGTGTCGTTCACTTTTCATTCCATCTTTAGGAAAAGAATTAGTAGGCATTGATGTTTCAGGTTTGGAACTTAGATGCTTGGCACATTACATAGCTAAATATGACGGAGGAGACTATGCCGAGAAGGTTGTTCATGGGGACATTCACACAGAGAATCAAAAAGCTGCAGGGCTTACCACAAGAAACCAAGCCAAGACATTTATTTATGGATTCTTATACGGTGGAGGTGCAGCAAAACTGGGACAGATTGTCGGTGGCTCTGCTAAAGAAGGAGCAAAACTAAAAGCAAGATTCTTAAAGGCACTTCCTGCTCTCAATACTTTAATACAGAAAGTACAACAGGCATCAACAAAAGGATATTTGATTGGGCTTGATGGCAGACGTATCAAAGTAAGAGCAGAGTATGCAGCACTCAATACCCTACTGCAATCAGCAGGTGCATTGATATGCAAACAATGGTTAATAGAATTTGACCATGCCCTAAAGGAAACAGGGTTATGTAAACAGGCACAACAAGTTGCATGGATACATGACGAAATCCAAGTAGAAGTTGAGAAAGGATACTCAGATGAAGTCGGAAGAATCGCAGTTAAATCTATTCAAAGAGCAGGAGAGCACTTTGGAATCAGATGCCAACTTGACGGAGAGTTCAAAGTTGGAAGCAACTGGGCTAACACCCACTAAGAAGAACCGTAAGAAGTTTGATATTGACCTAGCTTATGGAAAAGTCTTTGAAGATAAAATCAAAGATATGCTTCAAGGAAAAAAGATTGAAGTAAAAACAGAAAAGAATATCTGGCAGAAGTCAGGCAACATTGCAATCGAGTTTGAATCATATGGTAAACCTTCAGGTATAAACGTTACTGAAGCAGACTATTGGTTTCACAACTTATCTATTGATGACGAAGTATATTGTACATTAGTTTTCTCAACACCAATGCTTAAAAATATTGTAGAGAAACTAGATTACCACAAAGTTATTAAGGGTGGTGATAACTGGGCATCCAAGATGTACTTAGTTAACTTATCTAAATTATTTTCAACTGACACACTTAAACTTTTCAAGGAGAAAATGGATGAAAAGGACGTTGCTAATTGATGGAGACATTGTTATCTACCAATACTCTTCTACTGTAGAGAAGGAAGTTAATTGGGGTGATGACGTATGGTCTTTATGGGCTGATGCCAAGGAAGCTAAACAGTTAATCCTACAATACATAGATATATTAATGGAGAAAACAGCAGCAGATGAGTTGGTGTTCTGCTTCACAGGCAAGGATAACTTTAGGAAAGACATCTTAGATACTTACAAAGCTAACCGTAAAGATAAACGTAAACCTGTTTGTTACAAAGCCTTAAAGGAATGGATAGAAGAAAACTATGATACTGAAGAGTGGCATGGGTTAGAAGCTGATGATGTATTAGGAATCATTGCCACTTCAGGTGACCGTTTCATTGAAGGTGAAAAAGTTATTGTATCTGAAGACAAAGACTTGAAAACAATTCCATGTAAGTTATGGAGAAGTGGTGAGTTACTAAACATTACTAAAGAAGAAGCAGACTACAATCATTTATTTCAAACACTAACAGGAGATACTACAGATGGCTACTCAGGACTACGAGGAGTTGGCGAGGTTAAAGCGAAAACAATACTTACTATACCTACTTGGGCAAGTGTCGAAGCTGCTTTCATCAAGGCAGGATACACAAAACAAGATGCATTAATTCAAGCACGTCTTGCTCGTATTCTAAGGTTTGAAGATTACAACTTTGAGTACGGTGTTCCTAATATGTGGAGTCCTAGTTAATGGAGTCTTATGCAAACTACATGGTTAGAAGGATAAATGAAGAGATGGAAAAGGAAGACGATAGTAGTCCAATAGACCCCAAGCATTACAGTCAATGGAAGATAGAACCTATAACTTTCATTATGGAAAATGACTTAGGGTTTTGTGAAGGTAACATCATTAAGTACATCATGCGTTGGCAGATGAAGAATGGTATTACTGATTTAAAGAAAGCAAGACAGTACATAGATTTTATTATTAAGAAGGAAGAGGAACAGGGATGATACCTAATCAGCATTATGGAATGACACTACCATTATCAGAAGAAATAGACACACAAAAATACAGACAAACAGGAGAAGACTTTTATAGTAAGGTAGTTCGTATTGCAGGTGCATTAAAAGATTCACCTACACACTTTGAAGATTTCAAAGATGCATTACGTAACATGAGGTTTCTTCCTGCAGGTAGAGTACAAAATGCTATGGGTGCTGCAAGACAGACTACAGCATTTAACTGTTTTGTGTCTGGGACTATTGATGATTCTATGGAATCTATAATGGCACGAGCCACCGAAGCATCTGAGACTATGAGACGTGGTGGTGGTATAGGTTATGACTTCTCTAAGCTACGACCAAGAGGTGACCTTATAAAATCTTTGGACTCAAGGGCATCAGGCTCTGTGTCTTTCATGGGTATCTATGATTCTATCTGTCAGACTATCGCATCATCAGGTCACAGACGTGGTGCACAGATGGGTGTACTTAGAATTGACCATCCAGACATTGAGCAATTCATCACAGCTAAACATGACTCTACTTCATTAACAGGATTTAATATTTCTGTTGGAGTTACAGATGAGTTTATGAGATGTCTAAAAGAAGAACGACCTTTTCCTCTAACCTATGAAGGTAAAGTCTACAAGGAAGTAGACCCTGTTGCCTTGTGGGATATGATAATGAGGAGTACGTGGGATTGGGCAGAGCCTGGGGTTTTATTTATAGATACCATCAACAAGATGAACAATCTATATTACTGTGAAACTATTGCTGCAACTAATCCATGTGGAGAACAACCATTACCACCATACGGTGCTTGTCTTCTAGGTTCATTTAACTTAGTTAAGTATGTAACTGACAAGAAGTTTGACTTTGGTTTGTTTACAGGTGACATAGCTACTGTTGTTAGAGCAATGGATAACGTAGTCGATAGAACTATATACCCATTAAAAGAACAAAGAACAGAAGCTGAGAACAAGAGACGAATGGGACTAGGAGTTACAGCTTTATCTAATGCTGCAGAGATGTGTGGTTATCCATATGCTTCTGAAAAGTTTAATGAGTTTACAGAAAAAGTAATGTCAACATTAAGAGACTACTGTTATGCAACTAGTGCAGACCTTGCAAAAGAAAAAGGTTCTTTCCCATTGTATGACCAATACCATTACATGAAAAGTAAATACATACAGACATTACCTGATTGGGTAAAAGAAAAGATATTACAGAATGGTATTAGAAACTCTCACCTAACTTCTATTGCACCTACAGGAACTATCTCTCTTACTGCAGACAATGTTAGTTCAGGTATTGAACCACCTTACTCATTGTTCTATGACAGAACTATACAACAGTTTGATGGACACCAGATAGAACGAGTAGAAGACTATGCTTACACGCAAGGTGTTAAGAGTAGGACTGCTAACGAAATTAGTGCACAAGAACATTTAGAAGTATTAGCTATTACATCTAAGTATATTGATAGTGCTGTTAGTAAGACTTGTAACGTAGGTGATGATGTTAATTACGAAGACTTTAAGAAACTATATACAAATGCTTGGGAACTAGGATGTAAAGGTATAACAACCTTTCGTGCTGCAGGTAAAAGATATGGTATCTTAAATGAAGTTAAAGAAGATAAGCCTAAAGCAGAGGCTTGTTTTATTGACCCAACCACAGGGCAAAAGGAATGTTCCTAATGCCCTCTCATAAAGAGGACTATCATGGCTTTAAATAATCAAGACGAAGATTCTTTACCCTATACTGGAAGCCAATTAGTAGATAAATTAAATGAAGTATTCCCAGAAAAATCTGCCGAACTAGGTATGTCTATCGAAGAACTAATGTTTAAAGGTGGACAAAGGTCAGTAGTTAATTGGCTTGTAGAATTACAAAAGAGGGAAGAACAACAGAACGAGGATTAAGATTAATGTGTATGCCAAGGTCAAAAAGCCCCCCACCTCCACCACCTGCACCAGTAATAGAAGAGCCTACTAAGCAAGAGATTTATGATTCAACACCACATCAAGTTGATAAAGTTAAGAAGTCTCCAACTAAGAAAAAAGGTAAGGCATCTTTAAGAACAGACTTGAGTATTGGTTCAGGGGGTTCAGCAACAGGTGCAGGATTAAACGTAGGATAGTATAATGATAAATAATATTTCATGCTCCCAAAGATATCACAAATTTACAGGGGACAGGGAAATATACTTAGACAGAGCAAGAGAATGTTCTGAACTTACATTACCATCCCTTATAACACCTGAAGGTTTCAGTTCTGCTACAGACTTATACCAACCTTTTCAAAGTACAGGTGCTAGAGGTGTCAATAATTTAGCTTCTAAACTACTATTACTTTTATTTCCTCCTAACTCTCCTTTCTTCCGTTTGGCAATGGACACAAAAACCAAAATGGAATTAGACCAAGATGGACAGTTAAGAGCACAAATAGAACAGGGTTTAGCAGGTGTAGAACGTGAGGTTATGGGAGAGATAGAAAACTCTGCCATGAGAGTTCATGTCTTTGAGGCACTAAAGCATCTTATAGTATCAGGTAATGTATTACTTCATCTACCAAAAAAAGGTGGGGTAAGAGTATTTCCTTTATCTAGTTATGTATGTAAACGTGACCCTAACGGAGAACTGTTAGAAGTTATAGTAGAAGAAACTGTATCTCCTAAAGTATTACCTGAAGGTATGGATGGTATAGATTATACATCTGAAAAAGATATAAAGATTTATACTAAAGTAACTAGAACTAAAGAAGACGAATACTATATATACCAAGAAGTAGAAGGTATGGTAGTTCCTGATTCAGAAGGAACTTACAAGAAAGAACTATTACCTTGGAGAGCCTTACGTATGGTTCACCTAGATGGTGAAGATTATGGAAGGTCTTACGTTGAAGAATACCTTGGTGACCTAAAGTCACTAGAAGGTTTAATGGAATCTATAGTGAGTGCTGCTGCAGCTTCATCTAAATTAGTATTCTTAGTTAGACCAAACGCATCTGTAAAGAGACGTGACCTAACTAATGCTAAGAATGGTGCAGTTATAGTTGGTTCTCCTGATGACGTTAAAGTACTACAGACTGAAAAAAGTAGTGACTTGAGAGTTGTCTTAGAAACAGTTAAGAGAATTGAAGATAGATTAGCATTTGCTTTCTTATTAAATACATCTATACAAAGAGATGCAGAAAGAGTTACAGCCGAAGAGATAAGATTTATGGCTCAAGAATTAGAGTCAGCTTTAGGTGGTGTGTATTCTATTCTGTCTCAAGAGATGCAGTTACCGATTGTCCATATATTAATGGATAGGATGTCTACATCTAAAAAAATACCTAAGTTACCTAAAGGTTCAGTTACACCTGTTATTGTTACAGGGGTAGAAGCATTAGGTAGAGGAAATGACCTTAACAAGTTAAGAGGTTATGTTCAGGATTTGATGCAATTAGCACAAGCAAATCCACAAGCAATACAAATGATTAACTTTAATGACCTAGTTGCAAGACTAGCTACTGGTCATGGCATTGATACTATAGGTCTTATAAAGACTGAACAACAACTTCAAGCTGAAATGCAACAGCAACAACAAGCACAACAAGAACAAATGATGATGCAAACTATGCAAGATGCAGCACCATCTGTAGCTAAAGAAATTGTTAAAGGTAGTAATGAAGAAAAGTTACAACAAAATCAACAAGAAACTGTAGAGGAATAGAATGGCAGAAAAAAGTCTAAAAGAACTAGAACCTAAAAAGGAAACTCCTAAAGAGAAAAGTTATCCTAAATGGCAGGGAACAGACAAAGCTGAAATAGGGGTTACTTATATTAAAGACAATGGAAATTTAATTAAAAAAGGTGACAAACCCTTATGAGTACAGAAACAATACAGATGGAAGGTAATATTACAGGGAGTGAAGCACCACCAGAAGAAGTGGTACAGGAACGTCCTGAGTGGTTACCTGAAAAATTTAAGTCTCCAGAAGATATGGCTAAAGCCTATGGAGAACTAGAAAAGCAATTTACTAAATCAAGACAAGAAGAAACACCAGTTGAAGAAACTGAATCAACACCTACAGAAGAAGCAAAAGAAGCTGTCGAAAGTGTTGGTTTAAATTTTGATGCTATGAGTGAAGAGTATATGGAGAACGGAGAGTTATCTGCTGACACATATGCTGAACTTGAATCTAAAGGTATCCCTAAAAATATTGTGGATTCATATATACAAGGACAACAATCACTAACTGATAATATTAAAGGTGACATTTTTAATACTGTAGGTGGAGAAGAGAACTACACACAGATGACAGAATGGGCAGCCGATAATATGAATCAAGCTGAAAAAGATGCTTTTAATCTTGCTGTTAATTCAGGAGATATGGCTCAAGCTAAACTAGCAGTCGAAGCATTAAACGCACGTTACAAAAATATGGTCGGAGTAGAGCCAAACTTGGTTGGGGGTAGACCCTCAGAGTCTGTGGACACATACCAAAGTTGGGCACAAGTTACAACCGATATGAAAAATCCTTCTTATTCTAAAGACCCTGCTTTTAGAGCAACGGTAGAGAAGAAGCTAGGACGAAGCAAATTATCATAGTCTTCCTAACAAGGAAGCTATAAGTTCAAAACATCAAACCAAAGACTAGACCCTTGCGAGGATACTCATGTGTACGGTAGGAATGTTGGAACGCACTTTTATTTCAACTTTTTACAATAAGGAGACATTTATATGTCAAACGCAACTATATCAGATATTGGTAAAGTCAATAATGCCAGTACTGCTGATGCTCTGTTCCTAAAACAGTTCTCTGGAGAAGTATTAACTTCTTTCGAGCAGACTACTGTTACAGGTGACAAGCACATGATACGTACAATCGCATCAGGTAAGTCTGCACAGTTCCCAGTTATGGGTAGAAGTTCTGCTGCATACCATACCCCAGGAAATGAGATTGTAGGTACAGCACTAAATCACGCAGAGAAAGTTATTACTATTAATGACCTTCTAATCTCTAACCACTTCATTGCAAATATTCAAGAAGCTAAGAACCATTATGATGTTCGTTCTGTATATTCGTCAGAGATGGGTAGAGCACTAGCTTTCCAAATGGATAAGCACGTTCTTCAAACTATGCTTCAAGCTGCTGCAGGAACTGCAAACGTAGGTGACTCAGGTTACGAAGCAGGTACAATTATTACAGACTCAGATGCTAATACATCTGCTGCTTCATTGATTACTTCAATCTTTGATGCTGCTGAAGCACTAGATGACGGTTATGTACCATCAGAAGGAAGATTCTGTTATCTAAAACCTGAACAGTATTACTTATTAGCTAATGCTACTAATGCTGTCAATGTAGACTTCTCAGGTAGAGGTTCTATTGCTGAAGGTACAATACCTCAGTTAGCAGGTATTAACCTAATTAAGACCCCACATCTACCAACTGCCAATATTACTGGTACTGGTACAGATGCAGGTGGTGCAGGTGGAGCACAGGTAATTAACGCATCTAACACAGTTGCAATTATTGCTCATACTTCTGCTGTAGGTACAGTTAAGTTAATGGATTTAGCTGTTGAATCAGAGTACGACATCCGAAGACAAGGTACACTAATGGTTGCAAAGTATGCAATGGGTCATGGTGCATTACGTCCAGAGGCTGCAGTACAAATTCAAACTGCTTAATTTTAATCATAGCGAGAGTCATTCATTTGGCTTTCGCTTTTTTTTACAGGATTGATTATGTCAACTACACCAACAACAGAACTTGAAGCAGTTAACATTATGTTAGCTTCTATAGGTGAGTCTCCTGTATCTAGTTTAGATGATGCTCAACTTGTAGATGTATCTATTGCTAAGTCAATATTAGATGAAACTTCTAGGGCTTTACAATCTCAAGGACTTCATTGTAATACTGAACATGAATATCCTATTGTTCCTGATACAGATGGACAATTAAATGTACCTAGTAACTGTGTGAAGATAGACACTTCTGGTTCTACTAGTGATGTTGATGTTGTACAAAGAGGTACAAGATTATATGACCGTAAGAAATTTTCCTTTACAACATTTGAAGGAACATATTATGTAGATATGGTTCTACTATTAGACTTTAATGATTTACCAGAGCACGTTAAGAGATACGTTACAGTTAAATCTGCAAGAAGATTCCAAGGTAGATTTATGGGTTCAGATACTTTAGGTGGATTCACAGAAAAAGATGAATCAGAAGCTATGGTTTATTTTGAACAATGTGAAGCACAAACAGAAGACAGTAATATGTTACTTGATAACTATGATGTTTCTAAAATAATAATTCGTGGAGCACCACGTAGAGCAATAAGGTGATGATATGCCTCTCGTTAGTACAGGACTACCTAATCTCTTAAATGGGGTTAGTCAGCAACCATCTACGTTGCGACAGACTACACAGGGGGAAAGTCAAGTAAATGGTTTTTCATCTATCATAGATGGCTTAATTAAAAGACAACCTACAGAACACGTTGCTAAAATAATAAACTCAGCCGTAAGTGGTGCAGCAGTTCATGTTGTTAATCGTGATGAAGATGACCAATACATTATCATTGTAACTGCAACCAGTAGTTCAGCCACTATACAAGCTTTTGATTTAGCAGGTAATGCTGCAACTGTTAACGTACCTAATGGTACAGCTTATCTACATTGTGCTAACCCACAAACAGATTTAGCTTTTGTAACAGTAGCTGATTTTACTTTTATAGTTAACAAAACTAAAACAGTTGCCATGACTACTGCTACAGTATCTGGTTCAGTAAGTAGTAGTGTACAAGAATTTGCTGATTTACCTACGAGTGCTTCTACAGGTGATGTACATGAAATTATTGGTGACCAAAATAATAACTTTGATAATTACTTTGTAAAAGCATTAAGTGCTAATACTTATGAAGAGACTGTAAAGCCTGGGATTATATATCAATTAGATAATACTACTATGCCTCACAGTTTAGTTTTAACTTCAGGTTCATTTACATTTAATAGACAAACATATGCTGATAGAGATGCAGGTGATTTAGATTCTAACCCTAACCCTTCTTTTGTAGGTAGAAATATTAATAATATATTCTTCTATAAAAATAGATTAGGTTTGTTATCAGATGAAAACATTATCTTTAGTCAATCATCTGAGTTCTTTAATTTCTTTGCTACAACAGTAACTGCAGTTTTAGATGATGCACCTATAGATGTTTCTGTTAGTCACACCAAAGTATCTATCTTAAAACACGCAATTCCTTTTAATGATTCACTAACATTATTTAGTGACAACACACAATTTAGTATTGAGACTAGTGGAATACTAACACCTAAAACAATATCAATAGTACCTAGTACGGAGTTTGAAAATGATACAAAAGTTTCGCCTGTTGCTTCAGGGAATTACTTATATTTTACGTCTAAGCGAGGAGACTTTACGTCTGTTCGTGAGTATTACGTGGAGAGTGATACAGTCATCGTGGATGCTGCTGAAATCACTAGCCATTGCCCTAAGTACTTACCTAAAAACGTGGTTAAATTAGCCTCATCATCTAATGAAGATATATTAGTAGGGTTATCAAGTGAAGACCGTTCTAAGTTATATATATATAAATGGTATTGGCAAGGAACAACTAAGCTAGTATCAAGTTGGTCTGAGTGGCATATGCACACAGGCTCAAGTGTACTTGATGTAACAATATTAGAGAACGATTTATTTATAGTAATAAGTAGAAGTGATGGAGTATTCATTGAAAAATTACAGCTTCAATATCCTAATGATTCTGGGCTTACTTTCTGCAGTCGTGTTGACAGGAAAGTTACAGTCTCAGGTTCTTACAATTCAGGAACAAATATCACAACTTGGACATTGCCATACGTCTACGACGGAACAGTCAAAGCAATAAAGTCTGGTGCATGGTCAAGCAGGAAGGGTACTGATATAACAGTAACCAGACCTACAACATCTACAGTTGCTGCTACAGGAGATTATTCTGCAGCTACAGTAACTATAGGAATCCCTTATACATTCGAGTACCAGTTTTCAGAACAACACGTTAAAGAAAACCAAGGTAAACAATCTGTACAATCAGGAAGATTACAATTAAGAACTATGAGAGTTAACTACGAAGACTCTGGGTTCTTTAAAGTAGAAGTAACACCTGAAGCTAGAGGTACAAATACATATGAATTTAGTGGTAACGTAATTAATAGTCCATCAACAACTATTGAAGACGTGAACATTTCTGATGGAACATTCAGATTTCCAATTCAATCTAAGAATGACAGAGTAACAGTAAAGATACTTTCAGATAGTTATTTACCATGTTCTTTTCAATCTGCTGAGTGGGAAGGTTTCTATACCATACATTCACAGAGGATATAGATGAATACATACATGATAGATGATACAACTATAGTGAATATTGTACAAGCTGACCCTATGGATGCTTTAGTTCTCGCACCACGTTTAAGAAAACCTGATGTTGTAGAAGTAACAGCAATGGGGTCAACACCTTTTAAAGCATTAATGCAATCTTTTGAATTACCTAATGCTGAAGTTTACACAATATTAGAAACTAAATCTGAAACACAAGAATCTAAAGTTATAGCTATGTTCGGTGTAGCTGACTCAGTAGAAGTACCTGAATATGGTGTACCTTGGATGTTAGCTTCTAGTGATTTAGAAGATTACTCAAGACCCTTTCTACGTTATTGCAAAGATTGGATTGATAAACTACAAGACAAATATGATGTCTTATACAACATGGTTCATTGCCAAAATGCACAAGGCATGAGATGGCTACAATGGTCTGGGTTTGATATTAAAACTTCTCGTACTTATGGAGCAGGTGGAGAAGATTTTTATTTATTTATTAAGGAGAAGAAGAATGTGTCCAATTAATCCTGCAACTATTCAAATTGCTTTATCAGTCGGTACAGCAGTTATGGGATACATGGGGGCTAAACAACAGGCTGATGCTCAAACAGAACAAAACTATCGTATGGCTAATGATGCTCAAGCCTCTTACGACAGACAAATGGAAATGATTGCTGATAGAGAAGACGAAGAACGAGTAGCTACATCCCAAGCTGAACAAGATATATTTTATGATGCGAGAAACAAAAAGGCAACTGAAATAGCTTCTTCAGGTGAATCAGGAGTAACAGGTTTATCAATAGATAGTATTTTAGGTGAAATAGATTTTCAAGAAGGTTCAACTAAAACCAGAAATTTAACAGCTACTAAGAATACATTTTCTGCATTAAAAGATGATAAAACGAAAGCCTATACAAATATGGTAAGTAGGTTTAATGCTTTACCAGTAGTAAACACCCCATCTTTCTTAGGCACAGCTTTAGAAGTAGGCTCAAGTCTAAACAGGCAAATTGATTTTAGTGGTGATGCTGAGAATTGGAAAATTAGAACTTAATAAGGTTAATTAAATGGCACAAAGAATACAAACAACACCAGTACGAGGATTCGGTTCTTTTATAAGTAACCCTAAATCAAGAGGTTTAGACACTTTTAGTGGTGCACCTCAAATTGCTAAAACAAATACTTTAACAGAACTTAGTAAATCACTAGGGGTTGTTTCAGAAAACAACTACAAGAAAGCCTATGATGACGAGGTAAAAAAACAAGAAATTATTAAAACTAAAAAATCTGTTTATGCTGAAAGAATTAAAAAAGATTTAGAAAACAAAACTATTGATGCTGTAAGAATAGGTGAGTTGTACCCTGAGATGTCAGAATCTACAGCTATGTATATGTCAGAATATATGGGTAGTCGTAACACTCTTAATGAATTAAAAGATTGGAAAGAAAGTTTACCTGCATCTGTTACAGAAAATAAAGAGTTATTAGCAGTCGAAGTTGCAAAAAAAAGAAAAGAAATTTTAGATAAAAACCAAGGTAATGACTTTTATTTATCAGGTTCATTAAAAACATTTGATGATACATTACAAGGTTGGAATAAGTCGTGGGCAAATCAAAGAGCAATAATTGATAAAGGAAAAGCTGCTGATTATCTTGATTTACAAACAGAACTTTTTATTCAAAAAAATATAGGTAGTCTAACTCCAGAAAAATTTAAGGAATATTTTGATGGTGTTATTGAAAAGAAAGATAAAAGACTTACACCTTTAGGTAACAAAGAATTTAATGATACTATTGTTAGTTCTATTCTAAGACAGGCAGATAAATTTAATGATTTAGGATTAATAGATTCTATTCCAGAAAGATATAAAAATAAAGATAATAAAAAAACTATTGAATCTTACAGAGAAAGTATATCAACTGAAATAAGAACAGATTCAGAGTATCAAGTAACATTAAAGAAGAGGGATGAAGACGAAAGAATACTTGCAGGTAAATCTGAAGTGTTAGATGCCATGCTGTCTAAAGACCCTAAAGATTTAATAAAAATAATGGAAAAATATAAAGGGTTAACTGATAGAGTTTCAGTAGAGATTAAGAACTTTTTAAGAACTGCACGAGAAACTGAAACTTATATTAGTGATGGTGATAGTCTAAATAATTCTACGGATATACAAAATAAAATAAAAGAGTCAGCCTTCTTAAATGACTTTACATCTTTTGGTTTTGAAGAGGGTTATGTTCCAACTGAAAAAGAACTTAGAGAAAAGATAAGTTCTATGACTAATATTAAATCTAAAGAAGTAAATACTATAATTAAGAATTTGAACACTTTAATTGGTGGTTATGGTATAAAAAATCATCCTGAAGTAAAAAGTGCTATGGATAGGCAACTGAAATCTATATCAGATAATATGAAAACTAATTCTACATTTATGAAGATATTACAGTCGCAAGGTCTTGGACTTAATTTTTCACAAAATGTTAGAGAGGAAATGGAAGACTCTCTTAAATTAGACACAGCAAAATGGTTAGAAGAGAATAAAGGTAAAAGACCTAATGCTCCTGCTATAAAAGAAATGATTATTAATATGAGAAAGGCTGCAACCGACTACCAAAATGCAGTTGTAACATTTAGTAAAAATCCAGATGTTCAAAATCAGTTAAAGGATGAACCATTTCAAGGTTACGTAGTAGGGGGAAAAACAAAACCTCTTAAATTTAATGAACCTTTTAGTCAAGAAAATATCAATGATGGTAAACCTTCTAAATATATAGGAACTAAACCTGAAGATGTGTTTAATATTTCAAAGTATGTTCCATTAGAAGGTGACGAGTTAACTAAATTTAATGAAGTACAAGCTAAAGCTAAATCTAAAAAAGTAGAAGCTGAAGCAAAAGCTAAAGAAAAAGTTAGTGAAACTCCATTAAATCAAAAACCTGACCCTAATTATGAAGTTATAACAGATTCAAAAGGTATACCTCAAAAGGTAAATATGTCTGGGATAACTGATGAAGAGTATGACAGACGGTTAACTAGATTTATAGAGGGGCAGATTAATAACACACAATGGGAAAACTTTTCGACTAACTTTAATAATAGAGTACAACAAAACCTAGCAAGACAAGCATGGGAAGATAAAGATAACAAAGCTAAACAAGATAAAGATGACAAAGATAAAGAGGTTGCAAAACAAACTCTTATTAACTCAATTAAATCAAAGTTAAATAAAGTTACTACTGAATCTAGTAGAAAAGCCTTAGAAAGAAAATTAAGTGAATTACAGTCATAGGAGTAGATATGCCTAGGTATGATGAAAATTATAATGAAATCATAGAGGAGACAACTTCTAATACTTTTACTTCTACTTACAATGATACTGAAGGTTCTGTTTATGACGAGGATTTAATAGAGGATAAAGACTTTGTTCAAGCCTCTCGTATTATGTATAAGATGAATAATGGTCAAGACTTTCAGGGTGATGATAGAGAACTTGCAGAGTACGGTATTAATTTTATGGGGTGGTTTAATTACAACATCCCTAAAATGACTCTTGATGCTGCTCGAATATCTAATGCTGAAGAAGAGCAACAAAGAGCAATGCTTTACATGATGGACTCTTATGATGACTTAGGTTTATCTTTAGCAGGTACAGGTAGATTTATTAAAGGTGTAGCTTTAGACCCTACAACTTACTTAGGTTTAGCTACATTTGGAATAGGTACTGGAATTAGTCAGGCAGGTAAGTTAGCAAGTAAAGCAACTTTTAAAGAATTACTAAAACAATCAACAAAGGGAGGCATGATTGCATCCGTTGAGTCTGGTATATATACAGCAGTTGATGATGTAAACAGACAAGTTGTAGAAACTTCTGTATCAGGTGAAGATATTGATTTAGGTAGAACTGCTAAAATGGGAGCAATAGGAGCAACTATTGGTTTCATAGGTGGTACTGGTATCACTATGGCATCTAAGAAATTAACTTCTAAAGGACTAAAAGAAGTAGCAGAAAAAGAAGCTGATAAGTTAGTTAATGATAAAACTGATGATGTTGCTCAAGAAGTCGTTACATCAAACGGTATTGATAAAACTACTACTGCAGGTCAAGTAGATGATTCCCTTTCTAATCTAATTAATGAAGTTAGAAAAGTTACTTCTGATGGTAAACCTATAGCAATTAAAGAATCTCTTACTAAAACTATAAAGACTAAAAAAGGTAAGCAAAGTAAAGAGTTAACTATTGATGCAGGGTTTAGGCAAAATTTAGAAGAACTAAAAAGAATTATAAAACCTATAACTAATGTAATGGTTGAAACTGTAGGTGGAGTAGCTAAAAAAAGAACTCCTGAAGACGTGGCTTCTCTTATATCTAAACAAGAGTTAAACCAACCTCAAGCAGATGCTTTACACATGAGTGCTGCACAAGCTGCTGATGAAGTTGGAGAAGCTATACATGAATTAAAGAAAGTACAGTCCATTACAAAAGATGCAAAGGTTCAACAAGATATACAACAACAAGTAAATGACCTTGTAGATAATGTGTTAGTACCTATACATGAAATAGTAGATGTATTTAATACAGATGTCGGAAGAAGAATGAGAGGCTTGCAAGAATTTAGTATTAGGAGTAAAGACCTCTTAACTAATAATGAATGGCAAGGCTTAATACAACTTCATGGTTCTAAAGAAAAAGCACACGATGCTTACTTAAAATCAGTCGCTAAGAATAAAAGATTAGTAGGACAAAAGAGAAAGATATTAGAACTTGAATTAAAGGTAAAGAAGGATTATCAAAAAGGTGATATAGCTAGTAGCATACAAACAAAGAGATTACTAGAAGTAGAAAAAGACATCTTATTGCAATCTGAACTAGAGGGAGAAGGTTTGATTTCAGGGTTGTATAGACAACTTAACAAACCTATAAAAGCTATAAACGAAGTAATTATTAGTTTTGTTTTCTCTCCTGCTACCTTAGTTATAAACACCGTACCTTCATTTGCAAAAATGATATACAAACCTTTTATGAATAATTTATTAAGAGGTGACTTAAATTCTTCATCATTTAGGACAATGACTGCTGAATATTCTGCAATGGTATCAATGATTCCTACTGCATTAAAAGCTGCACAAGCTGCTTGGAAATATGAAAGGTCAATGTTAACAGGTGACTCTGCGAGATTTTTAGAAAACTTTAATACTATACCTAGAAAATATGGTGGTGGTGTTTTAAGATTTTTTCCAAGAGCATTGTTAGCTACAGATGGATTCTTTGAGAATATACATTATAGAGGATATGTTGTAGGTAATGCTACTGCTCAAGCCTTAGAAGAAGGTGCTAAATCAGGTAAGACAGGAAAAGCCTTAGATGATTTTGTAAAACTAGAAGTAGATAAAGCTACAACTAATGCTTATAAACCACAGGAATCTGTCTTTGATATATTGTATGAACAAGGTATATCAAGAGGTATTACAGACCCTGCTAAGTTAGAAAGATTTGTAAAAAAAGAAGCTGCAAAAAGTGATAGTGTTTTTACTGAAGCTACAGATACAGTAGGTAGAGATTATGTTCAAGATGTTCTTTTCAAAAGAGACTTCTCTGGTAATGGAGCATTATCTCAGTTAGCTAAAGGTTATGAAGGTTATATTAATAGACATCCAGTAATGAGAATTGCAGGACAATTATTCTTTAGAACACCTGTAAGGGTTTTTGAAGAGGGCTTCAGGTTAACTGCAGGTTTAAATTTAATATCACCTAACTTTATATCTGACCTTAAAGGTAAAAACGGACAGATGAGACAAATCAAAGCACAAGGCGAAGCAATGATTTCTTATGCTATTGCAGGTTCTGTGTTTGCTATGTACTCTACAGGAAACATTACTGGTTCTAAAGATAGTAATTATAAGTTAAGAAGACAAGGTGAAAATGCAGGTACATTAGAACCTTACAATATGTTGTTTAGTGATGGTAGTTCCTTTAACTATCGTAACTTTGACCCTTTCTCTACTCCTGTAAAAATTATTGTTAATGCTTTAGAAAGAGCAGAAGTATTAGCTTACAGAGCAGAACAAGGAGAAAGTATTGATTCAACAGCTTATGATGAATTACAGGCTTTTGTATCAGTAGCTGTAGGTTCTATTGCTCAGTCTATTAAAGATGCTAACTTAGCTTCAGGTGTAAATTCTATATACAAACTTGTAGAAGATTTACAAGACCCTGAAGGTTCTGAACAGATAATTAAATTTATAGGTCAAAAAGTACAGACATTATATCCTAATACTTTGTATAAAATGTCTATGCAAAATGACCCAGTATTATCTGACCCTGCTACTTTAGAACAATTTATTAGATATAGAATAAATCCAACTGATGAGTTAGTTCCTAAAAGATATTCAGCTTTAGGAAGGGAAATAAAAGTAAGTAATCCTAGAGCAATGCTTTATTATTTTGATTTAATAACTAAAGAAGAAAGAAAAAGAGGATTATCTAAGGATGAACTTGAAGTAGAACAATGGTTATATCGTTTAGGTCAAACTACTAATACTCATTTTACTATACCCCACAAACATAAGTCTTATCCATTTGACTTACGTACTCAAACTACAAAAGATGGACAAGAAACTTTATACAGTAGATGGGTAAAATATTATAGAGAATTAAATCCTGTAAGGGGATTAAAACCTCTAATGTCATTACCTATAGGGACACCTAAAAATAAAGGGGCTGCTGTTAAAGAGTCTAAGAAAATAATAAACGAGTTTAGAGATTTAGCTTTTCAAAGATTAATGCTTGAAGAAACTGGAATACAACAAAGATTTCAAAAGGATTTATTTAATAAAGCTATGACTGAAACTGGAAGTAACGATAAATCTAATTTACCATTTAACGTATTAAGGAACTAAAATATGCCATCTTTCGCACTCAAAAGGTACACAGGAAACGGTACACTTACAAACTACACAATACCATTTACTTATCGTACAGCTTCAGACGTTGTAGTAACGGTGGCAGGAACAGTATTAAATCTTACCACCCACTACAGTTTCCCTTCAGCTAGTACGATTAGTTTTGTCACACCACCTGCTAACGGTGCTGCTATAGTTTTACGAAGAAGCACTAGTCAGGATGCAAGAATAGTAGACTATGCTGCAGGTTCTGTCTTAAAGGAATCTGACCTAGATAATGATAGTATTCAAGGCTTTAATATGGCTCAAGAAGCTATAGATATAGCCCAAGATTCTATCGCAGTTTCTGACTCTAACAATCAGTTTGATGCCACCTCATTAAGAGTAACTAATGTAGCTGACCCAACGTCAGCACAGGATGTTGCAACTAAGAATTATTTAGAAACCACATGGTTATCTGAAGCTGACAAAACAAACATTAATGCAGTTAACAATAATTTAACAAACATTACTGCAGTTAAAGATAATGCAACAAATATTAATTTAAATGCAACTAATATTACTGCTATTCAAAATGCTTCAGCCAATGCAACACTAGCACAAAACTATGCTACAGAAATAGATTCAGAAGTAACTGGTACTACTGATGATTCAGCTAAGTCTTGGGCTATTGGTGGTGATGAGACTAACTATAATATGAGAACTGCAGGTAAAGGTTCAGCTAAAGAATGGGCTACATATACTACAGGTACAGCAAATAACTCAGAGTACTCAGCTAAAGAATATGCTGTAGGAGCACAACGTAGAGGTCAGGCTAATGGTGGTTCTGCAAAAGATTGGGCTACTTACACAAGTGGTACAGTAGATAATGCAGGTTACTCAGCAAAGTATTGGGCACAACAAGCAGAGGCTTCTAAGACTGAGTTCTCTAATGTTTATCAAGGTGCTTTAAGTTCAGACCCTTCAGGTGGAAGTGTTTCTGCAGGAGACTTATATTTTAATACAAGTACCAATAAACTTAAATATTACAATGGCTCAAGTTGGGCAAACATAGAAGCTACAGACACAAGTTCTTTTGCAACTAAAGGTGTGGCTATAGCAATGGCAATAGCTTTATAAGGAAATAGAAATGTCACAATTATTTAGACGATATGCAATAAGAAACGTAGGAAGTTCTGCAGCACAAGATGCACCAGACGGAGTTGACTTTAGTACCTTTGATACCATAGTAGGTATTCATTGTGCAAACAGAGCAACAACTGCAATTAATGTAGATGTGTTTTTAACTACATACAATGATGATGCAGATGATGACCCAAGTAACAACGATAAATATTATCTTGTCAAAGGTGCACCTATTGCATCAGGGGGTGCTCTACAAATATTAGATGGTGGAGCAAAGTTTGTCGTACAAGACGGTGATAGACTTTGGGTGCAGTCAGATACTGCAGATTCATTAGATGTTTGGGTTTCAGCAGTAAACGCAATTAGTAACTAAGGAGAGTTCATATGCCATACATAGGCAATCAATCTACAAACTCGTACTCTTCTATGGTTAAACAAGATTTAACAGGAGCATCAGGTGCTTCAGTTACCTTGAGTCATCCTGTAGCTAATGCTAATGAAGTAGAATTGTACATCAACAATGTAAGACAAGAACCAACAACATCTTATACAACTAATGGTACTACATTAAATTTTGTAGGTTACACAGTTGCAGCATCAGATGACATCTACGTCATATTTTCTGGTAAGGCTTTGCAAACTATAGTTCCCCCTGATGGTTCTGTAAGCACAACCAAGATAGCAGATAGTGCAGTAGACCTTACATCTAAGGTAACTGGTGTATTGCCACTAGCTAATGGTGGTACTGGTGCTACGAGTTTTGCAGAAGCTAATAGTGTTATAGAAACATGGTATTATGATGACCAAGATAGGACACATACAAGTGGAACAGTTTTAAGTCAAACATGGACTAGAAAAACAAATGACCTTACTGCAAATAAAAATGGTGGTATGAGTGTTTCAAGTGGAATCTTTACTTTTCCTTCTACTGGTATTTGGAGTGTTTCTCTTAGTTTACTATTTTATGCTTCAGGTAGCACAACTTACCATGGAGTTCGTCTTGGTATTACAACTGATAATAGTTCTTATACTAATGCAGCATTAGCTTACACTCAATCTAGTTCAAGTAATAGACATAGTAATATTGTATTGCCTTACGTTATGAATGTAACAGATACAACAAATCAAAAAATTAAATGGATTATTTCAGCACAAAACCAAATCTCAGTCAGAGGTGGAAGTACGGAAATTGGAACTAAAGCAACATTCATTAAACTTTGTCCGTCAGTATAGGAGCATAGAATGGCATTAAGCAAAATACAAGCTGAGTCAATGAACTTAGCAGACACCTATGCATTTAGTGGAACTGTAAGTGGTACTCCTAATGGCTTAGTATTATTACAAACTGTTACTGCTGATGATGATACTACAGTAGAAATAGGTTCTGCATCTTTATTTACATCAGCATATAGAACTTACATAATTTATTTTTCTAATGTTCATAATGCTAGTGACAATACTTCTTTAAATATGAGATTAGGTATAGGTGGTTCAATCAAAACAGATTCAAACTATGACTATTCAAGGCACTACCAATATAGTGGTGGTAGTACAGTATCTACTTCCTTTGGAAATAACGCAACATCTTTTATAAGAGCTTTTGGTCAAAGTAATGGCAACGATACTGGAGAGCAATCTAGTGGATTTGTTATGATATATGACCCATCTTCTACAGACAATTACAAGCACATTAGAGTAGAGGCTAGTAATGACGATTTAAGTTCAAATTCAGCATTGCAAACTTTAAGTGGTAGATATGAAAGTGGCACAGCTGCTTGTACTTCAGTTCAAATGTATGCTTTTAATGGTAATATTACCTCTGGATATTTTAGATTATATGGAGTTGCATAATGGCTAGATTTCATAACATAAATGGTACAAGAGTTCAATTTACAGCAGAAGAAGAAACTGCAAGAGATGCAGAAGAACTAGCATGGAATAATGATGCACCTAATAGACGTATGACAGAACTACGCAGACAAAGAGATGCCCTACTAGCTGAAACAGATTACATGGGTAACTCTGATGTAACAATGAGTGATGCTTGGACTACATACAGACAAGCCTTAAGAGATATAACAAGTCAAACACCTAGTGATGATGCCTTAAGCAACATTACCTTTCCAACGAAACCAACGGAGTAAGCCATGCCCTACATAGGAAAACAGCCTTTAACTGGGCAGTTCAATAAGCTAGATGCTATTACTGCAGGGGCAAACAGTTTAACAGACACTTACCCTTTAACTAAGAGTACTGCAGCTTTCTTCCCTGCAACAGCAGAGCAACTAATTGTATCAGTCAATGGTGTAACTCAAGCACCTAATGATGCCTATACAGTATCAGGGTCAAGCATACAGTTTGCAGAAGACTTAACTACGTCAGACACAATAGATTACATATTGGCTTTGGGAGAAGTTGGTAACTCAGTTGTGCCTACAGATGGTTCAGTAAGTGCAAATAAGTTCTCATCGTCTGTCTATAAAGATGGCATTAGGATTAATGGTAGCCAAGCTACTGATGACGTAACAATAGCTAGTGGTGAAAGAGCAATGGTTGCAGGAGACTACACCATTCCCACAAGCAGAACATTAACAGTAAATGGAGTATTGACCATTGTCTAAATTATATGTTGACGAGATTCAACCCAAAACAACTGGTGGTGCTGTAAGTATGACTGGTCATGTGTTACAAGTTAAACATTTTCAAACTGGAGAATTAGATACTACTACAACTGTATTACCACGTGATGACACCATACCTCAAAATACTGAGGGTAAAGAATTTATGAGTTTAGCTATAACTCCTACAAGTTCTAATAGTGATTTAATAATAGAGACAGAATTAAACTTAGATACGACTGTAACTAATTACATGACTGTAGCACTATTCCAAGACGATAATACAAATGCACTATCTGCATCTTACATTCATATGAGTGGAGTTGAACACACTAAACGTATACATCTTAAATTTAAAATGGAAGCAGGCACAACTTCAGCAACAACATTTAAAGTTAGGGCAGGGTTAGCTGTAGGAGCTACAGTAACATTGAACGGAACTAATTCGTCTAGGTTTCTAGGTGGTGTATGTAATTCTTACATTCAAATTACAGAGATAGGAGCATAGCATGAGTAGTACAATAGGTGTGCAAAACATAGCACACACCAACGGAACAAATGCTATGACTGTTGCTAGTGATGGTGTGGTTGCCTTTAATAATAACCCTACTGGTATAACTATTCCAGCTAGTGATTTTAAATTATTACTAAGCGATACGATATCAAGTTCTGTAGCACAATATGACATTTCTAGTACTTATATGAATTCGACTTATGACAATTATGTTTTACAGGCAACTTTGTTACCTACAAGTGATAATACTCATGCACTTATGAGAGTTTTTGAAAATGGTTCAGTTGTAACTGGTGATAAATATTCTTACGAAGTAGCTGCAAATTCAAGCAGTGTATATGCTAACTCTAATTCTGTTCATAGATTTCAATTTACAGTTACTCAAGTTGGAAACGCAGTTGGTGAAGGAATATCCTATAACATTAGAATGACTAATGTAAACAGTACTACTCATGCATTTTCTTATGGTGGAGAATCTCAAAGTTTTGCTAATGCAGGGCAACCTAATAGTCAAACTTTAGGTGGCTCTTTATTAGTGGCAAATAGAGCTATTGTTGTGAATGGATTAAGACTCACGTTTGAAAGTGGTAATATTGCTTCTGGAACAATTAAATTTTATGGAGTAGCATAATGACATCAATACTTAAAGTAGACAACATAAAAGACACTTCTGATAATCAAGCTATTTCTATTAGTAGTGGTGTAGCTACATTTAACAATCTTCCAGTCAATGCTAGTGCAGCAGGGAGTGCAGCATTTCTAGCTAGAAATAATGTGAATGCATGGGTTGCAGCAGGTGATGGAAGTCTTGTTCAATTCAATGATGATTCTTCTGGAGATTGTTTTGATACAGATACCTGCTTTGATACATCAACTTATAAATTTACTGCACCTGCAACTGGTGTTTATTTCTTTTGGTATTCTATATATGCAGCAGATGGAGATACACAAAATACTTTTGGATTTTTAAAAAATTCATCAAAACTTGATATAACTCTTCGTCCTGAAAAACATTTTAGTTTTTTCACAAGTTTCAGTAACGACCATATACAAAATTCACAAGTTTTAATTCCTTTATCAAGTGGTGATACTATGGGTGTATGTTCCACAGAGTCTAATTCAGATTATTTTAAAGGTCATTCTAAATGGGGAGGTTGCCGTTTGGCATAGGAAAAGATTATGAATCATTTAAAATTAAAAACATGGAATAGCGAACACAGTTGTGTTTGGAAAGAAATAGTTTCTAGGTTTGGTCAATCAGATTATGATGATGAAGCTAAAAGAACAAAGCATATGGCTACCCTTAAAGCAGAATGGGAAGCAAAAGCCTATGCTAGAAGTAGAGCAACTGAATACCCAACAATAGCAAATCAATTAGATGACTTGTATCACAATGGCATAGATGGTTGGAAGAAAACTATCAAAGCTATTAAAGACAAGAACCCAAAGGAGTAAGCCATGCCACTTACAAAACTAAACTCAGCAAGTGTCATTGATAGGCTTCCAACTGGTAGTGTGTTGCAGACTAAATTTGTACAAATAGATACACCTGAAACTTTACCTAGTTATAGTTCAAATACTAGTACAGCTATTAATAGTACTGCTCTAAATATAACACCAAATGCAACAAATTCTAAAATATTATTAGAAGCACAAATATCATTTGAATCTGGTAATTATCCTTGGGCACAAATTTGGTTTTTTTATAGAGACACAACAAAATTAGGTCATGCCCCAACTGGTAATAGATTAGTAGGTGTTGGAATACCTACAGTATCTCATCATGGAGATTATGGGGGAAACACTAGTGACCAAGTTACGTTACGTTATATTGATAGTCCAACAACAACAAGTCAAATAACTTACAAAATTGGGTTTCATACAGGAAGTCAAACAAACACAATATATTTAAATAGAAATGTTGGAGATGCAGATACTGTAGATTACACAAGAGGTGTCACTACTTTTGTAGCTAAGGAGATTAAAGGCTAATGAAAATGGCAATAAAACCTGAACTACAAGTACAAATGGAACTTGATGCCCACGAGAAGGAGTGTGCCTTACGTTACAAAATGGTAGATGACAAACTTGTAGCACTTGATAAACGTATGTGGAGATTAGAAGCAATGATAATGGCAAGCACATTTACTGTAGTTGCTCTAATGATAAGTATAATTATGAAATAGAAAGTTAGCTAAATGATAGACCCAATTTCTGCTTTCGCTGCAATTACTGCAGGGCACAATACAATTATGAAAGCTATACAAATTGGAAAAGATTTAAGTTCACTTTCTCATGCTGTGGGAAAATATGCCCAAGGTGAAGCCCACCTTCAATTCGCAGAAACCCAAAAGAAGAACAGTAGGTTCTCCTTCGCAGAAGATTCAGCCATAGAAAAACATTTCAAGAAAGAACAGCTAGATACCATGAGAGACGAATTGCGTTCTATGTTTCTTCTATTTGGAAAACCTGGGCAATGGGAAAGATTACAGTCTGAAATAGCTTCAGAAAGAGCCAGAATCAAAAAAGAATTAGCTATACAACAAAAGATAAAAGAAAGAAACCTAACCATAACTATAGTAACTGCTATCTTAATATTAGGTGGCATAGGAATGGTTACTTGGATTAAATTTTTACAGGGAACATTATGATGTTTAAAGCATTAGTTGTAGCTTGTGCCATAGCAAACCCAAAGATGTGCGTTACATTTGAGGACACTATGTACAAACTAGATACAGAACAGCAATGTATGGCAAGAGTTTATGAGATGCGTAAAGATATTGCAGAAAATTTAAAACATATGAAAGCTATAATGTACAAATGTATTCAATTAAGAAAAGGTAAGTTCACATGATACAAATACTAACAGGTCTATTAGGACTAGCAGGAAGTGCTGTTGATGGTTATGTAGAAACTAAGAAAGCCAAAGCAAAACAAAAGCTAGTTAAGATAGAAGCAGAAACATCCTTAATGGAAAAACAAATCACAGGTGAAATTGCTTGGGATGTAGAAGCCATAAAGGGTTCAAAGGACTCATGGAAAGACGAGTATTTAACAATTTTGTTTAGCATACCCTTGCTACTATGCTTCTTGCCTTGGACAGTTGAGTATGTAGAAAGAGGATTTATGGCACTAGAGCAAACACCAGTATGGTTTCAGTACACTTTAGGAGTCATAGTGTCGGCTTCATTTGGAATCAAAGGTGCAACAAAGATGTTTGGAAGGAAGTAAATGGAAAGCCCAATAAACCTAATGTTAATAAGTTTATTTTTACAGACACTAACAATGATTGCTGTTTTTGTTAATACAGGAATAAACATTGTATATCGTCTAAAAGAAAAGAAGGAACTATGTAAATGTCCAAAATGAAGAAACTAATGGAACAACTACATGAAGAACTAGCATATAAACTTTTGGAAACAGTACGTGACCCAGAGTCTAAGGCTAGTGAAATGAATGTAGTTAGACAATTCCTAAAAGACAATGACATGACAGCATTGCCTACTGACGATAATGTCATGCAGCAGATACTAAAAGATTTACCATTTGATGAGGAACTAGATTTAGTACAATGATTAACAGTCCATGCACCCAAAAATGTCACGTAAATCCAGACTTCGGATATTGTACAGGATGTTTTAGGACAACCTCAGAGATTGCTAAATGGCAACAAGCAGATGATAGAGAAGCACTAGATATTTTAACCAACACAAAAATTAGAAAAAAGAAGTGGGAGAACAGATGTCACTATATGACAATTTGAACAAAAGAAAGAAGGCAGGGACATCTCGTCCTAAGTCAAAGTCAACAGTATCACCAAAAGCCTACGCAAACATGAAGGCAGGATTCCCAAAGAAAAAAGCTAAGAAGTCTTAGTCATGGCTACATATGGAGGAGCAAGTGTATCTATAGGTAAACCATCTAGGATAGGCAAAGGTGAAGCAGGTTACGGTAGAAAGAAATCTAAAGTCTACGTAATGAACAACGGTAAAGTTAAGAAGGTTATGTTTGGTGACCCTAATATGAGCATCAAAAAGAATCAACCTTCTAACAGAAAAAGTTTTCGTGCTAGACACAACTGCTCTACAGCCAAAGATAAAACATCAGCACGTTATTGGAGTTGCAAAGCATGGTAAAAGATTTTAAGAACTTCCTGTATATGGCATGGAAGCATCTAAACCTACCAGACCCAACACCAATACAGTACGACATAGCAGATTATCTACAGAACACCAATGAAAGACGTGAAGTCATAGAAGCATTTCGAGGTGTAGGAAAGTCGTGGATTACATCTGCTTATGTCTGTCACCAATTATTTCTAAATCCACAAATGAATATACTTGTGGTGTCAGCATCAAAGACTAGAGCAGATGACTTTAGTACCTTTACATTAAGGTTAATACATGAGATGCCTCTTCTTGCCCATTTAAGACCCAAGGATGGACAAAGAATGTCTAAGATATCATTTGATGTCGCACCTGCTAAAGCCTCTCACGCACCGTCTGTGAAGTCTCTAGGGGTAACTGGACAGTTAACAGGAAGTAGAGCAGATTTAATTATTGCAGATGACGTTGAGTCAGCTAACAACTCTATGACACAAATGATGAGAGACAAGTTAGCAGAAACTATTAAAGAATTTGAAGCTATTATAAAACCTAAAGGACGTATTGTGTTCTTAGGTACACCACAAACAGAAATGTCCATCTATAACTTACTAGATGAACGTGGATATAAAACTAGAATATGGACTTCTAGGTTTCCTGATGACCGACTAAAGGTAGCTATGGGTAGAAAACTAGCACCTGTCATTGCTGATAAAGAAGGACATGAAGGAAAACCTACAGACCCACTAAGATTTGATGATGATGACCTACTAGAACGAGAAGCATCTTATGGTAAGTCAGGATTTGCATTACAGTTTATGCTTGATGTAAGCCTCTCTGATGCCAATAAGTATCCTCTGAAGATAAATGACCTTATGGTTATGTCTGGCTGTTCTACATGGTCTGAAGCCCCAGTAAAACTACAATGGGCATCAGGCAAAGAACAACTAGATGGATGTAAGCATTTACCTAACATTGGATTAAAAGGAGACTATTGGTGCAATCCTATGACAATATCCCCAGAGACTGCTGTCTGGGACGGAAGTGTGATGAGTATCGACCCTGCAGGACGAGGAAAGGACGAAACAGCTTACGCAGTAGTCAAGATGATGAAAGGTCAACTATATTTGACAGCTTGTGGGGGGACGAAGAATGGTTATCAAGAGGATTCTCTGGCAGTCTTGACTCACGTAGCCAAGTCGCAGAACGTCAACAAAATAATTGTAGAAAGCAACTTCGGAGACGGAATGTTTACACAATTATTAAAGCCTGTTTTAGCTAAGAAGCATCCTGTAAGTATAGAAGAAGTTAGACACAATGTTCAAAAAGAGAAACGTATCATTGATACATTAGAACCTATGCTCAATCAACACAGGCTCGTAGTAGATGAGAGGGTAATACTTGATGACTACAACTCTGAGACAGAACTAAAGTATAAACTGTTCTATCAACTTACAAGACTTACACGTGACAGAGGTGCACTTATACATGACGATAGGTTAGATGCTTTAAGTATAGCTGTAGCTTACTGGATTGAAACTATGGATAGAGACATAGACATGGCTGTACAAGACCATAAGAACGAACTGTTAGAAGATGAGTTAGACAGATTCATGGAAGCAGCTATGGGTAAGAAAGGTAATACAGACAACTGGACTAACCTGTATGAAGGTAGAGATAGACCATAACAATTAATACCCCCTCACATAGATAGGGGGGTAAACCCCACTATAGTATAACTATAGTCCACTATATAGGTAGTATATAGGTAATAGG